>Ga0265780_10008678_pt1 | contig 12314 bp, 6 predicted proteins | sample P1T30metagenome_FD_192432 | JGI IMG/M metagenome (GOLD analysis project Ga0265780, IMG submission 192432) | Plant litter microbial communities from East Loma Ridge, Irvine, California - P1 T30 | ecosystem: Environmental > Terrestrial > Plant litter > Unclassified | place: USA: California... | reverse complement strand
CTAACTAATGAAGCCAAACATATCGACCTCGTTGAGAATAAGTGCCAGCGCGCCGATTGGCGACCACATCTGCTTGAGGGCATCTTCGCCCTTTTTCTTAAGTGCAGCATCAAAATCAAGTAGCTATCGTGGTCAGCAAGTCAATTACCGATTCACATCTCGTTTTATCACTTGTTGTCACTTGCGACAGAAAGCGACTAGGGTGTCTGAAGCTATATGTAGAGCTTTGCCATCGTAACATAAACATGGCAATACTACATATGTACGTATAGCTTCCGGCTGGCAAGCGCCCTTGTCTACTTTCCGTATCAGTTGACAACCCGCGAAAATCACACATACCAGGTTCTCCATAAGTTCCATCAACCCTTTACCGGCGAAGTCGTCGTAAAGGTACATTCCAAACCTATCTGGATCGCAGTAATTCGAGCGCCTCCTGTAATCGCTGAAGTTCTTGAAGCCTTCCCGAAGAATCACCCACTTGTACCCTGGGTGATCTTTGGCTGGCTCTAGGATGATACCGCTTTTGACAGCCTCATAAAACTTCTTCTTATATCTGTCATGTAACTCGTCTTCTTCGTCTGCCTCGTCCGCTACGCGGTTTTCCACCTCGTACTCGAAATATGGGCGGTGCATGCACACATACTCGTAGAGAGGGATTGTTTTCGTCTTCAGATGTCAGCAAAGTAATTGCAATCAATGTAATCGAGATGCATGAGTCTTACATCGCGAATCTTGGAATTTTCATCATTTTTATAAGGGGTCGCACTTTCAGGCTCTTGCTCTTGAGTGGGAGCACTCGTCTCATCGCTGGTCTTCTGCTTTTTGGCTGGAGGCACTATGAAAATCTGCAGCAGTGCATCTTATGGCAAGTCCAAAAATGATGGAAGACGACCTGGCATATAGTCGCAGGAGATCATCGGCCCGAGTGACATCAGATGGTCCTTGCACAAGTGAACGCAACCAACACGCGCTGCACGTGATGGCAAAACACCAAAAAACACCCGTTATAAGGATATTTTGTCCACGGCCAAGACAAGATATCCTTATAACGGGGTGAAGATATCACATGTTGCCGAAAGCTAATTTCCCAGCCCCGCTCATCAAATTCCTCTTTTTCCCTAGTGGCAGACGTGCCATCTATGCTGTTCTCGATTATGCTGAAGCATTTGTACAGGACAAGTCTGATCGCTGTGACGAAAGTGTGATTGATGTTGGATGAAGACGCAGTTTCGACCGCGGAGTTTGTTCGCGATCGCTTTCCGTCGGACAAATCATCACAAGATAAGGCCGAGTAGCATGCAGGAACACGATCAAGAAGTCGTACGTTATATCTCTGCATATAGGAACAGTCTTTGATCCACCAACTACGAGGCATCAACATTTACACATCGCACAACGCCTGCCTGACCTCCACCCGCAAACATGCACGACCCAATCGCCGACGCAAAAGCCCAAGAAGCAACGCGAAAATACACATTCCGCACCGCAACTCTAGACGACATACCCGCCCTCGAACAAATGATCGGCGACTCTCTACGCGCCCTAGGGAAAGGATACTACACGCAAGCCGAACTCGACGGCTCGATCGGCTACCTATTCGGGCCCGACACAGTCTTGATCCACGACCAGTAAGCCCCCATCGTCCGCTCATGCATCTCAGTCCAATAATCTAACTCTTGCAGAACATACTTCATCCTCCACCCCTCATCGCAGCCCCAAACAATCTGCGCCTGTGGCGGCTGGTCCTTCCGCAAAACGCTGTATGGCGGCGACTCGGCTCCCTCACCCTTGCGCATGCCGGAAAAGCGCAACCCGGAGACTGACCGCGCGAGTATTCGCGCCATCTTCACGCATCCTGATTATGCGCGCCAGGGTCTGGGGACGATGATGATGCGGTACTGTGAGGCGGCTGCACGTGAGGGGAAGATGGGTTTGATTGGCGGCTTTGCGAGGCTGGAGATGGGCGCGACGTTGAGTGGTGTGGCGTTGTATGAGAAGTGTGGGTATGTGAGGAGTGGCAGGGAGGATGTGGTGAGGTGTCCGAATGGGGAGGGAATTGGGATTGTGCATATGGTTAAAGATTTAGATGGGGCCGTGAAAGAGAGTAGCGATGGACAGGCATCATGAGCGAAATGCACAATGACTCGCTGTGGTCCCGTACATGATATGGCTTCAAAGGTGCAGCACCAATCGTTGCTTGCAAAGTAGCAACAGCTTTCTCGCGGCACGGTGTCGTTTTGAGGCAATGCAGAGCAGGTCATGTCATGAGCATCGTTTAGTATGACTGCACCGGGCATCGAATTAACGAGGTGCCCACAACCGGGTGTGATCTTGTGCAAACGCGTGTCCAAGATTTTGAATAGGAATTTGGTGAGCAACGTATAAAGCGCGGTGGGCGCATGGTCTTCAAGTTGAGCTTGCATGTACGAACCGTCCTGTTCTGCTCAAAGATCCATCCCGCAAGCCGAATGGACAGACCCAACGAACGCCATAAACCTTTTCAGCGATCCTTTTCACGAGGCTGTCCGATTCCAAAGTAGCTGTCTTGCCGAGCGTGGTTGTCATTATCACTGTACCTATAAGCAGCTGATCTGGATTTTGTTATGCTCCACAAACATCCCGTGACAGAGCTCAGACTTGGGCACAAGACCCATGTAATTTTTTCTGGTATAATTGATCGCCTATTTAAGACTCCTGGGGATGAGCCAGTGATCGATAGGCCGAAGAAGGGATGTAGAAAGAGAAAGTAGAGTCAAGACCAGTCAGAGTTAGAATCACGGCATGCGCATCACATTCCAAGAGACTGCAAAGTGTCAAAAGCACTTTTTTGCTATGGAAAGAAACCAGGAATGGAAGAGAGTTAAGAAGCCAGCCAAGTTCTTTCTTCGAACGACCTAGTGCAAGAGCATCTAAGCCTTTTCCCCACCTGAAAACCCCCCAAGAATAGCCATCGAGAAAGAAAAAGGACTGATCCAAGACTGAGAAAGCCAAAAGTGACAATGTTCGCACACACAGTGCCCGCCGTAAACTGGGGGATGTTATACATGCCATGCCTGCAGGCCCCAAAACGCTGTTCCCTGGGGTATCAAAGTGTCCAAAGTGAGTCATTCAGAAAATTGCAAGACTGAGGTTGGTTGGTCTATCGTTGAGGTCGCTTACGCGCATCGCACGCAGTACTGTGGAAGCAAAAGTGGGAAAGGACTGTCGTGAGAAGCTTGTTTCGTGCAAGACATGGTGTGCTCCAGCCTTGGAGGTGAGTGAGAGAGGGAGGTCGATGATCGTACTTGTACAAGTAGGACGAGTTCAATGGTTTCGAAGTTGCGGTGGGTATCGTGGTCTGGATCGGGCACCATAGGCTCAGAGGCGATTACAACCGGTAGGTCGCTACATGGTGGGAAGAAATGCGAGTCAAATCGATGCGTTATTGTCAAGCCGAGTTGTCTTTGTTGGTCGTGCGCGATCTTTTATCCGATGTGTTGGCGGGGTGGAACTACGAGTCCAAGAAGGCGTCCATCGCCTCCTCAAGATCTTGGCTCCAAAGGTATTGCTTCTCCTCCTCGATCTGGTCGTCGACAGGAAGGTAGACGTCTTCCATAGTCGGGATTCGAGCAACCTGATCGATGGGGTACTGCTCGACACAAGGAAGCTGGTTCCATGGGAGACCAGGAGGGCCCTGCTCGCGCGGAAGAGGCGGGTAGCGTCCAACACCGGTCTTGGCTCGATCATCCCCCTCCCACTTGAGCTCAGCAATAGAAGGCCAGGGTGCAATATCGTCCTTGCCAGTCCTCCAGTCACGGCACCATATAGTGTGTTGTCCGAGGACGCGACTCAGGTTAGTGACCTCGTCGAAGTTGCCTTTCAAGCCCCATTTGATGAGGTTCTGCTGAGTGTCGAAGGGGATAGGCGGGATTCGTAGAGCATCCTCCTTCGCCTTGACCTTGTTTGCAAGCAAGTTGGCCTGAGAAGCAAGCATAGCTTCGCGATGGGCGATGTAGTCATTGTACTTCCATTTGGCGACCTCCGAGTTCCTGAATTGGCGACGCATAGCGTTCCGAACGACCATGAACTCCTGCATGGCTTGGGCGTCGGCTGACATCCATGTGCGCGAGTTGCGGAAATTACCGCCTCCACCACGACCCCCACTGAAGGGACTTCCAGTACGGAAGCCGTCGTCTCGCCGGACAAGTTCAGGAGTGGAGTGGTTGAAACGACCCGAGTCGCTGTAGTTCCTGAAGCCTCGCTGGAAAGGTGCAGTGTAGCGCCCGACACCCGTGGGCTTGGGTTGGCTCGCATCACCAATACTCAGGTTATCAAAGTCAAGGCTCTCAGGACTGAAAGGACTGCTGAGAGAGTCGGGGTCTTCTCTGTCGGAGCGTATCTCAGAGCTTCCATCCTCATGAAAAGTGTCACCGCTGCTCTCCGAGGTCGGCGAGGTGATCTTGACTGGGGTGGCGGTCTTCGTATCGGCACGGTCGACGCCGTTCGAACCTACTTCCACCTTTTCAACACTACCGGCCATCTAATATGCGTCTCGGGTAGCGCAATCGCCGCGTGTGAGTGGAGTTTCGGAGGTGAAGACTGTCCTGGTTGATCACAGAGGAAATCAGGGTCGATAGAATGTTGTCGGTATGTAGTAATTGAGTACGGGTCCACACCAGTGAACGCTTCGCTGAAGTCTGACTTTAACCTCGGCTAGCGTAGTCGCTGTGAGAGAGTGGTGTTTCGGGCCCTTCCTGTTGTCCAAATTAGACCTTGAGCTTTGATGTTTGTGATTGTCCAACTAGTGCGTTGTGGGCCGCGTAATATTGCTCAATGACCCCCAGATGCAAGTATGTGAGTTCTGACGTGATAGAGAAAGCACTGCCACTTGTTCACCGACATTGAGGAAGCCAATAAGACCGGGCTACATGGCGTCACCGCCTCCGCGCATCGGCGGCACTTACAATCACACGCGATATGAGGGAATGAGCACATACCTGGTGATTGAGGGGAATCGGGTTTGGTATTTTCAGGTCTTTGGCGAGCTTTATGGGCCACGAAAAGCGGTGTCAGTAAGAGCGTGAAATGTGTGACTCCACATCAAAGATGTGAGTCGAGGTCATAGAAGACTGCGCTTCTTCCGGGTCCCTAGCTTACAGGTGCGAGATCTTGGCTGCCTACGGTAGAAGCGGTGGTTGAGTAAGAGAATTGGAGAGTCGAGAGCTTTGAGAATAACTGTTGGGAGGTAGGTAGCTGCCTAAGATCAATAACAGTCCGCTATTGTGTCTGCCTGTGGTGAAATAGGTGGGGTGCCAGAAACAGAAGCCGTTGAGCCTTGAAGCTATTGTTATAGCTCTACTGTAGCCTGGACCCGCTCTCAAAGAGCGAAGTGAGTGCCGTACCTGGTCAGCCGAGCGGTGACTTGCTCGTGTCGTGAGAGAAGCGATTCGGCGGCGTGTGGGTGGCGGTAGGTTCGCGTTCTAAAATCTCCACGAATCTATGCGGTCTAACAGCCAGGTTATAGGTTCTGGATGGAGTTGCGCGGATGGGCAAGGTTGAATTGGCCTCGTAGAGTGGCCGTAGGTCTAGTTTGTATGATTGCGGAACGATTGCGGAAGCGGCGAGAAATTCTAAGGGAGGGCGTAGCGCAATGAACTGGCACAATAAGGCGAAAGATAATTAATGAATCGAAGAAACGTCTAAAGGGTGCTGGTGGGGCGCGGGGAAGTTATCGCAATCGGGCACGGTCGTGTTGGCAAGTTTCTGTGCGCAAGCTCGGGTCCCCTTGGATACAGAGTCGTGAAAGCCCTTCTCAAAATTTCCTCCCGAGACTCCTTTCACTGATCGAGTCGAAAAACCCAATCCGGACTGCGAGCGGAGGATTGACAGACAAGCAGCGGCCGGCGCTGCTGTGTGGAAAACAAAAGGATCATGAGACGAATTGATAGACGGTAGGAGATGCTGTAGTACGGATGACGAGTTGACAGGAGACCAGGAAGACGGACAGGAGCTTGGAGTTTCCGAACACACCTCTTGTCTTCAACACGGCAAGAGCAACCCGAGGCTGGCAGGAGCATCTCACAGATCGGAGTTGCTGCAGAAGGCTCGCATGACATAGTCTGCAAGTTTAACGGTAGACGACGAAGATACATGGTACTTACAGCGCCATCGTAATGTCTCCCGACACGTGAGAATCTGGACAAATCGCCAGGCACTCCAACATCTTACCAGTGGAGTACACATGTCATGTCAAGATTCTTGTAGATTACAAAGACGTCGTACATGCGATGGCTTCAAGCTCCTGCAAAGCTGCCTTTCATGTTAGGCCATGACGACGTGCATGGCAAACTCTGCGACAGCAGGTCAATATTATAGTCAGATAGATGATTCGAGCTGATTCTGGCATGTAGAAGACGGGCTTGTGTTGCTATTAATAAAATCACGAGGTGGAAGATAGTGTGCACGAAAAGTCGAGACGGATGAAGTTGAGACGGACATAGGGGCCGTGCGCAGTAGCCGCCCACGACGCGACGATTGGCTCTAAGCGATCGACCCACATGGCAGGCGCTACGCCGCAGCCACGCAAGCAAGGGCGCCATCAAGTTGACGACGGACCATGAAGTCGGTAGCATAGCTTCACGACTTTCAAAGCCAGCCGACGGTGAATGTCAACATTCAGCGAAATGGCAGATACACACTGTCGCCCTTCTGCACGACACACTGCAGTTGGTGTTCAAAAGTGACATGCAGATGTGAAACACAACACACAATGACGTTAGACCAGCAAAATCAAGGCACAGCACGCGCCACGCAAGACGGCGCAGTGTGAGCCTACAAAACCGTCGCGTCCCGCATATTCTGGCGCCTTGAGCACCTCCTCTGCCAGCGACCGACGTTCAGAGGTCGTGTTCCCTTGCGCTCGACATCACATCTTACTCTGCGACAGCCGTGGCCGTCACGAGGAGCCAGGTCGCCCGATCTGCCTCTTGCGCCGGTACGACTATCGTGGGCCAATGAGCGCAAGCCGTGGAACAAAGGACGCCCGCTCAAGACAGCCCGCGACAACCACCCGAGGACAAAGAGGCTCAAAATAACAGCCGCTGCCCATAACTCATGTTCTAGCGCGTTGTTTTGGCCTTCCCCAGCCCGACCAGCTGACAAGCGAATGACTGGTCGAGAGTGGCTTGCTCCACTTCCAAGGGCGCCTATTTGGGCCACCACGATATCCGAGATCGCCTGTTCTAACTAGAGCCTCACCCAGTGGATGCGTTGCTGAAACGGCCAGGTCGTGCAGGCCTGTCTACGAGGTGCCATTGGTACCTTGCAGCCGGCCCGCAATTGGTCCTCGCTTTCTCGCGGTACGTAGCTCCATTCAATACAGTCATTGTGAAAGTTCATCTTCACCGTCACTTGCACCTGACTCTCCTTCACCTGCGCATCTTCACACTGTTTTTTCTTTATTGCATTGTACGGAGCGTTGGGTTTCTTGTCGTCATTGTTCTACCGTCTTCCATTCTGGAATTCTCGTAATCCTTCCTACCTCACACAGTCTCTCTGGTAGATACTTTTTCTCTCTTTGTGCAGCCGGCCTCCACCAACAACTGCTTTCTGAGTCCTCGTCTACAACCGACTCATCGAACCACTATCGAACACCCCGCCGTATCTAATACACCAAACAGACCACGCTTCGCAACCATCCACACGCGTGATGGCTTCCTCTACGTACCAACAGCAACCCTTCCCGGCTGTGCCTCCATCTATGTCCGCTGGCGAGCATGAGATGCGAGACTACCACGCACCGCAAGATGCACCACGACCTACAATAAACCAGACACCAGACTTCAAACCATACCTCGGCCTTCGAGCTAGGCTCTCGCAGATATGGATCAATCGCTGGACTATTCTCCTACTACTCGTACTCGTACGGCTACTCTTCGCTATCGCAAGCACTGACTCAAGCCTTGTTTCGGCACGTCGCGAAGCCCTCAGTGCTTGCACCTCAGTCGAGAAAATCGGCAGCTCAATGGCCTCCATGCCCCACTACATGTCACAGGGTGTTAACGAAATGACCGCCTCCGGCATCGACAAAGCTGTTGGTGGCCTCATGAAAATGTTGGAAATGAGCATTACTGGTGTCGAAGAGATCGTGCTGTTCGTCATTCACATGATGACCAGCACCTATCTCTGCCTCATCACACTCGCTGTCAGTGGCAGCCTTCACGCTGCTGTTGAGATCGGTACCGAGATCAACAAGAAGCTCAATGAGACTATCGATGAAGTCACTGGCGACATCGGTAACTCCGTGAAGTCTGTCACCGAGGGCATCAATTCCATCATGGACAAGATTAACTTCAACCTGCCCGGGTTCAACAAGCCTGAAATCAACCTGGACAGCTCCATCAACAAGCTCAAGGCACTCGAACTGCCTTCCGAGATGCAAGAAGGCCTCGTCAAGCTCAACCAGTCCATTCCCACCTTCGACCAGGTGCAGAACTTTACCGACAACCTCATCCGCACCCCATTTGAAGAGGTCAAGAAGCTCATCAAAGCTATGGACAAGTTCGAGTTCAACCGCACTCTGCTACCTGTCCCCCAGAAAGAGCAGCTGAACTTCTGCTCGGAAGGCAACTCAATCAACGAATTCTTCGATGATCTCATCGAGATGGCTTACAACGCTCGCAAGATTGCTCTCGGCGTGCTCATCGCCGCCGCAGTTCTTGTCTGCCTTCCCATGGCATGGATGGAAGTTCGCCGTTACCGGAAGACACAAGCCCGCGTAGCACTACTCGCGGAGGGTCACGACGGGATGGACGTTGTCTATCTCGCATCGCGTCCTACTACTTCCAGTATCGGTCTTTGGTTCGGCAGGCGATTTGGCTCGCAGCGCCGTCAAGCTATCATACGCTGGGCCTTTGCCTACGCTACTTCTGTCCCCATGATATTTCTGCTCTCTCTCGGTATCGCCGGTCTTTTCTCGTGCCTCTGCCAATACATCCTACTGAGCGCCATTGAGGACAAGACCCCCGAGCTTACTAAGCAGGTCGGTGACTTTGCCGGAAAGGTCGTTGCATCACTCAACAATGCCTCCATGTCTTGGTCGCAGGGCGTCAACGGTGCTGTTGGCAAACTGGACGACACAATCAACGAAGACATGCTCGGCTGGGTGAACGGAACGACGAGTGCAGTCAACAACACTCTCAATGGCTTCGTTGACGAGATGTCCAAGACTCTCAACGAGACCTTCGGTGGCACGCCCCTTCACGACCCCATCAAGGAAGTGCTCAACTGCCTGATTGGTTTGAAGATTGCCGGTATTCAAAAAGGCCTGACCTGGGTCCACGACAACGCCCACATTTCGTTCCCCGGCGTTGCGAACAACACCTTCTCTCTCGGTGCCCTCGCCGCAGAGAGCGACTCAGGATCCGCAGCCGAGCTCCTCGCCGATCCCAGCGGCAAAGCCAAAGACGAAATCACCGAAGCCGTCACCTACGTAATCGACAAGATGATGAGCGGCATCCAGCAAGAAGCCCTCATCTCCACCGCCATCATCCTCATATGGGTGTTTGTCACACTCGGTGGCTACGTCTACGCTTCGACCCAGCTTTTCCGCCGCGATCCCTACGAGAGCAACCGCGCATATACCATCGACCCTGCTATCGACCACGAGCCTAAGCCCGTTGATGCCAGTGCATACGATCCCGCCGCGCCGCCGTCTTATGTTGCAAACGACTACAACGTCAACAAAGCCGCGCCTTATACGCTCGGCCACCGACCCTTCCCGACTTTCGACGCGGACCCAGAGTCCGAGAAAGTCGGCTCCGTCGGCGCGCATGCAATCACTTCGTCCTCACGCCCTGGACACCTGCGCGCAAGCAGCCATGGCGACCTGGCCGACCCGTCCCCCGCCGACGATCGAGCAAACCCCTTTTCCGACAACCACTTCCCACGCGAGAAGTAGTCCCCACATAGTCCAGCGATTCCTTTCTATCCGATTCCATATTCTTAGTCGATGGATTCCGCCAACGCTGATTTTTCCTACCTGACCTTTTGTTAACTACGGACCTTCTGAGTCTCCCGGGTTCAATCAGTCGAGGTACGAATTCGCCATATCGACCTGCTGACGCAAGCCGTAATTGCTCAGTGCTCCGAACCATGGAATTCTTTGAAGTTTCTTCCTTGGAAAAAGAAATATTTCGTCTCTTTTCTTTGATGATGCGATCACACGCTCTCAGGAAGAGACGGGCGCGATTGTTTAATTCATTGCGTTGATGGCGAGCTACTCTTTTTGGCTTACCTCCGCAAAGGCGATTGCGTTTCTTATTTTTTGGTGTTCTTACATCTACATTCCCCCATTTATTTTGCTCAATACCCAAACCAATGTATTTTCCGTGTTTATTTGTTTAGTGTCAATGTCGCTGCACGGTGGTTGTGCATAAAAAAGCGATTGATTCCCCTTGTTCTTTGAATCCCCAACGTGGAGATGGAAAGGATGCGATGAAGAAGAAAGCCTGTGTAAACCCTTTTCTCGCAGGGGTGCTCATTTCAAACATTCTCCTCTCTTCTTTAATTGTGTCTCTTTCCATTGAACAAGGCTGCGTAATCTCCTTTGGTATGTCTGTTCCCGAGGTCCCTTACGCCCGATCTTCCTCACAGCCCTCCTTACTCCTTTCCCTTCTACCCCATCATCCCACACCGAGCGCCTGCATCGGCGTCCCGTCAAACTGCGCGTGCTTCGCCGTGGCTTGCCCGCCTAGCACGTCGACACTTTTTCAGGACGTTGACCCTCACCGTGGTGATTGTTGCGCTAGTCAAGGACGCAAGGAGTACAGGCCTGTGCTGCTGTGATAGAACCGACAATATGTGGACATGTCTCGCTCATTCGCCTCTTCCCGTCAATCCCGCTCTACACCAAACTCACCGGCCCTTGTACGGATGCATCGCCAGACCCGACATTGCGGCTGTTGCTGGGGGAGCGTGGGATGGGATGTTTGTGCTGATCGATAACAAGCGTTTATGGCTTTCCTCCTTACCTTCTCTTTCTCTTTGTCCATGCGTGGACTGAACGAGGGACGGAGGGGCGAGTTGTCGCATTCTGCGACAGTCTGAGTTGAAAGTCGATATAGATTGTGCTTGAGTACGGCTGGTTGAAGAATCCTCGTCACCTTTTGATGTTGGGTTGGTTTTGCGCGTTTCGCGCCGTTTAAGAGTTGATTCCGTGGCGCTTGCGCCCGGGGCTAGGGAGGACATGGCGTTTCTTTTTGGGTGGAAATGGTGGTGCCAGATGGTCCAGGATTGGACATCAACACCAAATCGAGTGGTTGTGAGTGGGCGGAAAATCTTTGGGGGGAGAGACAGTGCTCGGCCAGATTGTTACAGCGTTTGCGAGACTGTCCATAGCCAAATTGAAGGATCCTCCCCCAACATGACCACTGATCGCTTTATGTACTGTTTTCGCACGCTCTTTATCTTTCCTTGATTACTGTCGTTGACACGAATTGCATGCACGACCATGCCTAGGTAGCCGTAGATAGAACACGAATGAATACCAAGTCCATGTTACTGAACATATCTCTACCAGATGGCCCCCCACCTTGTGTTTCGGTATACACATCATCTCTGGCTTTTCAATGTTGCGGTCTTGGTGCAGCATGGGAAAGTGCACGTGGTTCTGGAGCTATGACATTCGCGCCCGGGCAATGACGACGATCGCAGGCACGGCTACTTCGCATCACCACTCCCAGAGCTCTCGTTGCGCGCCAACATGCCGACCAACGACGAACACATGGCCAGATGATCCTACGATAACCGTGGAAGAGTTTAGTCATCATGCTCTCCGCCTTCACGGCTCGGCCCATTGTCGAGCTGAAACAGCGCGACAAGTCCAAGATCGAGTCTATCCTTGCCTATGGTATGCAGCCTACAACAGCTGCGCGCAGCAATACTGACCTGCACAGGCGACAGAGTGCTTGTCGGACTCAACTCGGGAGCTCTGCGCATCTACCGCGTAAACGACCAGATAGAGGATATCGAGCCCGGAGCCAAGCAGAATGGCGACCACAACGGCGAGACGGAGCCCCCCACACCCAAGGCGAAGCCCGCAGACCTGCTGCGCGAGGAGGAGAAGTTCTCGCGACGCCCCATACAGCAACTAGCGATCATCAAGGAGGCCAATATCCTCATCTCGCTCTCGGACAACCACGTCTCGATCCACGACTTGCAGACGTACACATTGCAGGAGAAGCTGGAGAGGACAAGGGGCGCGACGACATTTGCTGCCGCCAGCAACATTGTGAAGGATGCGACTACGGGTATTCCCTCGATTGTGAGCAGACTGG
>Ga0265780_10008677_pt1 | contig 12314 bp, 12 predicted proteins | sample P1T30metagenome_FD_192432 | JGI IMG/M metagenome (GOLD analysis project Ga0265780, IMG submission 192432) | Plant litter microbial communities from East Loma Ridge, Irvine, California - P1 T30 | ecosystem: Environmental > Terrestrial > Plant litter > Unclassified | place: USA: California... | reverse complement strand
ACAGGGCAAGCGTCAGCGCAGAACGTTTCAGTAGGGCCAGGGCATCAATTTTTGGCGGGCAGTCTCCGCACATAGGCGTTCTCTAACTCCTGAGAGTAGTTGGGTTTGGCCTGTCCTGGTTCTTGTCAAGTTTCTTAAACAGTTCTTCAATAACTGCCCTTAGCAGGGACATTAGTTAAACGTTGGTTTAAGAAACGTTATAAACTCAGCAATGACTGCTTATCAGAATCTATGAGCATCGTACAAGCTGTCAGGGACTTTCTCAATAGAAACGTCTCCGTACCTCCCCCTGCTCAAGCTGCCAAGGAATCGGTATCTACCCTAGATGCCTACTGGACCTCTCCTGAGGGCATTGTGAGGCAGTATTTGGCGCTGGTAAAGGATGATTTGGCGCAGGCCGAAGCAGATAGCCTCCGGCTCTCTGCTCATTACGGAGACTTTGCCGGCTTCTTCTATCGTGCTGACTTTGACCTCTTTTTACGCCAAGAGATCCTCCCATTCCAACAGCCAACCACTGCTCACCTGGCTTTTTTAGACAATGACCACTGGATCGCTAAAAACCCATTTAACTTTCCTGGCCCCTTTTACGCAGGCGAGTCGGATACGTGTGGCACTGGGCCGGACCAAGCCCCGGCAAATGTCATGTTGGATGCGAACGGCTGTGAATTCGTCTTTAAGCAACCAGCTACCCATTATGAACTGCTTTGTGTCGTGAATGCGGCCGCCGTAGAGGTACTGGATAGCTATTCCTCTAATGGCAACGACCACTGGACCACCGAAACTTGCCGCAACTGGTGGCACAACCGAGGGCCTTTACTGCGAGCCTTACAAGAGGAAAAAATCGTCAAGCGAAATGAAGGGCAGGCGCAGCTCTATTTCAACTATCTCCAGGGCGCGGCTGAAATCGACTTGCGCCGGTATTGTTACTTTCTAGAGACTGAACACTACCCAGTAGTTGAGGGCACTGCTTTGCCAGAATTAAAATAGGATTTTAGGCAATGTTAGGATTGGTTCTTGTCCTCCCTGATTCCTTAGAAAAGCCACTTAACGTAACAAATCATCTCGGACAAACCTCGGAAAAGTGCCGCTTTTAGGCATAGGTTTGTCACAACATATTTAGCACTTTTCGTCACTGTTGCTTGCCGTTCTGGCTGTTAATCCGACTACTATGCAGGAATTGATTGGCTTTGGTTATTGGCGTAGTTTGTATGAGCCGACACTACCTGACCCTGAGTGGTTTGTTGATGCACGCTGGGCAGCAGCCACTCGACAGGCCGTACTAAACTACTTACAACAAGGACATCCCCTGCTACACTTCATGGGCTACAGTTGGTGTCGCTTCCGGTGCGGAACAGCTAGTGGGGCGATGGGAACCGCTGACCTAACCGATGGTACCTACTGTTGGCCGGAAGGCCTGCGGCATTATCTGCTCAAACATGCGGTACGGCTACCCGAGCCCCTGGTGCAGCATATTCTGGCTCAACCAGCCTTTCCCCACAGCAAAGCGGCGCAGACTTCCCCGACAAGTCCCACCACCCTTACTTGGTGGGCTGCTCAAGTAGGCTGGAACCCCACTAAGACCAGTTTTTTAAGCGAGAGTGACGAGGAGATACGTACCTATGTGCGCCGATTTGACTCGGGGAGAATGGATTTTAGTGATTACTCAGCAGCAGGCCTTGAAGCTATAGAGCGGATGGTGCAACAATTGCGCAGTGTAAATAACTAATAATAAGTGTGATAATCTTTTTACGTATTGTAAACGACGGTGGCTGTTGCAGAAGTATCGGAGAAGTAGGGCGCTCGTATAAAGCGGATGCAAGGCCGAAAAGACTTCCGCGATAAAGTCAGCACGCACTTTCGCCTCTCCGAGCGCGTGCCCAAGCCTAATTTCTACCGCCGCTTGCGCGACGTGTTGGACTGGGAGTTTTTGCGCGCGCAGACCCGCCCCGTCTACAGCCACACCGGGCAGCCCTCGCTCGACCCCGTCGTCTTTTTCAAGCTCGTGCTGGTGGGTAAGCTGGAAAACATCCTCAGCGACCGGCGCCTAATCGAGCAGTGCGCCCTGCGGCTCGATATTCTTTACTTTCTGGGCTACGAAATCGACGAGGATTTACCCTGGCACTCGACTATCAGCCGCACGCGCCAGTTGTATCCGGCCGCTGTCTTCGAGCAGCTCTTCGACCAAGTGTTTACGCAGTGCGTGGCCGCTGGGCTGGTGGCCGGCGATACGCAGGTCGTGGACTCGGCCCCCGTCAAAGCCGCCGCTTCACTCGATAGCTTGCGCGAGAAGCCCGCCAGTGCCGCCCCGGCGTTGCGGGTAGCCGGGGCGCCTGCGGCGCCGGAGCCAGCACCTGCCGTGCCCTCCACGCCCGCCCACCAACTGCGCCGCGAGGCGACCCGGCGGGCCAAGCGGCAAGCCGCGCCGGGTGGATTGGGCGCCCGCCACCCCAAAGCGCAGCTGCTGAGCAATAAAACGCACTATAGTCCCACCGACCCCGACGCGCGCATCTCCGTCAAGCCGGGCAAAGCGCGCGCCCTCAACTACCTCTGTAGTGTGGCCGTGGACACGGCTGCTGGCATTATTAGCCACATCCAAGCCGACTTTGCCGACCGCCGCGACAGCACCTATGTGCCGGAACTGGTGCCCCGGCTGCAAACTCGGCTTGTGGCCAACGAGTTACAGCTGCGCGAGTTCGTGGCCGATACAGGCTACTCCAACGGCTTCAATTATGCCTTCCTCGAACAGCAGGCTGTTACGCCCTGGATTCCGGTTTTTGGGGCCTATAAACCAGCTGCCGAAGGCTTTACTTATGAAGCGGAGACCGATGCCTTTCGCTGCCCGGCCGGCAAGTTGCTCTCGTTCCGCAATTACGCCACGACCCAAGATGGCAACTGGGTCAAGAACTATCGGGCGGCTTATCAGGACTGCCAGCAGTGCCCGCTGAAAATGAGTTGTACCCCGTCCGCGCCCCAGCAGAAGTTTGTGCGCTCGGCCTTTGATGCGGCGTATCGCCGCGCCTGGCACCGACAGCACAGTCGGGCGGGCCAGCGCATGCGCCGGGTCCGGCAACGCACGGTCGAGCCCGTTTTTGGCAGCTTATTGCACCATTACGGGCTACGACGGGTCGGCACGAAAGGCCGGGCGGCAGCCCATAAGGCCATGCTGCTCAGCGCCATCGCCTACAACCTCAAGAAGCTGCTCAAGCACCAGCCAAAACAGACCACTCGCGTGGCGCTCGCGCTCTACCCACCGCCACAAGGGCATTGCCCGCCTCGTGTTAGCACTTGGCTGACCAGTTTTCAGCTGCGGCGAGTCCGTTTGCTAGCCAAGCCCACAACCAGCCGGAGTTCTGCAACAGCCACCGTCGTTTACAACACGTAAAAGGCTCATTAAATTACTTATAACATTGTATTAAAATATTTTATGCTACTTGACCAGCTTGCCAGCTTGATAAGTCTGAACGCTCTGCTGCGTTCCATCTTCAGCATACATGGTCCAGCTGCCCTCATAAGCATCGTTCTTAAATCCGCCCACACCTCGCATTTTTCCATTTTCATACCAGTAGGTATGGGTACCCTCGCGTTGGCCGTTCACAAAACGTCCCTCCCGCGCTTTTTGACCATTGCGGTGCCAGTAGGTCCATAAGCCGGTTTCCTTACCCTTTTTTAGTTCTCCCTGCGCGTAGTGAGTACCGGTTAGATAATACACCGTTCTAATGCCATCAGTGAGCGGTGCGAACGCCAGATATTTTGCCCGAGAAGCGGGCAATGCGTTGACATTGGCCATGAAGTCCGTCTTGCTGATGAGCGTATCATGCAGCAGCACATCCATGTTATTTAGGTCGAGTGACTGCCCAAAGGAAGTGGTTGTTAGCAAGAGTAGTGCTCCCACTAAATAGGCTGATTTGTGCATGAAAAAAGAAAAAACAAACAAGAGTACAAGAAATCCGACTTAATAAAATACCACGCTGACGAAGCTTCAGCGGAAGGTCAAAACCTACTACTTTTCCAAGATTTGTCCGAGAAGCAATCTTATGTAATTCAACTTTTCTCAGAAGTTAAAAGACTAGAATTTGATCTGCAATTCTGTTAAAAGTTCTGTTTAGTTTACGGAAGTTGCCTAGTCCTGTCTTGCCGGCTACCACGTAGCAGTACCGCTCATCGTATACCGATGTACTTGTACTAAATGCAGCGTACTAGGGCTATATTGACGAGCCAGGTTTAACACCTCTTCGAAACAGCTTTCCGCCCACATCGTCCCAAATGGTACTGGCGGCGCGCTGTGCCCAGGGGCGACATAGGCATGCGTAGTAGGACGCTCAAAATAGTGTTGCATTCCCTGCCCGGCGCAGTGAGCGACCTCTGCGCACTCGGCACAACCTTCGTGGATATACACGCCTACTAGTTGCAGCTGCGTCCCAGTGGGAAGGGGAAAGGCCCGGACGCGTAAGCGAAAACTAACGGGTGGGTTCAGGGCGGGCTTCCACGTGTGCCAGAAGAACCACTTGCGTACTAAAACTACTTCTCCCCTCCCCGCCTGAACGTACTTGCTCTTCGTCGTGAGCATCGTAGCGGTGCGCTCAGCTAGTGTATAGCCCTTGCTTTCTAGTAGCTGTTGCATTTTGTGCAAGGCCTGGGCCAAGCTATCTGGAGTGACCAGCAGGAGTTCATTCGCGCCAAATTCAGGGCCATATTCGCCCACTGGAATCCTTTCGGTAGCTTTTCGGGTGCGGGCTTGTCCGACCCCAAGTAGTGGGAGTATACCTATCCACAGCAGCAAGAAAATTTTCATAACTGAAGTAAACGCGGGTAAGAAACGAGAGGTAGCCGAGCTTGTCACATTTTCTAAACGAACGATTAAGAAATGTCACGGCCTGCTACAGCCCTTTTCCAAAGGAGCCATTAGCTTATGTGAGAAGCGAGTTCATCCTATACTTAAAATGGCGCTAGCCACTAGGACACCACCTATCACATCAGTTCGAAAAGCAGCTTTCTTATCCCGCCTACTTCGAGCTTCCGCCTCACGGGGCCTACTGTGCCAAGATTTGCTCGATAAACGCCGCAAAGCGGGGGTCGCTGGGCCGCAACGCATCGGGCGAACGTACGGCGCCGGTGCGGTCTAGCACGAGGTAGCGCGGAATGCCGCTGACTTCAAACTCTTGCAAAAAGCGCGCTTGGTCGGGACGGGCAAAGCGGAAATGCGTAGTAGAGCTGCTGCGCACTTGGGCCAGGACTTTGCGCCAAGCCGTCGCGTCGCGGTCAATGGAGAGGTAGAGCACAGTTAGGCCCTGGTCCTGGTAGCGGTTGGCTACCGCGGCGGAGGCGGGTAGCTCCTCCCGGCACGGCGCGCACCAGCTGGCCCACAGGTCGAGCAGCACCACGCGGCCCTGGTAGTGGTGCAGGAGTGCTGCCAATGGCTGGCTGGGGCCGACCGGCGCATTGAGCGAGTCAGTGAATACCTCGCGTTGATACGAGCGTAGCGGTACGGTGGGGTCGCCTTTCAGGGCCCGCACAAAATCGGTGTAAGGCGCTACCCAGCTTTGGTAGTCGGCCAACAAGCGCCGAATATCTTGGCGGTGAAGGCGGGCCGCTTCCAGGATGTTATAGGGGTCGCACTAGAGTAGGAACAGAAAACCCCGCTAAGGAATTTTTGCCAGCATCGTCTGGGGAAAGCCAGTACCTTATCTTGCTTGCGCTAGCCTCTCCCTTATGTACCCCACTGCTTCCGCCAGCTCCGACCAGCCGGCTTACCTCACCGACCCCGCCCAACTGCCGGGGTTACTCCAGCAACTCGTCGCGGACCTGGCCGACCCCGCCATTACCTATCTGCTGGGGGGACACTACTACGACCGCACGAACCACCCGCGCTACCGCCACTTCCCCGCCATCTTCGCCTTGCGGCAGGACGAGGTGACCAACGTGGAGGTAGGCCCGGATTTCGTAGCCTTCGATACGGAGTTTATCCGCTACCCCGAACGAGGCGAACTGCACTATCCGGGTCCGTGGGCCGACCGCTTCCGCGCCACCGTGCCCTTCGCTCAACTCTACCAGCTCTGCCGTAAGGTGCTTACCCCGGCTGAGCAAGCGGCCGAAGAGGTGAGTTATGGACCGGAGGCTATCCTGTATTATAATGCGGCGGTCTATAAACAGTATCCCACGCCAAGCGATATCAATCAGGCCTATGCAGCAGCGCCCCCTTCGGGGGAGCATCCCTTGGTGGCGGTGCTGACGGCAGTAGAAGCCGGGCTCTCCGACCCGGCCAATCACTACCTGCTTAATACGACTGCTTTCGAGAGTCCGGACGGCCCCGTGTTGCTCGGCATGCTCCATCTACACGCCCAAACCACCCGTGACCTAGCCATTGAGGCGGAAGCTTTCACCTGCTCGGTGCTCCTTAACTCTTACGACCGGCAGCGGTGGTCGACGGTACGGGTGAACTTTGCCCAGGTCTGGCAAGTGTTACGCAGCGATAGCCCGCAGGTGGACCTGGAGGAAGTCGAAGAGGCCGGCGGCTTACTCTATGATGCCCCCGAAGTATTAAGTGCCTACGCCCGGCAGGGGCGGCTAGCCTAAGTGATTCGTTGCCTCTCTGATGGAAGAACTCCTCCGCCCCCGACATCCCCTGGATAAGTACCACCAGTCGCAGTTAGAATTTCTAGCGGCGCTGCCGGAAGCGCAGCGCGTCTACCACGCTCGGCTGTTTCGGCTCGGCAACGCCAGTTACCGCTATCAGCAGCAGGCTGAGGGCACGGTGACGGAAGACGACTTCCACCATTGGCTCGAAGGCTTACCCGAGAAGATGCGACTAGCGATGGAACGCGATGGCTTCGAGGCCAGCAAGAACAGTCTACCCCTGCGGCGCCATGCGCTCGAGCGCCGCGACTTGGGCCACGATGCCTTCTTGCAAGCCATCCTCTCGCCCGAGGACTGGGCCTACCAGCAGGAGTTGGCGCAATCGCTACCCCCGAAGCAGTAGCACATTTAAAGAGAGAAAAAGGAGTGGCCGGCGACCAGTTTCGGGTGGCCGAATAGCGCTTTCGGGCAAAAGTTTCAAGTTAAGAACGTTCGTCTTTAACTTGAAACCTGCTACATTTGGTGGGTAACTCGCCCGCATTAGCATATGAGCAACTCCCTACTTTCTACGCTGGAACCCGCCCAGCCGGAATGGGCTTTATTCAAAGGCAACCGACGCGGCTTGCTCGCCGACGTAGTACCGAGTGGGCAGAGTATACCCGACTCTTGTCCGAATTGCGGAGCCTGGCGTAGCCAGCTGCCGACCGGACTGTGTTGCGATACCGCCGGCTGCACAAACGAGGGGGCGCATCATGCCCAGCCAGGTAGAAGGCCTAGTAGCCATTACCCCGCTGACGCAACTCGCCGAGCAGGTAACCGCCAAGGTGAAGCGGCTAAGCAAACGGGGCCCCCTATCCTTCGAGGAGGAACAGGAATTGCGTGAGAGCCGCGCGCAACTCGAAGACCTGCATAGAACAATCAAGTGGTTGCGCAAACACGGCTCGTAAACCAGTCCGCTACCGATACGTGATGTGCTAAGCTCACTTTTTACAATCCCTTACTAGATTATGAGTAGTCAGTCGCCTCACATACCTGCTTTACAGGCAATGTTGCGCAAGGTCTTCCACTTCCAGCGTGACCAGCTGTCGGAAGCAGCATGGCAGGTGGTGGAAGCCGACTTATTCCGCCGCGCAGGCACCAGCTATGAACAGCTGGCTGAAAAAATAGAACAGGGCATACACAGTGGGTATGACGTAGAATTTCAGCTCGAAACCATTGGGGATATCCTAGAGGCAGGAGAGTTTGGTGCCTTGTGATATGCCGCCCAAAACCACATCCATCTCGCCCAAACTTAATGACCGGCAGCGCCAGTATTTGCTGGCTGCCTATCAGACTGACCAGCAAGTAGAACAAGACCGTAAGCGGGACTACCTGCGGGGCACCAACGACCGGCGACCGGCGGCGGAATGGCGCTGGCTGCCCTACGGGTGCTGGGAACACTGGATGGGTCGGCCACCCACTCCCCTGCGGGAATGCTTAGCCAGCCTCGATGCCAAGCTCATCAGCGAGGGCACCGGTAGCACCTGGCGGGCGCTGGCCCAGCGGGGGCTGCTGGAAGTAGAAGACCAGTTACCCTACTTAGTTGCCGACCTGCCCGAGGTCATGCACTATACCTTGCCGCATATCCGCCTGACGCCGGCCGGCCGCAAGCTGGCTCGGCAGCTGGCGGGCGAAGTGCCGGCCAAGAAGCCAAGTAAAGTACTGGCCCAGGCTACCTGGCAACTGCTGGGGCAGCTGTGGCAGCGCGACCCGAACGTCACGCACCAGACGCCGGACTACGCCAGTAGCGACGTGTTTGGCCGGCTCGAACGAGGCGTCCCGGTACAAAAGGTGCTCGGGCAGGCGAACCACGAGCGCCTGGTGGTGGGGTGGCCTACCTATAGTCTGACGCCGGTGGGCCGCATTTACTACTACCAGCACTACGCCGCCAACGTGGCGGCCCACCCGGATGTGGCTGCGCCGGACCCGGGCCCCCTGCCCGCCGAGCTGGTGACCCGCCTGGAGCAACTGGATGAACAGGCGCGGGCACTGGTACATGCGCCCCCGGCTGGCTTGTTCGAGCAGTGGCAGTACGCGCTGCGCACGGGTTTTTCGCCATTTGCCCTCTACCTGGAACCCTATCAGCGGCAGGACTGGGTACGGCGCGGACTCCCCGACTCCCCACCGATGGTCGGCTGGCGGGAGTCGGGGCGCTGGGGCAGCAACCTCTACGCAAGCTGGCGGCTCTACGTACGCGACTGGTACCTGCGCCACCAGCTCGCGCCGGCCGACTGGAGCCGGTACTGCCTCTGGCAAACCGTGGAACTGGTAGCCGGTAAGCTGGCGTGGCAGCGCAACCGCCTCCAGATTACGGCCTCCTACTCGGAAAAGCTAGGGGTGGTGCGGGGCTCGCTGGGCCGCTATACCTCGAACTACCAGGTCCGCGAACTCGGTAACACCATGCTGCAATTAGCCAGCCAGCATCGCTGCTTCCGGTGGCTGGTTAACCTGCGGCACGTAGAGAACAGCAACGTGCCGCTACTGCGTCGGGGCTTGGTGGACGGCTTTATTCAGGCGGGCTTGCAGCTCGCACCCGTTGCGCCCCTACGGGTGGCCATTGTAGCTCCGCCCATCTCGCTGGCAGACTGGCAGGCCAGTCTGCCAGCGGATTTAAGCTGGGGCGCTTTTACCTGGCACGAACTACCGAATGAGCCGGCGGCGGAAGCTTGGCTAACCCAGCTATGAGCCCTTTCGCTACGCTCCTCTTAGGCTTCCCAACTCATTCCGTGCTACGCTCATCCTAGAAATTACGCGCTACATGTGCCCTGGTTACTGCTGCCAATGAGCGATTACGCAGCATGTGCGAAAAACGAACTAGCTAATGGACTATATACTCTATCTGCGGGCCTCCACCCAGCGCCAGGGCCTGAGCGGACTGGGCCTCGAAGGGCAGCGGCTGATTGCGCACCGCTTTCTGCAACCCGGCGACCGCATCCTGTCCGAATACATCGAAGTGGAGAGCGGTCGCAAAAATAACCGGCCCGAGATGGCCCGGGCTATTGTGGAAACGCGCAGTGCCAGCGCCACGCTGCTGGTGGCCGAAATGTCGCGCCTGGCGCGCAGCGTCTACTTCACCTCCAAGCTCATGGAAGAGAAGGTGCGTTTCAAGGCCTGCGACATTCCCCACGCCGACGAGTTCACTATCAACATCCTGGCAGCCGTGGCGCAGAAGGCGGCCAAGGACATTTCAGATAGTACAAAACGCGGCCTGGCGGCCAAAAAAGCACGGGGTTTTGAGCTGGGTAACCCCCAGAACTTCACCAGTGACTCGCGGGCGCTGGGCCGGGCGGCCGCGCAGCGCAACGCCCAGGAGCACGTGGCCAACAAGCAAGCCCGGCGGCTGGCGGTGCTGCTGCGTCGCGATGGCCTGACGCTGGAGGCCATCGCCGACGAGTTGAACACCCACGGCTACCGCACCCGCCGGGGCCGGCTCTTTCGCAAGAGCACGGTGTACCGGTTACTGCCCCGCGCGCAGCCGGTGGCAGCAGAACCAGTAGCTGCCTAAGGTCTGCTTCGGATGCCCGTAGAGTTTTTGAGTGACGAGCAAGCAGCCCGCTACGGGCGCTACCAGGCGGACCCGAATGCGGAGCAACTCACCCGCTACTTCTACCTCAGCCCGGCCGATACGCAGTTTCTGGCCCAGCGCCGCCGGGCGGCCAATAAGTTGGGTTGTGCCGTGCAACTAGGGACGCTGCGGTTTCTGGGCACCTTCCTGCCGGAGCCCACGCAGGTACCCGCGGTAGTCGTGCAGACCCTGGCCACGCAACTAGGAATAGACTCTGCCGAGTTCGCCGGGTATCGCAAGCGTCCCAACACGTGGCACGAGCACCAGCCCCACATCCTGGCATACCTGGGCTACCAGCCCTATGATGCCCGGCAATCCTTTCGGCTGACCCGCTGGCTCTACGCGCAGGTGCTGACCAGCACCGTGCGGCCCAGCGTGTTGGTCGATTTGGCCACGGCGCACCTGGTTGCCCAGCGGGTGGTCTTACCCGGCGTCACGGTGCTGGCCCGCCTGATTGCCCGGGTGCGCGAGCGCACGGGCCGCCACCTCTATCGGCAGTTGCATTCTCGCCTCAACGGAGACCAGCGAGCGGCACTGGCAGCGCTCCTGACTGTACCGGCCGGGGAGCGACTTACCCAGCTGGAACTGTTGCGCACCCCGCCCACCCGCGTTTCAGCGCCCGCGCTGGTGGCTGCGTTGCATCGGGTAGACCAGATTCGCGCCCTTGGAGTCAGCACCGTACCCGTAGCTGACTTACCGGAAGCTCGCTTAGCGCGGCTGGCCCGCCATGCCCAACTAGCCTGGGCGCAGACGCTGGTTCGCATGAGCGAAGAGCGCCGCTTGGCTACCCTATTGGTCTTCATGCAAGCGCTGGAGCGCACGGCCACGGATGACCTGCTCGACCTCTTTGATAATCTGCTGACTTCGCTGGCGCTGCGCGGGGAAACCAAACGCCGGCGTGAACGCCTCCGCTCCCTCAAGGATTTGGACCAGGCCGCCTTGGTCTTACAGCAAGCCGTTCAGCTGCTGCTCGACGAGGCCGTACCGGCCGAGGGGCTGCGCCAGCAGGTGCTCGGCACGATTGGCGAGGAGCGCCTGCGCGCCGCCGCGGCCACGGTGCAGGAATTAGCCAGCCCCGCGGACGACCCGTTAGCGGAAGCCCTGAACAGTAGCTACGCCAGCGTCCGCCGGTTTCTGCCGGCGTTGCTGGTTGGCATCTCTTTCGAGGGTACCCCCGCCGCCAAGCCGCTGTTGGAAGCCTGGGCTTTTTTGCAGCAGCAGGAAGCCGGTGGGCGGGGCCGCCCGAAGTGGGCCGCCGCGCCACGTACCGTCGTGCCGGGTAGCTGGGCCCGACGGGTGTTTCCCACCAAAGGCGAAGTCAACGTGCAGGCCTACACCCTCTGCGTGGTAGAGCGCCTGCACCAGGCCTTACGCCGCCGCGAAGTCTTTGCACCCACCAGCGAGCGCTACGCCGACCCGCGGGCGGAACTGCTGCGGGGCGCGGCCTGGGAAGCGGCGCGTGATTCCGTCGCCCGGGCGCTGGGCCGCTCCCTCGACCCGACCGTGGAGTTGGCTCGCCTGCAAGAGCAGTTGCAAGCAGCCTACACCGAGGTAAGCGAGAACCTGGCGCACAATACGGCCCTGCAACTGGTTCAGAACGAGGGAATGCCAATGGTGCTGCTTACCCCTTTACCACCTCAAGCCGAGCCAGTTAGCCTAATGCGCCTGAGGGCGCAGTTAACCAACCGGCTGCCCCAGGTCGAATTAGCAGCCTTGCTGCTGGAGGTCGAAGCCTTTACCGGGTTTGCCAGTGCCTTTACCCACGTCGCCGATGGCCAGCCCGCCGCGGCGGACCTACCGCTGAGCATTTGCGCCGTGCTGCTGGCGCAGGCCTGCAACATCGGCCTGAAAACGGTGGCCCGGACCGACGTGCCGGCCCTTACGCTGGCGCGCCTGGCGTGGGTGCAGCAAAACTACGTGCGGGTCGAAACGCTGACGGCCGCCAATGCCTGCCTGGTCGATATGCAGACGGTGCTGCCATTGGCGCAGGCGTGGGGTGGCGGGGAAGTGGCCTCGGCCGATGGTATGCGCTTCGTAGTGCCCCTGCGCACCTTGCACGCGGGCTGGAACCGCAAGTACTTCGGGGCCGAGCGCGGGGTGACCTACTACAACTTTACCAGCGACCAGTTCGCGGGCT
>Ga0265780_10008675_pt1 | contig 12317 bp, 14 predicted proteins | sample P1T30metagenome_FD_192432 | JGI IMG/M metagenome (GOLD analysis project Ga0265780, IMG submission 192432) | Plant litter microbial communities from East Loma Ridge, Irvine, California - P1 T30 | ecosystem: Environmental > Terrestrial > Plant litter > Unclassified | place: USA: California... | reverse complement strand
GCCGGGGCTGAGCAGATTGATACGAATACCCTTGCCCTTCAATTCCGCGACCCAGCTGCGTACCATGTTACGGATAGCAGCTTTTGTCCCGCCATAAATGCTCATGGTCGGGCCGGGGTCCATCGAAGCGCTTGAACCGACGATCACCACGCTCGAACCGGCGCCGAGCAGCGGCAACGCCTCTTGAATCGTCAACACGACGCCTTTGACGTTCGTGGAAAACTGCTGATCCATCTGGGCTTCAGTGATCTGTCCCAATGGGGCATGGACACCACCGCCCGCATTCGCAATCAAGACATCAATGCGACCGAACCGCTCGCGCACTTGCGCGTAGAGCGCCTTGAGACTGGCAGCCTGTCCCACGTCGGCCGCGAACCCGACCGTGGAGCCGCCGATCGCGGCCACCGCCTTGTCCAGGGCATCCTGACGCCTGGCGGTAACGACGACGACGGCGCCTTCGGCGGCCAATTGCTTGGCGATCGCGAATCCGATTCCGCTGCTGCCACCGGTGACGACCGCGATTTTCTGCTTGAGGTGGAGATCCATATACTTTTCCCTTGGTGATTTGTAGTGAGCGCTATAATACACGTTTTAGCGATCGCTACAAATATCGTGTTGTGAATTAATGATCGCTACAAATAGTTGCCGCTGCTCGACTAGGCATATATCACGACCTGATCTTGATAGGAATCGACACATGACCAATGCTTCCAAACACTTGCCCTCTCTCGTCTCCGAGTTCGCGCAGCCCCTTGCGCCCAGCGCGCCCCTGCATGCTGGATCCGAGCCATCCTTATCTCCTCTTTACGACGCGGCGACTCGCGACGACAATGAATTCAATCGGCGGTTCAGCCACGGCTTTCATACGGTGGACGGCCTGCAGATGCACTATGTCATTGGCGGACACGGTCCTCGCACCCTGCTTTTCTTCCACGGCTTCCCGCAAAGCTGGTACGAATTCAAGGCTATCCTGCCCCACTTTATCCCCGATCACACGGTGATCGCGATCGACCTGCCGGGCCTCGGCGACACGACCGGCGAGGTCCGCAGTTTCGAAAAATTCGAACTGGCGCGCTACGTGCATGGCCTGCTCGAGCATCTTGGGCGGGTTCGTGCGCTGCGCCTGGTCGCGCATGACTTTGGCTCAAGCCTGGCCTTTGCGTTTGCCGCCCGATACAGGGACGCCGTCGAAGGACTGTTTTTCATGGATTTTCCCGTCGTGGGGCGATCACTGAGTTTCGAGAAGCTCAAGGCGCTTTCCTTCCACTTCTCGTTTTTCCAGCAAAAGCCGCTGGCGGAGATTCTGGTCGAAGGCAGGGAGAGGCAGTTCCTGCAGTATTTTTTCGACGCATTGACGCCTAATCCTGGAGCAATCTCGCTACAGGAGCTCGATGAGAATGCGCGCGTCTATTCGCGCCCCAATGTCTGGCGCAACGGCATGGAGTGGTATCGGGCATGGCCAGCCGATGAGTTGGCTAACCGGAGGGCGATGGAGGACAAACTGGCGATACCGGTCCGGATCGTGACACAGTCCGCCTTGTTAGATGTGTTACTGGCCGCCGTCCGCGACGCCGCTCCGCAGGCCACCGGCATCGACGCCCCTGGCGCCGGGCATTGGCTAGTCGAAGAACGTGCAGGGCTTATCGTCGAGGAAATCAGGAGATTCTACGGCGGCTAAGTCTTCCGCTGACCAATACCCCTGGCACTACGGCCAGGGGCAGGCCTGTTGGCATAAGCTGCGCGTCCGTCCAACCTGGCTGCAGTGTCATGCGCTGAAGTGACTATTCGAGATCCGCATCGATGCGATCGATTAAGCCCGCACAGTCGACCCTGATCCGGAGAGACCCGGTCTCATGCCCGAAGTTACCGGTGAAATCGATACGCGCGATGGCCGAGAAATCGCCCATCCGTTCAAGCGAGAGCAACTTGCTCGTGGTTTTATAACCGACGAAGAATTCCTGCAGGTAACGACGGACGCCTTCGATCCCTGCAAAGGCTTTCCCGACCGAAGCGTCCTCGATCACGGCGTTCGAACCGAACAGTGCCAACGTTCCTTCGACGTCGAAGGCGTTGGCGGTCTTGATGAATGTATCGACAATCTTGTCCATGCCTACCCTTGAACGTCGACGATGGTCGTATCCGCAATGGTCTCGGCAAAACCGTTGCCGAACAGTAGCGCAGGCGTCTGGAACCCAGGGCGATCCTCGCCAATCAGGACGCGGCGACCTGCCTCTGCGGCCGCAATGGCCGTGAAGGTGTAGCCGTTGACGGTATCGAGGACCGACCGCACGATATTGCCGTCTGAACCGCTAGCCTCGACAACCGCCTGATAGCGGTTTGCTTTCCGCTCCTGCTCACTTGGTCCATCCGGAAGCGCAGCTAGATCACCCTGCGGAAATCCGGACCCAGTCAGGTGGACGAACGCTTCGATGTCAGAAACTCCAGTGGCGCGCCAGATCGTGATGAGATCGGGTAGCGTTACCTGGAAGCAGTCGACTGGTCCCTTGCCGAAGTCGAGTTTCGTCACCGCCCCGGCGCTTCGCGCAACGAGCGCCCCGCCGACGCGCGCAAGGATTTCGGCGGTCACGCTGCCCATCGCGCTGACGGCCGAGCCGCGCGACAGGCCGCCCGACACGTGCATACCTACCCTGATGCTGGAGGGACTGTTGGTTCTTGCGACGACGTGGCCGGCAAGACAACCGAGCATCGCAACGCTGCCGCCACTACCCGGCAGGAGCATCACGCCCGCAGCCCTGGCTTGCCCGTCCAGCTCTTCGGCCAGGCGATAGCTGTCGAGTTCTGCTGCAACGTCGAGATAATGCACGCCATTGCGAATACTGGCTCTCATGAGAACATCGGCAGTCGTCGAAAACGGTCCCGCGCAATTGAGCAGGACACCAACACCGCTGAACGATCGATCGACCGCAGCGATGTCTTCCAGGGGGAACACGCGGTACTCCACGCCGAGGCTTGCAGCGAGCGTTGAAAGCACCGCTTCATTGCGTCCTGCCACGATCAGCGGCGTACCCGCCGCCGCTGCATTTTCCGCAGCCATGCGCCCGGTGTAGCCCGTCGCGCCGTAGATCATCAGTTTTTTCATATCAATGCTGCCATTCCTTGTAAACAAATTCGAGGCTGTAGCCGTCGGGGTCGCGGACCTGTGCCGCGTAATAACGCGGGTCATAGTGCAGTTGCGGTCCGGGTCGGTGGATCTCGGTGGCAGCCGCAGCGATTGCCGCCGCGAAGGCCGCGTCGACCGCATCCTTGCCATCGGCGACAAAGCCGATGTGTGCGGCGCGACCTTCCACCGTGCCGGCGCGCAACCAGAAGAACACGCGGCCATTCGCGCCGAAACCCTTGAGATCGGGATGGCCGGCCGGGCCCTGTCGGCCGTCGTAGTCGATCACGTGCGCGATGCCCAGGGGAGCGAGTGCCTTCTCGTAGAAGGAGACCGAGCGACCAATATCGCTGACGGACAGAAAAACGTGGTCGAGCATGGTGTCGTCTCCTCGATTCAGATGATGTATCCGCCAGCCACTTCGATGTTCTGGGCATTGATCCAGCGATTCTCCTCGGACAGCAAACCTGCGATGACACCGCCGATCTCCTCCGGCTCGCCAACCCGGCCGAGTGCAGTCTGGTCCGCAAGTAGCGCCTCGAACTCCTTGTTCAAGCCGCCGCCAAGCTCCGTGCGGATGGCGCCCGGAGCGACTGAGTTCGCCCGTATCCTGCGCGCGCCGAATTCCTTGGCCATGTAACGCGTGAGAACCTCCAGTCCGCCCTTGAAGGCGGCGTAGGGCGCAACGCCAGCAGTGGCGACGCGGCTGGTCGCGCTGGTGACGTTGATCACGTGGCCGCCAGCCTCCAGGAGCGGAAGTAGTGCCTGCGTCAGGAAAAAAGGACCTTTGAGATGGACGTTGAACAATCCGTCGAACTGCTCCTCCGTGACATCGGCGATCGGGGCATAGAGCCCATACCCGGCGTTATTGACCAGAGCGTCGAATGTTTCCCTTTGCCAGACAGCCTCGAGCTGCGCCGAGACAGCCTTGCGGAAATCCGGAAACGATTGGCTGTCGCCGACGTCGAGCTTCAGGACGGCAGCTTTCCCACCGATCGCGGCAATGGCCTCAGCCACTTCGCTCGCCTGTTCCGGACTGCTGTTATAAGTGACGATCACACCCATTCCGCGCCTGGCGCATTCGAGTGCTGTGCTGGCCCCGAGGCCGCGGCTGCTTCCCGTTACGATCACAATCTTCATGAATTTCTCCGGTGTGTGTGTGGTGAATCGATGATAGGACTGCCGACTTGCGGGCGCCGGTCATTTTCTGCCCGATGCTTGCCTATTTCTGCTTTTCCATTGCATGCCGGAATGGCCGATGTTAGTGTGGGACCATGGAACAGCAACTGCAGGAACTGAGAATGCTTGCCGCACGGGCCGAAAATCGCCGCACTGAGACCGGCATACCCCGTGTCGCCATGGTCCAGGGAGAAATTCCCGAGCACGCCCTTGCGGCTGTCTACGCCCCCATGGTCAACTTGATCCTCACAGGATCGAAAACGATGACGGTAGGCGAGCGCACCCTCCACTATGACCCGGCAACTTACTTCGTCATGTCCGTGGATCTCCCGGCGATCGGGTCCGTTCATCCTGCAGCGACGGGCGAGCCCTACCTTGCCGTCAGTCTGACGCTCGATCCGGCCATCGCCGCCGCCCTTATCCACGACGCGCCACCGCAGACAGGCGGCATCCAGCCGTGTTCAGGCTTCTCGGTCGCGCCGGTTAACCGGGAACTGCTCGACGCCTGGGTCCGGATGCTGCGCTTGATTGACCGACCCGAGGAAATTCCGGTGCTCGCTCCGGCTTATGAAAGGGAGATACTGTTCCGCGTACTTCAGGGTCCGCTCGGCTGGATGTTGCGGGACATCGCTTCACCAGATACGGCGCTGTCACGCATTTCCATCACAATTAACTGGATACGCCGCAATTTTTCTCACCCGATGAGGGTAGAGGCGCTGGCCGAGATGGCGGCGTTGAGCGTGTCGGCGTTTCATCGCCACTTCAAGGCCGTGACGGCCCTGAGCCCGTTGCAATACCAAAAGCGCATCCGTTTGTTACATGCACGATCACAACTGATCTCGGGGCAAGGGAGCGCGACATCGATCGCCTTCGCCGTCGGGTACGAAAGCCCGAACCAGTTCAGCCGGGAATATGCGCGCTTGTTCGGCCTTCCTCCCTCCAAGGACCTGGCGCAAGCCGCACAGCTACTCCGGGGCACTTAGCTGGGCCATGCACGTCCAGCGGACATCTGCCAGGCAAACCCGGATTCAACGAAGAACGGCAAGACATGTGCCGCCATCGTCGCTCGCACATCGCTTCGCCACGCCATCGCTAATAGCGATCGCTACATATCGCTTGCATCGTCCTTGGTCATCGCCTATAGTGATCGAACTATAGCGATCGCTATAGTAAATCACAACCAAGGATATGTATGTCTATTCAAGCAAGCCCAACCGGCATCGACCGTCTCGTCATCGAAAGCGCAATCCGTCGTCTGCTCGCACAATATGCGCTCAACCTTGACGATGGCAACGTCGATGCAAATGCGGAACTTCTGGCGCATACCCGTCTCAAGGTCATCGACGCCTATGTCAGCGGCAGCGACAGCATTGCGCACTTCCTGCGCACGAACCTCCAGTACCACGCCGACAACACGCCACGAACGTGGCATTCTGTGTCGAATATCCTGATCGAGATCGACAGCAACACCAGCGCCAGGTCCGTCAGCTATTTCACCGTCCACCAGGAAGCACCGGGGCTGCCGCTGCAACCGATCGTCACCGGCCGCTATATCGACACCTTCGAACTGCACGACGGCGCCTGGCGGTTCGCATCGCGCGAGATCGATCCCCGCCTGTTCGGCGATATCAGCCACCACGTCGCCCCTGCCGCTGGCGCGCCCAATTGAAAGGCGCACGATGAAACACAAGCGGCAGGCATTGGTCACCGGCGCCAACAAGGGTATCGGCCTGGCCATCGCCCGAGGATTGGCACAGGCCGGCATGTCGGTCTGGATGGGTGCGCGCGACCGCGTGCGAGGTGAACAAGCGGTACGCTCCCTGCAGGCGGAAGGGCTGGACGTCCGCCTGCTCGAGATCGATGTGGCTGACGACGCCAGCGTGCAACACGCGGCCGGCCTCGTCGGAACGCATATTAATGCACTCGATGTGCTGGTCAACAACGCCGGCATCATCGTCGCCCCAAGCACGCCGCCGAGCGAAATGCGGATGGAGGACGCCAAGGCGACGTTTGAAGTCAATCTGTTCGGCCCGATCCGGGTCACGCAAGCCTTCACTCCCCTGCTCAAGGCAGCGCGGCAGGCGCGCGTGGTCATGATGAGCAGCGGCGTCGGTTCGCTGGCGCTTATCACCGACCCGACCTCGATCTATTCGAGCGTCAACCTGCTGGCCTACACAGCCTCGAAGGTCGCCCTCAATGCCGCGACCGTGTCTTTCGCCAAGGAACTCGAACCGTTCGGCGTCAAGGTCAATGCGGTCGAGCCGGGTAATGTGCGGACCGACCTGAACGGCAACTCCGGCGTTCTCACGACTGAACAAGGCGCCGCGACCGCGATCCGCATGGCGCTGGTCGACCAGGACGGGCCAACCGCCGGATTCTTCGGCAGCCACGGCAGGCAGCCCTGGTAGTCCGGCCGTACCCGCGCCATCATCACCACACCCGCCCCGGGATGCGGCCTGTCTGCATCTCGGGATGCAATCGGAACAGATCGACGATCCAGTCGACGAACACCCGAACCTTGGCCGTCATGTGCGGATTGTGCGGATACACCGCGTGCACCGGCAAGGGATCGCTGCGCCAGTCTTCGAACAACAGTTCCATGGGATCGGTGACCGCTGCATTGATCAGGAAGGCCGGCAACTGGACGATGCCCAGGCCGGCGAGGCCGGCGCCAAGATACGAGCCCGCATCATTGACGAACACCGGGCCCGGCGGCGGCAGCTCGACGCGCTCGCCTCCCCGGACGAAGGTCCACGGGAAGGCGCGTGCCTTGCTTGACGAGAAATACGCCACGCAGCGGTGGTGAACCAACTGGTCCGGATGCAGGGGCCGGCCGTGCTTCGATAGATAGGACGGCGCCGCTGCGGTGACAAATCCGAGCATGCCGATGCGTCGCGCAATCAGGCCCGAGTCAGGCAACTCCCCGAAGCGGATCGCACAATCGACGCCCTCCTCAATTAAGTCGATCTCGCGGTCCCCGCACGCCAGTTCCACCGAGATGTCGGGGTAGCGATCAAGGAACTCCGGCAACGCCGGGATGATCATGCTCTGCGCCAGGCTGCTGGCGATATCGACCCGCAAGCGCCCACCCGAACGCATGCGGTTGAACGACAGTGACTCCTCGACCGCGCTGACGTCGGCCAGGATGCGCACGCACTGCTCGTAATACGCAGCACCCTCGGCCGTGACGCTGGTATGACGCGTCGTGCGGTGCAGCAGCTTGACTGCCAGATCGGCCTCCAGTTGCTGGACCAGCGACGATACCGTCGCCTTCGGGATCTGCATGATGTCGGCCGCGCGCTTGAAGCCGCTGGCCTGCACCACGTGGACGAAAACGCTCATCGCGTGCAGCTTGTTCATTGCGTTCTACCATCGTACAGATTCATGGATTTTCCATCCAGCCGAGACGGGTTTATCCCGCTTTCCATCCTGTCTATCATCGTCAGCTTGATGCAACGGTTCTTTTGACTGGACAGGAGACATGGATGACGCCAGCTGCGGTTATCGAGAATGCAAACGCCGACCCGCCACGGGTAGATGTGCGCCCACTCACGGTCCAGGGCGAGCGCGGGACGCTGACTGCGCGCCTGTATCGTGCCGCGTGGGCCGGTGCGCGCCGGCCCGGTCTGATCGTGTATTTTCATGGCGGCTGTTTCATCGGCGGCAGCCTGGACGACGCCGATGCCTTCCTGCGCCAGCTCGCCGCACGCAATCCGGAGCAGGCGATGCTGTCGGCCCGCTACACCCTGGCGACCGAACGGCCGTTTCCCGCCGCCCTGGAAGACGCCTTCGCCGTCCTGCAGTGGGCAGGCAGGAACAAGATCAGGCTGGGCTGGAATGGCTCCCGGCTGATGGTGGCAGGCATCGATGCCGGCGCCAATCTGGCGGCGGCGTCGGCCCGGATCTGCCTCGATCGCAGGGGACCGGCACTGGCCGGCCAGATCCTCCTCATGCCGATGCTCGACGGCGCCCTGAGCACGCGCTCGATGCGCGAGAACTCCCTCAGCGGCCGCCTGGCCGGCGCGGCCGAGCTGTGCGTCGCCGGCTACCGCTGCTATGTGCCATACCCCGGCGAGCGCTGCCATCCTTATGCATCGCCGCTGCATTCGAGCCGACTCGAGAACTTGCCGCCTGCCCTGATCCTGTCGTCGCAGGACGATCCCCTGCGTGACGAGGGGGAGCAATACGGCATGAACCTGATCGCACGCGGCGTGCGCACGACGGTCAGGCGCGTACCCACCGCAGATGGCGACCCGTGGTGCTTTCGCCAGAACAGCATCTGCGCAAGCGCGGTCGATGCCGAAATTGCCGCCTTCATCGACAGCGGCGCCAAGGCCGCCATCACGACGCACGCTCGGCACGGATGACGGCAGCGCCGCAGCCTGCGCACCCCAATGCCACACATGCCGCCAGGACGGCGATGGCGGCTGCACCCAAATAGGCTTGCGGCATTCCTGCAATGCCCTGCCCCGGCCGCGCGCCGACGGCCTGGATGGCGGCGACGATCGCAATGCCCAGCGCTCCGCCGATTTGCTGGTCCATCTGCAAAAGGCCCGAGGCCGAGCCGGCATCCTGTTCCGGCACCGCATGCATGATGGCCATCGTGCCGGGCGCAAACACCAGCGCGATGCCGACCGCGTGAATCAGCAGCGGCACCAGCACGCCGTGCGCATAGCGGCTGTTTTCGTCCAGGTTGGCGAACAGCGCCAGGCTCGCTCCGACCACGAGACTGCCGGCCACCAGCAGGGCGCGCGTGCCGAAGCGCGCGACCAGGGACGGCACGAAGTGCGCGATCACAAACACCGTGGCCGTAAGTGGCAAATACGCAAGGCCTGCCATCAGCGGGCTAAGGCCGAGCACGCGCTGCAGATACTGCGCCAGCATGAAGAGCATCGAAAAATGCATCCCGACGATCAGGGCCATCACTACCAGACTGGCGAGCCGGTGGCGGTTGCGCAGCAGATCCAGCTTGAGCAAGGGCTCCGGGTGCCGGTTCTCGATCTTGATGAAGGCGGCAAACAGCACGGCGGCCGCCACGAACGACGACAAGGTTGGCAAGGTCGCCCAACCCGCTTCGGCGGCATGGATGAAGCCGAACACCGCAGCGACCGAGCCAAAGGTGGCGCTGAGGGCGCCGCCGATATCGAGCCGCGCCGGTTTGATGGCCGTCTCGACGACCAAGTGTTTGATCAGCATCACGACGATGATGCCGACCGGGACGTTGATCAAGAGCGACCAGCGCCACGACAGGAACTCCGTCAGCACGCCGCCGAGTATCAGGCCGGCCGACGCCCCGACCGACGATACGGCAATGAACAGGGACATGCCGCGCGCTCGTTCGGCTTCGTCGCGCGCCATGAGCATGACCAGTGCCAGCACGCTCGGCGCCGCGAGCGCCGCACCAACACCCTGGAGCACCCGGGCCGGGATCAGAATGGAGGGCGTTTGCGCGAGGCCGCCGAACAGCGAGGCCACAACGAATACGGTCAGGCCGACGCGAAAGGCGCGCACCTGGCCGATCATGTCGCCCAGCCGGCCGCCCAGCAACAACAGACCGCCGAACGCCAGCGCGAACCCGTTCGGCACCCAGGACAGCGTGGCCGGGGAAAAGCCAAGGTCGTACTGCATACGCGGCAGCGCCACGATGACAATCAGGAAATCCATCGTCAACATCAGCTGGGCGGCCAGCACCACCCACAGCGAGCCCGTGCGTCGCTGTAGGGGCCCGGCCGGACTCAGTATTTTGCTGCTCGCACTCATATAGCATCCTTCGCCCGAAATTTTATATAACGATCACTATATAGTGCAGGCAATCAGCTTGCAAACAAAATATAGCAGTCGCTATTAATATTGCGCGGACGACGGGCGGCGGGTATCATGGAGCGAGATGAGGAGAGCAGAGAATGAAGGCAGTACGTCAGCGCCGACCGGCGTTCGATCGGGAACGCGGTGTCGAAATCGCGGAAGTGCTATTCCATGCGCGCGGGTATGATGCCGTGAGCGTGGCCGACCTGACGCAGGCACTGGGAATCGTGCCACCTAGCCTGTACGCCGCCTATGGCAGCAAGCTGGAACTGTTTGAGCGGGCCTTGCTGCACTATGTCCAGCACAATTCCCTACCGTTCGATCAACTGCTCGCCGAACCAGGCGCGCCTGCCGATGTCCTCACCGGCCTGTTTGTTGCCTCGGCGCGGCATTGCACCGCCGATCCACAGCGCCCCGGCTGCATGGTGACCGAGGCAATGCGCGCCGACGACGAACAGGCGGCCGCCATCGCCTTGACGCTGGCCGAATACGGCACTGGTCTCTTGCGCGCCTATGTGGCCTCCCACGCCCCCCCTTCCGAGGTCGAGCGCATCCTCGACTATCTGCTGCTGACCCTGCGCGGCATTTCTTCTTACGCCTGCCTTGGCTACTCGCAAGAAAAACTGGTCAACTGCGCCAGGATCGCGGGAGGCGCCCTGAATTCCGAGTTCGCCAGCATGGACGCCCCGACCGCAACCGTGCCTGCCTGAACGCCGCTGAGCGGCTCTCATGTATTGAATATAGTGATCGCTATAAAAATTTGCCCATCAGTCGAATTTATGTAATGATCGCTATAAGGCGTCGCCGACGCTTTCGTTCAGGAGAAATACATGTCATTTCAGGGCAAGATTGCCGTCGTAACCGGCGGGTCGTCGGGCATTGGTTTCGCGATCGCGAAGCATCTGGCAAATCAGGGCGCCACGGTCGTCATTACTGGTCGCCGCCAGCAGCAACTAGATAACGCGGTCGCGTCCATTGGCGGCAGCGTAACCGCCATCAAGGCCGATACCGGCAATCTCGTTGAACTGGCCACGATGTACCACGACATTGAAGCAGCCCATGGCCGCATCGACGTCTTGGTGGCCAATGCCGGCACCGGCAACATAGCAGTGCTCGGCGAGCTGACCGAGGCCCATTTCGACCGTATCTTCGATACCAACGTTAAAGGGGTTACATTCTCCATCCAGGGCGCATTGCCGCTGATGCCGCAGGGTGCTTCGGTGGTGATCATCGGCTCCACCGCATCGATGGACCCAGGCCCGGGCCTGAGTGTCTATGGTGCATCGAAGGCGGCGCTGCGCAATCTGGTGCGTAGCTGGATCCAAGAAATCAAGCCTTCCGGCGTTCGCATCAATATCGTGAGTCCGGGGCCGGTGGACACGGAGTCCCTGCGCGGCATGTTTGCCGACAACGTCGAAGAGACGCTGGAGTTCCTTCGCGGTCGCAGCATGGTGGGCCGGATTGGACAGCCAGAGGAGGTCGCCCGTGCGGTGGCGTTCGTGGCGAGCGAGGACGCTGGCTACATCAATGGTATCGAGCTGTTCCTTGACGGTGGCGCCTCGCAGATCTGATATGCCTGCAATTTTTCGGGCGCCGGAGCTGGCGCCCGCAATGTCTGCAACGGCCTGCCAAGCCGCCAACAAACAGGCTGCTTACAGCTGTTTCGTGCCTTACGAATCAATTAGTTTACGCAGAACCGGACCTTGCACCATATGAGCCTGCTTTGCGAAGAGCGGTCATTGCAATTTGCTGGCAGCGACCCGGCTTGAACCGCCCCGGCTTTCGTGGAGGCCGGTTGGTATGAGTCAGGCCGGGATGGCTTGACCGCTCAGTTGCTTGTAATAGTTTGCCTCAGCTTCCGCTGGCGGTATATAGCCGAGCGGTTCCAGCAGGCGGTGGTGGTTAAACCAGGACACCCATTCCAGCGTGGCCAATTCGACGGCCTCACGCGTTTTCCAGGGAGCGCGGCGGTGGATTAACTCAGCCTTGTAAAGTCCGTTGATGGTCTCGGCCAAGGCGTTGTCGTAGCTGTCGCCCTTGCTTCCCACAGACGGCTCAATGCCGGCTTCCGCCAAGCGTTCGCTGTACTTTATCGATACGTATTGTGAGCCCCTATGGTAATCCCCCCATTTTTAGAGCACGCTAAAAGTAGAAGTTAAGCGGCAAGTGCCAGTTTCTGTTTTGGCGTGATACCGCCGAGGGCCATATTGGGCCG
>Ga0265780_10008673_pt1 | contig 12318 bp, 11 predicted proteins | sample P1T30metagenome_FD_192432 | JGI IMG/M metagenome (GOLD analysis project Ga0265780, IMG submission 192432) | Plant litter microbial communities from East Loma Ridge, Irvine, California - P1 T30 | ecosystem: Environmental > Terrestrial > Plant litter > Unclassified | place: USA: California... | reverse complement strand
CCGGCAGTCCCGACGCCATGGCCTCGAGCGAGGAGATGCTCTGCAGCTCCGCGGTGGACGGCATCGCGAACACGGTCGCGTTCGTCAATGCCTGCTGCTTCGCCTCGTCGGAGACGAAGCCGAGGACCCGGACACGGTCCTCGAGACCGAGCTCCTCCGCCAGGGCCGTCAACCTCGGGATCATCTCACCGCCGCCGACGATGGTCAGGTGCGCCCCGAGCTCGGCGGGGACGTGCGACAGTGCCCGGACGAGGACGTCGAGGTTCTTCTCCGGGGCGACGCGTCCGACGAAGACGATGTCGTTCGTGGCGGGACGGCCCTCGCGCGCGACGTACCGCGAGGCGTCGAGCCCGCAGGAGATCGCGAGCACCCGCTGGCCGGCGATGGCCTCGCGCAGGTAGTCGGCGGCGAGCTTCGTCGGCGTCGTGATGGCGTCGGCCAGACGGTAGGTCTTCGCGGCGTCGTTCCAGGCGATCCGGATCGCCGTGGGGATGACGGCGCGTGGCAGCGGCGCGTACTCGAGCAGGTTCTCGGGCATGAAGTGGTTCGTCGCGACCACGCGGATGCCGCGGGCGTGCGCCTCGTGCGCGATGCCGCGGCCGACGATGATGTGCGACTGGATGTGCAGCACGTCGGGCCGGACGGCGTCGAGGATCGGGCCGGTCAGCTTCCGCACGCTCCACGGCCAGACGAAGCGCAACCAGGCGTGCGTCGGCCACCGGTAGGACCGCAGCCGGTGCACGACGAGCGTCACCCCGCGGTGCTCCTCGTCGAAGGTCCCGTGGTGGCTGCTCGACGCCGGGGCGACGACGTGGACCTCGTGCCCGCGCTCGGCGAGCCCGACGGCGAGCTGCTCGGCGAAGGTCGCGGCTCCGTTGACGTCCGGCGGGAACGTGTCGGCGGCGATCATGACGCGCAGTGGTCGGTGCCCGCCGGTCGCACCCGTCGATCCGGCGGTGGCGGTGGTGGGGTCCTCTGACACGGCTGGCGTCGTCCTCTCGTGGGCGATTGGCGGTCGGTACCGCACGCTACCGCACCCCTGCGGACGCGCGCGTCCGCCTCGCGGAGGACCCGCGGTGGACCCGGGCCGGGTCCGGGGCGGACCCGAGGGCGGCCCCGCGGAGGGCCCGGACCCGGCGCAGACCGGTCGCCGCGGCGGGCGGTGCGGGTCCGTCAGACCCGGCCCTGCGGGTGGTGCTTGGCGAGCATGAACACGCCCGTGATGGCGATCGCCGCCGCGACGACGAACCCGGCGACGGCCCCCCACGGCGCCCCGTCCGCCTCGTCGAGCACCGTCACGCCGATACCGACGGCGACGATCGGGTCGATGACCGTCAGGCCGGCGATGACGAGGTCGGCCGAGCCGCTGGAGTACGCGTTCTGCACGAAGTACCCGCCGAGCGACGCCGCGACCACCACGCCGACGATCGCCAGCACGGTGAGCCAGTCGAACGTGTGGTTGAGGAAGCGGTTCAGCGCCACCTTCGCGAGCGTCGCGACGAACCCGTAGAGCACGCCGGCGCCGACGATGTAGTACAGCGCATTCCGGTGCTTCGCCACGTACCGGAAGGACAGGAGCACGAGCGCGAGGACGACCGCGAGGACCACCAGCACCGTGACGAGCTGCTGACGGGTGATCGCGCTCTCGTGCCCCACGATCGCCGCGATGCCGACGAAGATCGCGACGCCGACGATGCACGTCCAGACGGCGCACCGAGCGCGTCGACCGAGCGGCACACCGGAGGCGCGTGACGAGAACCAGGTCGTGATGACGAGCGCCACGGCACCGAGCGGCTGCACCACGATGAGCGGCGCGTTGGCGATGCTGATGAGCTGCAGCACGACGGCGAGTCCGAGCATCAGGGTGCCGAGCACCCAGTAACCGCTGGAGACGAGCCCGAGGACGTGCCGGACGCTGAGCCCCTTCGACTGCCGCCCGAGCCGGGCCTCGACGCGTTGGACGCCCCGGCTCTGGAACTGCGCGCCGAGCGAGAGGAAGACCGCGCCGACGAGCGCGACGGGGATCATCAGTGCCTGCAACGGCGTGAGGTTCACCGCTTCCGGCAACTGCAGGTCCGTCGTCACGCGTCGAGGCTACCGTCCGCCGCCGGATAACCTGGGTGAATGGCCGTTCTCCCGATCCGCATCACCGGCGAACCCGTCCTGCACGAGCGCGCAGCCGAGGTCACCGAGTTCGACGACGCGCTCCGCACCCTCGTCGCCGACATGGTCGAGACGATGGACCTCGCGCCCGGCGTGGGCCTGGCGGGTCCGCAGGTCGGCGTGGGCAAGCGGCTCTTCGTGTACTCATGGACCGATGATGCCGACGTCCTGCACCGCGGCGTCGCGGTGAACCCGGTCCTGTGGATCACTCCCCCGGCACCCGAGACTGTGGAGGAACTCGACGAGGACGAGGAGTCCGAGGGCTGCCTCTCGATCCCGGGTGAGCGCTTCCCGCTGCGGCGCGCCGAGGGCGTCCTGCTCCGCGCGGTCGACGAGCACGGCGAACCGTTCGAGATCGAGGCGCACGGGTGGCTCGCCCGCATCTTCCAGCACGAGTACGACCACCTCGACGGGCTGCTCTACGCGGACCGGCTCGGGCACCCGTACGGCAAGCAGGTCCAGAAGGCCATCCGCAAGAACAGCTGGGGCGGTCCGGGCAGGTCCTGGCTCCCCGGTCGCGACCACCCGGAGGGTTGACCGCCCGTCCGTAGCCGCGGTGACCCGGCCTGGAGGCGCGACTCACCCCCGCCAGGCCGCCAGCGCCTCCCGCAGGTGGTCGGTCTCCGGGTGTCCCGGGCAGTACCGGAGGAGCCCCGCCGCGACGTGCGCGTCGTGTTCCGATCCGACCCGGCCGCCCCACGGTCCGACCCCCCGTTCCGCACAGACGGCGGCGAGCTCCTCGAGGCTCGCGTCCCCGTCGGCGTCGGCGACCGCCGCGCGCTGCTGCGACGACGCCTCGGTGCCGGTGATCCGGTCGGCCTCGCACTCGGTCTGCTCGTCCTGCCACGCCGCTGCGTACGTCGTGAACGTCGAGGTCCGGCCGGACCCCTCCTCACGGCAGACGAAGGCGAAGACCACCGGGGACGCCCCCGACGTGGCCGGACTCGCGGTGATCGTCGTCGTCTCGTCGACGGGCTCCTCGGGATCGGCGTCGCCGCCCGCGGTGCAGCCGCCGACGCCGAGCGCGGCACCCACGACGAGCACCGTCGCGAGGGTCCGACGAACGAAGTGCACCTGAGAACGCTAACAGCGTTCCCCACCCGGTGCCTCCTCCGCTCGGTGGAATCGGGAGGACGGTCAGCGCCCCTGCGGCGGGTCGGTCCGCAGCCGCCGGGCCTCGGGCTCGTCGGAGTGCGACGACGCCGGGTCGACGAACCGTCCGCCACCGACCTCGGCGATCCGCCGCCGGAGTTCGTTGACCAGGTCGTCGTCCTCGGGCTCCAGCTCGTCCTCCGGGGCGGGCTCGACCATCACCTGCGACGCGGGACCGAGCAGGACCTCCGCCGTCACACCGAACCCCTGATCGTCGGCGGTCGGGATCTCGACGATGTCCGTCGTCCCGTTCTCGCCGAGTGCCGCCGCGTACGCCAGGACCGCCTCGGCGATCGCGTCGCCGGTGAGCACCTTGTTCTCGCCGTAGATCACGTACTTCATGCCCCCCCACCGAACACCCGCCCCCGGCGCCGGTCCCAGGGCCGACGGCCGATCGGGGTACGTTGCGAGCGTGCGGGTCAGGACCGCGGTGCGGCGGCGTCCGTCCGGTCGGTGAAGCAGTCCAGCCACGCGGACTCCTCGAGCACGTCGAACTGCCCGCGCTTCGCCCGCTGCCGCACGGCACGCAGGGTCCGCACCTTCACCGGTGCCACACCCGGTTCCCGTTCGTACGACGACTCCGCCATGACTGCTCCTCTCGACGTTCCGTTCCAGTGTGCCGGGAGGGCCCGTCGTTGTCCGCCGGACGCGGACCCGACGCGGCCTCGGCACGGCCAACGGCACGGCCCACGACGCGAAAAGGCCCCCACCCCGAAGGGTGAGGGCCTGCCGCTCCCCGAGTTGGACTCGAACCAACAACCTGCCGGTTAACAGCCGGCTGCTCTGCCAATTGAGCTATCGAGGATCACTGCCCGACACCCGGAGGCGTCTGAACAACGGGTAACAGCATAGCAGCACCTCCGGGTCGATCCGCGCATCCGCCGCACATCCCGGGCGCGCCGCCGCGGCCGGTCCGCTCAGTATCCCGCCGCGGGGTCCACGACGCCGATGAAGCCCTCGCCCGAACCCTGCAGGAACGCACCGGTGTTGTGCCGCACCCGTTCGGCGAGCAGCGGCGCCACCATGTCCGGCGTGTCCGCCTGGTGCGGTGTGACCACGACCCCGGGGGCGTCCCAGAGCGGGTGCCCGTCCGGCAGCGGTTCCGGGTCGGTCACGTCGAGGCCGGCGCCCGCGATCGCGCCGTCGTGCAGTGCGTGCAGGAGCGCGTCCGTGTCGACCAGGCCGCCGCGGGCGATGTTCACGAGCCGCGCCGACGACTTCATGCGCGCGAACTGCTCCGCGCCGAGGAGCTTCGCCGTGTTCGAGGTCATCGCAGCGGCGATCATCACGACGTCGGCGTCGGGCAGCACGTCGTCGAGCGCGTCCGTCGTCACGGTGCGGTCGGCCCAGTCGACCGGGGTCGCAGAACGCCGCACCACCGTCACGTGGGTCTCGAACGGCGCGAGCAGCCGCACGTACTCCTGGGCGATGCCTCCGGCGCCGACGACGACCACGTTCCGCCCGTACAGCGAGACGCCCTCGGGCTCGGTCGCCCAGCTCCGGACGCGGGCGCGCTTCGGCAGGACACGGAGCGTGGCCAGGGTCAGCGCGAGGGCGTGCTCCGCGACGGGCTCCGCGTACGCGCCCTTCGCCGAGGTGAACAGGACCCGGTCGCCGTGGGACCGGATGAGTTCCGCGAACGCGTCGACGCCGGCGAACGGCAGCTGGACCCAGCCGACGTCCGGCGCGTCGTCGAGTGCGCGGGCGAGTCCGTCCGGGTCGTGGGCGTCGAGCCAGACGATCGCGCGGGTCGACGCGTCGAGCGCGGCGACGGTGCCACCGGCCTCCTCGACCGCCGCGACGTGCAGTTCGGCGGACGACGGCAGGATCGCCACGGGGCCGGCGTCCGGCGCACCGACGGGCAGTGGCGCGCCGGCGTCCGTCACGACCGCGCGGTGGCCGCGGGCCGGGGCGTTCACGCGTTCTCCTGACGGTCGGTGCGGCCGCCCGTTGCGGCACCGACGGGACGCCGCGGCGCGGAGGACCGACGCGGCGCGGGCGCGGCGGCCGGACGGCGCTTCACCGGGCGTGCCGCGGTGGCGGCGAGCGTCCGGACGTACGGGTCGACGGGGTTCTCGAGCACCTCGTCGAAGGTCCCGAGCCCGACGACACGACCGTCCGCCATCACGGCGACCCGGTCGGCCAGGGCGCGGGCCTCGCGCAGGTCGCTCGACACGACCACGGCCGAGAAGTGGCGGTTCCGCTGCAGGGTCGCGAGCGCCTCGAGGACCGACTGCCGGACGAGGATGTCCACGCCGCGGGCCGGCTCGTCCGCGACGAGGAGCTGCGGTTCGAGCACGAGCGCGCGGGCGAGGGCCACGCGCTGCCGCTGACCGCTCGACAGCTCCCAGGTGTTCAGACGCATCGACCCGAGCGGCAGGTGCACGGCGTCGAGGAGCCGGGCGACGAGGAGGCCGGCCTCCTTCCGGTCGAACCGACGGTCCCGCGCGTAGATCGGCTCCGCGACGGCCTCGCCGACCGTGAGGTCCGGGCTGAGACGGTCGGCGCCGTCCTGCGGCAGGTAGCCGATCCGGCCGCTGAGCCGGTCGAGCTTGCGCGACGTCGGCCGGAGCCCGCGGGTCCGCTGCCCGAGCACGGTGAGCTCGCCGCCGACGATGTGACGGCGGTGGGCCCCCTCACCCTCGCCGGTGGCGCCGAGCTGCCCGGCGACGGCGGCGGCGAACGTGGACTTGCCGGAACCGGACTCGCCCAGCACGGCGAGGATCTCCCCCTGCCGGACGGTCAGGCTCACGCCGTCGACGGCGCGGATCGGCGCCGTCCCCCGTCCGCCCCGGTACTCGATCGACACGTCGTCAGCGACGACCGCCGGTCCGTTGACCGCGATCATGGGTCCCCTTCCACGTCGCCCCTGGCGACGGTCTGCGACGGCCAGCGATCAGCCGGCCGTCGTACGTGGTGCGGTGGAGGCGACCGCCTGGAGGCGCGGCGCGTCGACGACGCAGGTCGCGCCTCCAGGCTGGTCGGACCGGATCAGGACCCGGCGTTCTCCAGTTCCACCAGCGTACGCCGTCGCTCCGCCTGCTCCGCCGGGTCGGGGACCGGCAGCGACGCCAGCAGGCGCTGCGTGTAGGGGTGACGCGGCGAGCCGAGCACCTCGGCGGTGGTGCCGGTCTCGACGAGGTCGCCGCGGTACAGCACCGCGATCCGGTCGGACAGGGCGCCCACGACGGCGAGGTCGTGGCTGATGAACAGCGACGCGAACCCGAGGTCCTGCTGCAGCTCGAGGAACAGCTCGAGCACGCGGGCCTGGACCGACACGTCGAGCGCGCTCGTCGGCTCGTCCGCGATGAGCAGCTTCGGCCGGAGGGCGATCGACCGCGCCAGCGACGCGCGCTGGCGCTGCCCGCCAGACAGCTCGTGCGGGTACCGCTCGCCGTACGCAGCCGGGAGCTGCACCATCTCGAGCAGCTCACCGACCCGCTTCCGCGCCTCCCGCGGGTTCCGGACCTCGCCGTGCACCACGAGCGGTTCGGCGACGCACTCGGCGATGGTGAGGAGCGGGTTGAACGACGTCGCCGGGTCCTGGAAGACGAACCCGATGTCCTTCCGGTGCCGCTTGAAGTCCCGCTCGCGGTACCCGAGCATCTCGGTGCCGAGCACGTTCAGCGAGCCACCGGTGACCCTGGTCAGACCGGCGATCGCCCGGCCGATGGTGGTCTTGCCGGAACCGGACTCCCCCACCAGGCCGAGGACCGCGCCGGGACGGACGTCGAGGTCGACACCCTTGACCGCCTTGAACGCGTGCGCGCCGAGCCGTCCCGGGTACTCGATCTCGAGGCCCCTCGCGCTGACGAGCGGCTCGACGTCGGTCGCGATCGCGGCACGGCGTGCGGCGCCCGTCGATGCCTCGAGCCGGGGCACCGCGGCGAGCAGACGCTTCGTGTAGTCGGCCTTCGGCGCCGCGAACAGCTCGCCGACCGGGGCCTCCTCCACGACCTCGCCCTGGTACATCACGGCGACGCGGTCGGCCAGGTCGGCGACCACGCCCATGTTGTGCGTGATGATGACGATCGCCGCGCCGAACTCGTCGCGGCACCGGCGGAGCAGGTCGAGGATCTCCGCCTGCACGGTCACGTCGAGGGCCGTGGTCGGCTCGTCGGCGATGATCACGCTCGGCTCGAGGGCGAGCGCGCTCGCGATCACGACGCGCTGCTTCTGGCCACCGGAGAACTGGTGCGGGTAGTGGTCGACGCGCTCCTCGGGGTCGGGGATGCCGACGCGACGCAGGTACTCGATCGCCTTGGCGCGGGCGTCCTTCTTGGAGACGCCGCCGTGCGCGCGGAGACCCTCGGCGATCTGCCACCCGACGGTGAAGACCGGGTTGAGCGCCGTCGACGGCTCCTGGAACACCATCGCGCCGGCGGTGCCGCGGAGTTCGCGGAGCTTCTGCGCGCCGACCGACACCACGTCGGTGCCGTCGAGGTAGACCGCGCCGCCGAGGGTCGCCGTCTCCGGCATGAGCCGCAGCATGCTGCGCGCCGTCACCGACTTGCCGGAACCGGACTCGCCGACGAGGGCGAGGACCTCGCCCGGACGGACGTCGAGGCTGACGCCCTTCACGGCGTCGACCGCGCCGTTGTCGGTGGCGAAGGTCACCGTGAGGTCGTCGACGACGGCCACCGGCTCCCTCGTGGTGTCGCCTGCCTGGAGGCGCTGGCTCGCGTCGGTCATGCCGCCGCCCCTTCCGTGCTGGCCGCCTGCTTGCGCGACACCAGCTGCTTGAGCCGGCGGCGCGCGCGCAGACGGGGGTCGGAGATGTCGTTGAGGCTCTCGCCGATGAAGGTCACGCCGAGCACGAGCACGACGATCGCGACGCCGGGGAACACGCCGGTCCACCACACGCCGGACGCCACGTCGGCCAGCGCGCGGCTGAGGTCGTAGCCCCACTCCGCGCCCGACGTCGGGCCGATGCCGAAGCCGAGGAAGCCCAGGCCGGCGAGAGTGAGGATCGCGTCCGAGGCGTTCAGCGTCAGGATGAGCGGCAGGGAGCGCGTCGAGTTCCGGAGGACGTGCCGGGTCATGATGCGCCACGGGTTCGTGCCCATCACCCGTGCCGACTCGACGAACGCCTCGTTCTTCAGGCGCACCGCCTCGGCCCGGACGACCCGGAAGTACTGCGGCACGTAGACGACGGTGATCGAGATCGCCGCCGCGACGATGCCGCCGGCGTAGCTCGAGTTGCCGCCGGAGATGACGATCGACACCACGATGGCGAGCAGCAGCGACGGGAACGCGTAGATCGCGTCCGCGACCACGACGAGGATCCGGTCGAGCCACCCGCCGATGTAGCCGGAGACCATGCCGAGGACCACGCCGACCGCGATCGAGACGACGACGGCGACGATGACGACGAGGACCGCGGTGCGGGCGCCGAAGACGACGCGGCTGAACACGTCGAAGCCGCCGACGGTGGTGCCCCAGATGTGCTCGGGACTCGGGGCGGACGTCCGCGGGAAGCCCTGGCCGTCCGCGCCCTGCAGCTGGCCGAAGCCGTACGGGGCGATGAGCGGCGCCGCGATCGCGACGATGAGGTACAGGGCGCAGATGACCACGCCCGTGATGAGCATGGCGCGCTGCCAGCCGGTGCTCCTGCGGAGCTGCACGACCACGGGCAGCCGCTTCCAGAACGGCTCGTGGCGGTCGACGAGGGAGGTGTCAGCCATCCTCAGAACCTCACTCTCGGGTCGATCAGGGCGGCGACGACGTCGACGATGAAGTTCGTCACCGCGACGATCACCGCGAGCATCGCGACGATGCCCTGGACCGCGACGAAGTCGCGGGCGGACAGGTACTGATTGAGTTCGAAGCCGAGGCCGCGCCAGCCGAAGGTGGTCTCGGTGAGCACCGAGCCGCCGAGCAGCATGGCGATCTGCAGACCCATCACGGTGATGATCGGGACCAGCGCCGGACGGAACGCGTGCGTCCGGACGAGCCGCGCCTCCCGGACGCCGCGCGAGCGGGCCGCGTCGACGTACTCGGAACCGAGCGAGCCGATCATGTTGGCGCGCACGAGGCGGAGGAAGATGCCCGCCGTCAGCAGGCCGAGCGTCAGCGCCGGCAAGACGGCGTGCTGCAGCACGTCGCCGATGATCTGGCCGTTCCCGGTGCGGAGGGCGTCGATCAGGTAGATGCCCGTCGCGCCCGGGATGTTGTCGAGCACGAGGCTCACGCGGGTCGATGCGCGGTCCCCGAGCGGCAGCACGCCGAGCCAGACCGAGAAGACGAGCTTGAGGAGCAGACCGCCGAAGAAGACCGGCGTCGCGTACGTCAGGATCGCCAGCGCACGGAACAGCACGTCCGGCCACTTGTCGCGGACGTAGGCGGCGAGCATGCCGAGCGGGATGCCGAGCACGAGGGCGACGATGAGCGCGTAGAAGACGAGCTCCGCGGTCGCTCCGCCGTACGTGACGATGACCTCGGTGATCGGCCGGTTGTCGGTCGACGTCATGCCGAAGTCGCCGCGGACGATGCCCCCGAGGTACTCGAGGTACTGCACGAACACGGGCCGGTCGTACCCGGCGGCGTGCAGCCGCTCCTGGAGCTGGTCCGGGGTGAGGCGACCGCCGACGGACGCGGTGATCGGGTTGCCGATGACGCGCATCAGGAAGAAGACGAGCGTCACCAGGATGAACACCGTCGGGAAGATGAGGAGGAATCTGACGAGGATGTACCGGCCGAGTCCACCACTGCTCTTGGCACTGCGTCGTGCCTGTTGCGGCTTGGTGGGCTCCGACTCGACCGCCTCTGGGGTCGTGAGGGTCACGGGTTGATGCCTTTCAGGACGTGACCAGGGGGCGTCCCTCGTGGGAACGCCCCCTGGTGTCCGGTGGGTGTTACTTGCTGAGCGTGGCGTAGCGGAACTTGTACGAGGAGTCAAGGGTCAGGCCCTTGACGTCCTTCGACGCGACCGCGACGGACTTGCCCTGCAGCAGCGGCAGCGTCGAGATCTGCGTCGCCTCACGCTCCTGGGCCTGCTCGATGAGGGCGGCGCGCGCGTCCGCGTCGGACTCCTGCTGCTCCTCGGAGATGAGGTCCTGGATCTCCGGGTCGTCGTAGTGGTTCTGGACGAAGTTGTCCTTCGTGAAGAACGGCGACAGGTAGTTGTCCGCGTCCGAGAAGTCCGGGAACCAGCCGAGCTGGTACACCGGGTAGGCGTCCTTCGTGCGCTCCACGGCGTAGGTCGTGTAGACCGTCGACTGGATGTTCACGGTGAACAGCCCCGAGTTCTCGAGCTGCGTCTTGAGCTCGGCGTACTCGTCGTCCGAGGTCGAACCGTAGTGGTCCGGCGCGTACTGGATGTCGAGCTGCACCTTGCCGGTGACGCCCGCCTCCGACAGCGTCTGCTTCGCCTTGTCGACGTCGGGACCGCCGTCGCCGTCGCCGTACAGCTCCTGGAACGGCTTCGCGGCACCCGTCAGGCCGTCCGGCACCATCGAGTAGAGCGGCGAGTAGGTGTTGTTGTAGACGTCCTCCGCGATCTTCGCGCGGTCGACCACGTCCGCGACCGCCTGGCGGACCGCGAGGGCCTTCGCCTCGTCCTTGTCGGACTGGCTCGCGCCGAACGGCTGCGTGTTGAAGTTGAAGACGAGGTAGCGGATCTCGCCACCGGGGCCGTCGTACACCTTGACCGAGTCGTCCTTGCGGAGGTCGGAGATGTCCGTCGGCGTGAGCGAGCGGTACGCCACGTCGACGTCGCCCTGCTGCACGGCGAGCTTGAGGTCGGTCTCCTTGGTGTAGTAGCTGGCGGTGACCTCGTCGGTCTTCGCCTTGCCGAGGAGGCCGTCGTACTTCGGGTTCGCCTTGTACTGGATGGTGTCGTTCTCCTTGTACGAGGTGATCTCGTACTGCCCGGCGAACGCCTTGCCCTTCACGATGTCCGCGGCGGGCGTGAGCTCGTCCGCCGAGAAGACCTCTTCGTCGACGATCGGGCCGGCGGGGCTGGAGAGCACCTGCGGCCAGGTCTGGTCGGCGTGGTCGAGGTTGAACACGACGGTCGTCTCGTCGGGGGTGTCGATGCTCTTGAGGTTGGCGAGCAGGGACTGCGGGCCGTTCTCGTTGTTGATCTTCAGCTCACGGTCGAACGAGAACTTGACGTCGCTCGACGTCAGGTCGTTGCCGTTCGCGAACTGCAGACCCTCCTTCAGCGTGACCTCGTAGGTCGTGTCGTTCGTGAACTCCGCGCTCTCGGCGATGTCGGGCTCCACGTCCGGGCTGCCGACGGGCGTGTTCATCAGGAACGGGAAGACCTGGTTCTGCACGGCGAAGGAGCCGTTGTCGTACGAGCCCGCCGGGTCGAGCGACGTGACCTTGTCGGTCGTCCCGATGCTCATGCCGTTCAGGGCGGTGTCGCTCACGCTGCTGCTCGCGCAGCCGGTGAGCACGAGCGCCGTCGCTGCTGCCCCGGCGCCGAGCGCGATGCCGCGCTTGCCCCACTTGGTCACGGATGCCATGTCCGATGCCTCTCTTGGTGATGGATCACAGGCGTCCTCGGCCGGGGTGGATCGCTGTGAGACCGACCGGGGACGCTCATTGCTATCACCCTGTCACGGAACTTCCGGCACCGGAGGCGGATTGTTTACACCCTTGTAATGCACGACGCCGCCGCGGAGTGCATGATGCCCGCGTCCCGGAGCGGCGTGTCACGCACGATTGTTGCGCGGTGCAACGCGCGGGTGCGGGGCCGGGGCCGCCTGCCGCGCCCGGGCCGCCGAGCGGGGTCGGGTTCGCCTGCCGCGCCTGGGCCGCCGAGCGGGCACCATCCGTCGCGCTCGGCGCCCCGGCCCGGCGGTTCCCGCCCGCTCGGCGCCATGCACGTGGCGCGTCGTGCCCGCTCGTGCGCGCTCGGCCGCTCCCGTCGCACGACGTGCCGCGCTCGGCCGCTCCCGTCGCACGACGTGCCGCTACCCGCCCCGGCACGCGGCGCGTCGTGCGACCTGAGCGACCGCAGGCGGCGCGTCGTGCGACCGCAACACCCGAGCCGAG
>Ga0265780_10008672_pt1 | contig 12319 bp, 9 predicted proteins | sample P1T30metagenome_FD_192432 | JGI IMG/M metagenome (GOLD analysis project Ga0265780, IMG submission 192432) | Plant litter microbial communities from East Loma Ridge, Irvine, California - P1 T30 | ecosystem: Environmental > Terrestrial > Plant litter > Unclassified | place: USA: California... | reverse complement strand
AGTCCGAGGACGTGACGATCACGCCGGTCGACGACACTGCCTATATGATCGCGCGCTGGCCGGGCAGCGATGCCAAGGCCAAGCCGCTCGTCATTTCCGGCCACATGGACGTGGTCGAGGCAAAGCCCGCGGATTGGCAGCGTGACCCGTTCACGCCGGTGGTGGAGAACGGCTATCTGTTTGGGCGCGGCGCGACCGACATGAAGTTCGACGGCACGATCGCGGTAGCCGCGTTGATCGAGCTCAAGCGCGAGGGCTACAAGCCGCGCCGCGACATCATCATCGAGTTTTCCGGGGACGAGGAAACCACGATGAAGACCGGCAAGATCATTGCCGACAAGCTCAGCAACGCCGACATCGTGCTCAACATCGACGGCGGCGGCGGCGTGCTCGACGAGACCACCGGCAAGCCGCGCTACTTCACCTGGCAGGGCGCGGAGAAAAGCTACTCCGATTTTCAGATGACCGTCACCAATCCCGGCGGCCATTCGTCGGCACCGCGTAAGGTGAACGCGATCTACGAGCTGTCCGCCGCGCTGCTGCGCATCGGCCAGTATCGCTTCAAGCCCGAAGTCAACGACCTGACGCGCGCCTCGCTCACCGAGTCCGCGAAGTACGAGAGCCCGGAGATCGGCGCGGCGATGCGCGCCTTCGCCGCCAATCCGGAGGATCAGGCGGCGATCGAGACGCTGGCGGCGAATCCGGCCACCGTCGGCCGGATCGGCACCACCTGCGTCGCGACGATGATCTCCGGCGGCCATGCCGAGAACGCGCTGCCGCAACGCGCCACTGCCAACATCAACTGCCGTATCTTCCCCGGCCACAAGCCGGCGGACATCATGGCGGAACTGGCGCGGGTAGCGAACGATCCCGGGATCAAGTTCGCCGACGTCACCGAAGGTTCGGTGGCAACCGCCGCCTCGCCGATGCGGGCGGATTTCGTCGGGGCGATGAAGAAGGCGCTGGGCACGGTCTACCCCGGCGTGCCGATGTTTCCGAGCCAGGCGTCAGGCGCGAGCGACAGCATGTGGTTCCGCGCCAAGGGTGTCGACAGCTATGGCGCCAGCCCGATGTTCACCAAGGCTTCGGAGGATTTCAGCCACGGCCTGAACGAGCGTACGCCGATCGCCAACGTGGCACCGTCGATCACCTATTATCTGTCGTTGTTCACGGATTTGTCGAAGTAAACCGGCCAGCGCGCGAGCCTGACCGAACCACTTGGCAAGCTCGCGTGGGCACCGCTGCGATTAAAACAGATAGACGGCGGCGATGATCAGCGGCGCCCACAACGCCAGCGACAGCGGCACTGCCAGCGTCAGCCCGCGCATCACCTCGGTTTCATGGCCGAGATCGTTGGTCAGCGCTGCGTGCGTGATCGGCGCTACGCCCCAGAACGGACGCGGCATCCGGCGCGCGGCCGGTGCGGGTGCGAAATCTGAGCGGTGCATGTTGAGCGAGGACTTCATCGGCGTGACCCATCGTGGAACAATCTTCGATGGGAAAGATGTGAGGTTCCTCTGGACAGACGTCAATCGACGCAAATGCAGCAATTCCCGGCGAGAATTACCGCATCGCAACATGAAAATCGGCAGATTCGTGCGGAACAGGATTTTATCGTTATGAAATAGCCTTTTGTGAGCGAATTTACAAAGTCTTAACGGACCGACCCATTTTGCGGCTGCTCAAACTACGCACGGATTTTTTTTCGAGTCGCCGTGTGGCCCGGTCGTTTCGTCGGAACGCAATCGCCCAAATGCGTCGTGCGGTCTCTTGTCGGCACATGCTCGCCGCTGCCGTTCAAACGACGAATCGTCGGTAGCTGTCTGGTTGAGCGCGCAATTCACGTTAGAACCGCCCCGATGATCCGTCCATCCGCCCCCGCCGAAACCAGCTCGCGCTGGTCGACCCGCCTGCTCGAAGCGGCGCTTGCCCTTCACGACAACCGTCTCGCCGATGCCGAGTCGCGCCTGCGCGCGCACCTGAAGGACGATCCATTCGACGTGGCGGCGATCCGCATGATGGCCGAACTGGCTGGAAGGATCGGCCGCTACAAGGATGCGGAGGCGCTGTTGCGGCGTGCGCTGGATCTGTCGCCCGATTTCACCGCCGCGCGCGCCAATCTCGCGATCGTGCTCCACCGCCTCAACCGTCCGGCCGAAGCGATCGCCGAACTCGATCTCGTCACGCAGGACGAGCCCGATCACCCCGGCCACGCCAACCTCAAGGCGGCGGCGCTCGGCCGGATCGGCGGCTTCGACGAGGCGATCACGCTGTACGAACAAGTGCTCGCGCAGATGCCGAGCCAGCCGCGCATCTGGATGAGCTATGGCCATATGCTCAAGACGGTTGGGCGGCAGGCGGACGGCATCGCCGCATACCGCTGCGCGCTGGAACTCGCGCCGACGCTTGGCGAAGTGTGGTGGAGCCTCGCCAATCTCAAGACGATCCGCTTCGACGATGCCGACATCGCCGCGATGGAGGCTGCACTGGCGCAACCCGGCGTTTCGACGGAGGATCGCTTTCACCTCGGTTTCGCGCTCGGCAAGGCGTATGAGGATCGCCGCCAGGCCGAGGCGGCGTTCCGCCACTATGCCGCCGGCAACGCGCTCCGCCGCACCACCGTCCACTATGATGCCGACGAGACGACGCGCTTTGTCGATGACAGCATCGCCACCTTCACGCCGGAGCTGTTCGCCGCGCGCGAAGGGCAGGGGTGCCCGGCGCCGGACCCGATCTTCATCCTCGGCATGCCCCGCGCCGGATCGACGTTGATCGAGCAAATCCTGTCGAGCCATTCGCTTGTCGAGGGCACCTCAGAACTGCCCGACATTCCCGCGCTCGCCCGCACGATCCCGAACTACCCGGCGGGCGTGGCCGATCTGTCGGCGGATTCGCTCGCCGCTCTGGGGGCCGAGTATGTCAAACGCGCCGCGATCCAGCGTCGCACCGACAAGCCGTTCTTCATCGACAAGCTGCCCAACAACTGGGCGCGCGCCGGCCTGATCCGCCTGATCCTGCCGGGCGCGAAGATCATCGATGCGCGGCGGCACCCGGTCGGCTGCTGCTTCTCCAACTTCAAGCAGCATTTCGCGCGCGGTCAGACGTTCAGCTACGACCTCGCCGAGATGGGGCGCTATTACCGCGATTACGTGCGACTGATGACACACCTCAACACGGCCATGCCCCGCCCGCCGCATCGCGTCTTCTACGAGGCGATGGTCGACGACACCGAAGCGCAGGTGCGCGCGTTGCTGGACGCATGTGGCCTCGCCTTCGAGCCCGCTTGCCTCGCCTTCCACCAAACCGAGCGGGCCGTCCGCACCGCCAGTTCGGAACAGGTGCGCCGCCCGATCTTCAGTGAGGGCAAATCCGCATGGCTGCCGTTCGCGCCATGGCTTGCGCCACTTAGCCTTGCGCTCGGCGACACGTTGACCTCTTACCCTGACCAGGGTGCATCATAGCGTTGCAATTGTGCCACGTAGCCTCCGCGAAATGACACGGGGACGACAGAGTTTGTTGACGATTGCTGCACCGCCGCACACCCTCGCAGGAACAGATGGTTCCTAGGGGGAAGCGGGAATGAAATTCGGGGCAGGCGCAGTCGCGTCCGTATTGCTGGCGTCCGCGGCGTTCCTGCCGATGGCGGTACAAGCGCAGACGCAGTCCGCGCCTACCGCGCCGCCAGAGGCCGATCAGCAGCCCGATAACGGCGACATCGTAGTGACCGCGCAGAAGCGCGAGGAGAGCCTGCAAAGCGTGCCGATCAGCATCCAGGCGATCGGCACCAAGAAGCTCGACCAGCTAAACATTAGAAATTTCAACCAATATACCCAGTTGCTGCCGTCGGTCTCGTTCCAGACGACGCAGCCGGGATCGACCACCGTTTACATGCGCGGCGTGGCATCGGGCGGCGACGGCAACCATTCCGGCTCGCTGCCGTCGGTGGGTTTCTACCTCGACGAACAGCCGATCACCACGATCGGCGGTACGCTCGACATTCACATCTACGACATCGCCCGCATCGAGAGCCTCGCCGGCCCGCAGGGTACGCTGTACGGCGCGTCGTCGGAGGCCGGTACCGTTCGCATCATCACCAACAAGCCCGATCTCAGCCACTTCTATGGCCGCATCGACGGCGAGGCGAACACCGTCGCGCACGGTGGGCAGGGCGGCAAGGTCGAGGGGATGATCAACGCGCCCCTCAACGCGATCATGGCGCTGCGTGTGTCGGGCTTCTACGAGCGCGATGCGGGTTATATCGACAATGTCGCCGGCACCCGCTCGTTCTGCGGCACCACGTTGACGGCGGACGGCTGCGTGCGCGACGGCCTGACCGTCGACAACAAGGCGTTCGTCAAGAAGGACTATAACGAGTCCGATCTGTGGGGCGGCCGCGCGGCGCTGAAGATCGACCTCGACGATAGCTGGACCGTCACGCCGACCGTCCTCTACCAGGAGGCCAAGTATCACGGCGCCTACGCGATGGACCCGCAGGTCGGTGATCTTGAGATCCAGCGCTTCTTTAAGGAATATCGCCATGATCGCTTCATCCAAGCCGCGCTGACGATCGAGGGCAAGATCGGCAATTGGGATGTCACCTATGCCGGTGCCTATCTCGATCGGCAGGACCAGCAATCGAGCGACTACACCGACTATGCCGAGGCGTATGACCAGATTTACGCATCGTCGGGCGGCATCTTCTATTACGGCGACTATGCCAACGCCGCCGGTCAGCAGATCGACCCGCGCCAGCACATCGTCGCGAGCGATCACTTCAAGAAGCTCAGCCAGGAATTCCGCATGCAATCGCCGCAGGACGAGCGGCTGCGTGTCACCGCCGGCCTGTTCTATCAGCGGCAGAGCAACCTGATCCACCAGGATTATCAGGTCGACAATCTCGCGCCGGAGCTGTCGGTCAACGGCCATCCCGGCACGTTGTGGCTGACCCAGCAGCACCGTGTCGACAAGGATTACGCGATGTTCGGCGAGGCGTCGTTCGACATCGTGCCTACGCTCACGCTCACCGCCGGCGGCCGCGCGTTCATCTACGACAATTCGCTGATCGGTTTCTACGGCTTCGGCCGTAATCCCGCCAACGGCTATACCGACCCGCGGTATAATGGCGCAAATAGCTCGGGCACCGGCGCGGTGCGCTGCTTCGCCACTGATGGCCTTCGCCTGACGGGCTATCCCGGCCAGGCGAGCAGCACGACGCGCGTGCTGCTGCCCGCCGCCGTACCGGGCGGGCCGTGTACCAATCTTGCCAATTACGTGCAGGGTGCCGGGATCGAGCCGATCACCGCACGTGGCGAGGGCTTCACCCACAAACTCAACCTGACGTGGAAGCCGAGCAGGCAGTTCCTTCTCTACGGCACCTGGTCGCGCGGGTTCCGGCCGGGCGGCATCAACCGCCGCGGTGATATCGCGCCGTACAGCCCCGATTACCTGACCAATTACGAGATCGGCGCGAAGGCGACTTTGTTCGGCGGCAAGCTGCGCGTGAGCAGCGCGATCTACCAGCAGAACTGGCGCAAATTCCAGTTCAGCTTCCTCGGGCCGAACAGCTTCACCATCATCAACAACGGCCCGAACGCACGCATCCGTGGTGTGGAGGCGGACGCCAGTCTGGCGCTCGGCGCGCTCGCGCTGACCGCGGCCGGCGCGTATAACGACGCCAAAACCACGAGCAACCTCTGCACCACCGCGATCTCGACCTGTTCGGGTGACGACATGCTCGCACCAAGCGGTACGCGCCTGCCGATCACGCCGCGCTTCAAGATTAACGGTACCGCCCGCTACACGGTGCCGGTGGGCGCGGCCAAGGCGTATGCGCAACTGCTCGTTGCGCACCAGAGTTCGGCCTCGTCGGATATTCGTGTCCAATATGCGGCTACGCAGGGGCGGCTGAAGGAATACACCACCGGCGATCTCGCGTTCGGTGCGGAGTGGGCGACGTTCAGCCTAGAGTTGTTCGCGCAAAACCTGTGGGACGAGCGCGCGCAGCTTTCCCGGTTCCAGGTGTGCGGCGTATGTACCCAGCGCTCCTACGTTGTCACCAGTACGCCGCGAACCATTGGCCTGCGCGGCGGGGTGAAGTTCTAGCGCTCCTGATCAGGAGCGGGTGCCCCGGGGCTTTGGGGAAGGTTCCGGGGCGCGATCGTTCGTCTTTCCTGCAAGACGTTTGAGCACAAGGCGTTACCGCAAATCGCTCGTTATAAGTTCAGTTGAACTGCGCCATGCTGCGGGATCGCCAGCGCTTCGGGCTCCCACGTTTCGGACAGGCGCATCGCCATGGCGGCTTGCATCATGCCAATGGGGGCGTATCGATCGCGCAATTCCATGTCGGAGTTTCATGAATGCGGCGCGACGATCTGGTCGATCTTAACGCGTTCCTCGCGGTTGCCGAGGAGCGCAGCTTTACGCGCGCTGCGGCGCGGCTGGGTGTATCGCAATCGGCGCTGAGCCACACTGTCCGGCGGCTCGAAACGCGGCTCGGGGTGCGGCTGCTGTCGCGCACCACCCGCAGCGTCGCCCCGACCGAGGCGGGCGAGCGGCTGGTCGCCAAGCTGGGGCCGGCGTTCGACGAGATCGAGGTGCAGCTCTCCGCGCTGGGTGAACTGCGGGAGCGGCCGGCCGGCACGATCCGGCTGACCGCAACCGAACATGCCGCTGAGGCGGTGCTGTGGCCAGCCGTGCGTTCGCTAATGGCCGACTATCCCGACGTAAAGGTCGAGATCAGCGTGGACTCCGGGCTTCGAGACATCGTTGCCGAGCGGTTTGACGCCGGCGTGCGGCTGAGCGAGCGTGTAGCGGCCGACATGATCGCGGTGCGGATCGGCCCCGATCTGCGCATGGCGGCGGTCGCCTCGCCCGACTATTTCGCACGCAAGCCCGCACCACAAACGCCACAGGAACTGGCGGCGCACGACTGTATCAACCTGCGGCTGTCCACACTCGGAGACCTGTATGCGTGGGAGCTCGACCGCGCCGAGCAGCAGTTGCGCGTGCGGGTCGATGGGCAGTTCACCTCCAACGACGTCCGCATGATTCGCCATGCTGCCTGCGCCGGGTTCGGGATCGCCTTCCTGCCCGATCACTACATGACCGAAGATGTCGCGGCGGGGCGGCTGGTTCGCGTGCTGGAGGATTGGTGTCCGCCCTTTGCGGGCTACCATCTTTATTATCCGAGCAGGCGCCAGCCGACGCCGGCGTTCGCCCTGCTGATCGAGCGGTTGCGATACCGCGAAGGCGTGCGCGGATAACGCCAGGCCGCGCGCCTTCGCAATCTTCCGTGGGCCGCTTTAACCACCTCTACTTTCACGGATTGTTAGCGCCTTTTCGCTACCTTGGAGCGGCAAGGGAAATGAACATGATCGCAGGGTGCCAGGGTTGCAGGTCCGAGGATCGTCGATTCGACATCGCAATGGCCTTTCAGCCGATTGTAGACATAGAAACGGGTCTCCCGTTCGCCTTTGAAGCGCTGGTGCGCGGCAGCAACGGCGAGGGCGCCGGAGACGTGCTCGCGCGTGTCACGCCCGAGAACCGCTATGCGTTCGATCAGCAGTGCCGTGTCGCCGCGATCGAAGGTGCGGTGGCGGCGGGTATCCTCGATACCGACGCGCGGCTGTCGATCAACTTTCTCCCCAATGCAGTCTATTCTCCCCTCGCCTGCATCCAGCTCACGCTGAAGACCGCGCGTGCGTGCGGCTTTCCGACCGATCGGTTGATCTTCGAGTTCACCGAGAACGAGGAAATGGCGGATACCGATCACGTTCGCACCATCATCGAGACCTATCGCGCGATGGGATTTGGCACCGCGATCGACGATTTCGGGGCAGGCCACGCCGGACTGGGTCTGCTCGCCAACTTCCAGACCGACTTCATCAAGCTCGATATGGATTTGGTGCGCGGCATCGAAACGAGCATGCCGCGCCGGATGATCATCGAAGGCGTGCTGCGCATTGCCGCGTCAATCGGCATCACCGTGATCGCGGAAGGCATCGAGACCGAGGTCGAATACGATGCCCTAAGGACGATGGGGGTGCGATATATCCAGGGCTATCTGCTCGCACGGCCCGGCTTCAGGATGCTGCCAATCGCGGTTCTGCCGGGCGCGCGTTACGCCGCAGTCGCCTGACGACCGCTTGCGCCAGCGCGTCAGCTTCCTTCATCTGCGGGTGCTGCCGCAGCTCATGCCAAAGGCGACGCAGGAGCAAAGCCCGCGTTGTGGCTCGGGGTCAGCGTTGCGAACTCGCCGACGGCGCGCGCCATCTTGCCGACAGTCGCGCCGTCCGCATGCGGACGCAAGTAGGGCTTCGCCTTACTTGCTGCGCTCGACCTGCTCGAATTCCAGTTCCACCGGCGTGGCGCGTCCGAAGATCGACACCGACACCTTCACGCGACTGCGGTCGAAATCAAGTTCTTCGACGAGGCCGTTGAAGCTCGCGAACGGACCGTCCAGCACCTTGACCGAATCGCCGATCTCGAAATCGACCTTGACCTTCGTCTTGGGCGCCGCAGCGGCTTCTTCCTTGGAGTTCAGCATCCGCGTGGCCTCGGCCTCGCTGATCGCCTGCGGCTTGCCCATCGAGCCGAGGAAGCCGGTGACCTTGGGCGTGTTCTTGACGAGATGGTACACGTCGTCGTTCATGTTCAGCTTGGCGAGCACGTAGCCCGGCATGAACTTGCGCTCGACCGCGATCTTCTTGCCGCGCCGCGCCTCGGTGGTGGTTTCGGTCGGCACTTCGATCTGCTCGACGAGCTGTTCGAGGCCCATGCGGGTCGCCTCGGCCATGATCGAATCGCGAACCTTGCCCTCGAAACCCGAGTAGGCGTGGATGATGTACCAGCGTGCCATGTGTCGTCCCGTAATCAATTCGCGAGGGTGAGCAGATACTTCACGATCAATTCGAAGATCGTGTCGATGCCAAAGAAGAACACCGCGAGCAGCGTCGTCATGATCATCACCATGACGCCGGTCATGATCGTCTCACGCCGTGTCGGCCACACCACCTTGGCGGTTTCAGCCTTCACCTGGTTGAAGAACTCCATCGGGGTCGTCTTGGCCACTGTCTGCACTCGCCTTGGTTAGCGCCGGAACCGGGGACATGGGTCCGCCGTCCGGCCCCGCCAAGGGGCCGAAGACGTATATTCCCGATTTCGGAATGGTCGATCGTTACTGCCGGCGATCCGGAAAATCAAGCGCGGCGACAAGAGAGTGGCAGGGGAGGTCGGACTCGAACCGACGGCCTTCGGTTTTGGAGACCGACGCTCTAACCAACTGAGCTACACCCCTGTGCGGAAGCGGTCTTTAACGCCGCCCCCTGAAGACTTCAAGCGGCGATATCGTATGGCTTGATCTCGCCGTTGAGATACAGGTTGCGCGCCTTGGCACGGCTGAGCTTGCCGGACGAGGTGCGTGGCAACGTGCGCGGCGGGATCAGTTCGATCACGCAATTCATCCCCGTCACCGATCGCACCCGCTCGCGGATCTCGTCGCGCAGCCGCACGCGCTCGGCATCGTCCGAACTGCGGCACTGGACCAGCACGGCGGGGGTCTCTTCACCACCCGGCGTGGTGATCGCGAAGGCGGCGATGTCGCCGGCCTTGAAGCCGGGCAACTGCTCGACCGCCCATTCGATATCCTGCGGCCAGTGATTGCGGCCGTTGACGATGATCATGTCCTTGGCCCGACCAACGATATAGATGTAGCCGTCCGACAGATAACCCATGTCACCGGTATCGAGCCAATTATCGACCAGGCAGGCCTCGGTCGCCTCAACATCGCGGAAATAGCCGACCATCACCGACGGCCCCGAACACCACACCTTGCCGATCGCACGCTCGGGCAGGGGGGTGCCGTCTTCCTCGCGAATCTCGACTTTCATGTCGCGCACCGGCTTGCCGCAATTCACGATCGCACGGTAACGCTGCGGCCGGTCCTGCCCGGTAGCGACGCCGGAAAGCTGGGTCTCTTCAACCAGTTCGACGCGGATGCCTTCACTCGGTGGCATGATCGAAACCGCCAGCGTTGCCTCGGCGAGGCCGTAGCTCGGCAGGAACGCACTTGCCTTGAAGCCGGCGTCGGCGAACGCGTCGACGAAGCCCTGCATCACGTCCGGGCGGATCATGTCGGCGCCGTTGCCAGCCAGTCGCCAGCGCGACAGGTCGAAGCGGTCGCCCGCGCGGGTCTGGCTGGAGATGCGACGTGCGCAGATGTCGTAGCCGAATGTCGGCGAATAGCTGATCGACGTACCCGGATTGCGCGAGATCATGTCGAGCCACGCCAGCGGGCGGCGCGCGAAATCCTCGGTCTTCAGATAATCACACGAGACCTGGTTGGCGATCGGCGAAAGGAAACAGCCGACCAGCCCCATGTCGTGATACCAGGGCAGCCACGAAATGCATCGATCCTGCCGCTCGAGCTGCATACCGTGGCTATGCGCTGCAAGGTTGTTGAGCAGCGCGCGATGCGTGATGACCACGCCGTGCGGAAAGCGCGTCGAGCCGCTCGAATATTGCAGGTAGGCGATATCTCCGGCGACGGCGGGCGGCAGCGCCGCCTCGGGTGCGGGGCGCGCGGAGAAGCTGTCCCAGTCGATCCCTTCGACGCCGACCAGCCGCGCGGCTTCACCGGCCATCTGCGCGAGTTCGGGCGGATAGACCAGCATCTTGGGGTCGCAACTGGAAAGCTGGACGCGCAACTGCTCGATATACGATTCGCGACCACCGAAGGAGGTCGGCAGCGGCAGCGGTACAGGCCAAGCGCCGGCATAGACCACGCCGAAGAACAGGGCGGCGAACTCCGGGCCGGTCTCCGCCACCAGCGCGATCCGGTCCTTTGGCCGCACGCCCGCCGCGATCAGCCGCCGCGCGGTCGCGAGCGCATCGCCGCGAAGCTCGGCAAAGGTGTAGGGGAGGATCAGATTGCCGCGCGCATCGTGGAAATTCAGGCCGCGCAACCCCGTCGCCGCATAGTCGAGTGCCTCGCCCAGCGTATCGAAATCGGCAAACCGCCGGACCAGCCCATCGTCTGTCGGGGTGGAGGCAAGTGCCGAGTTTTTCAGCGCTTCTCCCGAGCCCGCAATCTTCGTCGTCATTATCGTCTGCGCCCTTGGTTGCGGATTTTGTCCATCTCCGCCGCGATCTAAGCGTGCACCCCTGCTCTCGCCAAGCGTTCAAAATCGTTTTCGACTGTGGCACAATGATGGCGCAATGTCTCGCCCCAACCCCGAAGGCCGCCGCCGGCCGCCGCCGCCGCTCGATACCGCCGCGCTGGAGCGGCTCGCGCTGCGCTATGTCGAGCGCTTCGCGACAACGCGCGCCAAGCTTGCGGAGTATCTGTCGCGCAAGATCCGCGAGCGCGGGTGGGATGGCGACCCGGCCGATCCGCGTGCGCTGGCCGAACGCCTGGCCGGGCTCGGCTATATCGACGATCGCGCGTTTGGCGAGGCACGCGCGGGGGCGATGCTGCGGCGCGGGCTTGGCCGCGCGCGCGTGTCCGGCGCGCTTCGCGCAGCGGGCGTGGACGGGGAGGATGCCGCCGCAGCGGCAGCGATCGTCGCGGCCGGTGCGCAAGACGCGGCGCTCGCCTTTGCCAAAAGGCGGCGGATCGGGCCATTCGCGAACGCTATTCCCGATCGCCCGACGCGGCAAAAGCAGATTGCGGCGATGATCCGCGGCGGTCACGATATGGATTTGGCGCGAAAAATCGTGGATATGGCGCCCGGGCAAGGCCTTGAAGCGTTCGACTGATCTTTTTCGGCGCGAATATGCGTGCTAATCTCGTGGAACGGGGGATTGTTATTCATGCGTAATGAAAATCTGCCCGCAGCGGATGAAGGCGGCTGGAGCACCTTGGATGGTAGCGTGACATCGGACGATCCACAGGGGCGCCCGTACAGTGGTGTCGTCAAATGGTTCGACGTGACGCGCGGCTTCGGGTTCCTGGTCGCGGATGATCCTTCGGCGGGCGACATCCTCGTCCACTTCTCGGTCCTGCGCGTGCATGGCCGCCGCAGCCTGCCGGAGGGCGCGCGGATCGAATGCCTCGCGGTGCCGCGTGATCGCGGCATGCAGGCGAGCGAGATCCTGACGATCGACCTCACCAATGCGGTCGAGCCGCCGGTGCGTGTGCGATCGGGCGGCGAGCGTGTCGATCCGGTCGCGCTGATCGATGCGGCCGGCACGTTCGAGCCGGTACAGGTCAAGTGGTTCAACCGGTTGAAGGGCTACGGCTTCCTGGTCCGCGCGAGCGACGGCAGCGACGTGTTCGTGCACATGGAGACGTTGCGCCGCGCCGGACTGGGCGAGGTCGAGC
>Ga0265780_10008671_pt1 | contig 12319 bp, 10 predicted proteins | sample P1T30metagenome_FD_192432 | JGI IMG/M metagenome (GOLD analysis project Ga0265780, IMG submission 192432) | Plant litter microbial communities from East Loma Ridge, Irvine, California - P1 T30 | ecosystem: Environmental > Terrestrial > Plant litter > Unclassified | place: USA: California... | reverse complement strand
AGCGAACTTTGCACGCTTTGTAGATTTTCGACGTTGGTGTTCTTGCTTGAGTGAAGATAGGAACAAATTCTGCAAATCACGGTTCCTCTTACGCTTCGGCACGCTGAAACAAAGGTCCGTGTCACACTCTCTTCCCGCTCGTCTCAGGAATTGTGGCTGATATCTGAATTGATTGATTGATTCATATTGGTTAGTTCACAAGAAATTTCGATGCGGAATGATGGTACAACCATGATATCGCTCACGTGTGATATGTAATTATGACTTTAACATTGACTGGATGGCCTTACTTACTGTGTCAACGGCTGAGACAGGACGTTTGTGTGCTCCCTAGGCGGCCACGTGTGAAGTGACTAGTTGGCGCGCATCAAAAACTCCGAGGCCGGTTTGTTGTGTGTAGTGAATAGGAGAGGTATCGCGGAGACTCTAAGGTTGGTTCGGTCAACAAGTGGCCGCGTACCTGCGTCTGACATGACACTGTAAGTTGCGCGAGGAAATCTCCGATATGGTACGCGTTGCAAGCGTTGCATAGTGTGGGTTGAGTACCATGGTTCGCATTGTTTGAGTGCAGCTGTCGAAGGGGGCTGTCTCCTTTAGGACACGACGTCTTAAAGTGCTGTGAATATGAAATGCCAGGCCGCCGCACTGGCTAGCTCCGGCCAATTACTACTTGGATATCGCAGGCAAAGATGAAACATGGTGGTCAGCAAGCACAGCATTGCTGAGCATTGAAGTAGGCGCGCAACATGCTGCGCCGTACGCGCGAGTGCGAGCACGTCAGCCAGTTTGCAGGATAGACGACGGATAGACAGTGCAGGGTCTCGGTTGGATTGGATGAACAAAGTGATCTGCAGAGCAGAAAGTGTGGAGGCCCGAGGGCGGCTTGGCTTGCACTTTGACGTTTCGGGACTGGTCGGGGTGGAGTTCGATAGCGACCAGGGCCCGTCCCAAAAGTGTGTTTCAAAGTCGGGACGCATGCTGGTCTCGCTGGGTCGCTGACGGTGTCCACTGTCTTGTGTGCAGCGGTGAAGAAATCAGATTAGCGACGACGAAATGGTGTTGGTACATGCTTTGAAATGCTCAATGTGGCGATAGTGGTCATGTCCTCGTCTCGTCACCGTCGATCAGGCACTGTCCAGACGTTCAAGTGGTCTCGGGCCAGGGACGCTCGCTCGCTTGAATTGCAGGTGTCCTCTTCCGTCCGTCAGGTGTGCCATACAAACCGTGCACAGGTCCCGATTGGTACTCCACCACGAACCCTGCAGCGCTACGATTGGCGTGTCGAATACCAAGCCTGAGCCCTGAGGGGAGCGATTGCTGGTGCAGCTCGATACTCACCGTGCAGGCGAATCCTGTGGTCTTAACTAAATCTCCTGCTGCAGTATTTGCACTCCGTCGTTCGATTCGTTGGGGGCCTCGTGCGAGAAGACGTCAGGTTGCACAGCTGGAGTCGCAAAGATCGGCTTGACTGACCTACAACACTTTTGCCCACTATTGCCGACGCTGCTCGCCGCACACACCCAGCGAGCCAGCCCACCCCTCAGCACTGCGCTCGTATCTGTAATATCCTGCGACTCCGACCAGATCACGAGACCGGTGTGCGATTAATGTTCCTGTCGCTACGCCGCCCGCACACGCCGACCGGAATACTGCTCTAAGACAGCATGGAGTCGCCAGGCGCATATCCAGAGTCGCCGCTGGATCAGGACGATGTCGTGTATCCGTGCAAGGGGTGCGGAGAGGTAGAACATGCCCTATGGATGCAGGCAGGCGGATGCTAACGCCAGCGCAGATACTCGAGGAGGGAAAAGCGTTTGAGCTCGGTATGCAGTCTCAGGCAGTCGAATGGCAATGGCAGCAAGACTGACACCACACAGCGGGGAACCGATGGCACATCGACTGCTTCCGCTGCAACACGTGCGGCACTCTCCTCGACTCGGACGCGAACCTGCTGCTGCTCGGCGACGGCTCGCTGATATGCAACAACTGCACCTACAGCTGCAACCACTGCGGCAACAAGATCGAGGACCTGGCCATCCTGACTGGCGACCAGGCCTTTTGTGCAAACTGCTTCAGGTGCCGCAACTGCAAGCGGAAGATCGAAAACCTGCGCTATGCCCGTACCTCGCAGGGCATCTTCTGCATGTCGTGCCACGAGTCGCTCATGGCCCGCCGCCGCAAGAAGTCGAAGAAACCTCCCCCGGGACCCGCCCCCAAGGTGGACAAATCGCTGCCCGCCTTGCCTCCCCACGAGCGTCCCACCTACACGCCCGACATCGACACGCCGTCCGACATCTTCTCCGAGCCCGCGACCGCCGATGTGTCTCCCCGGCCCGCCCATTCGAGGAGGGGCGACTCGTCGTCCAACTTCAGGCGCGACGCCTCGCCCGCCTATACCGACATGTCGCGGAGAGGTAGGCACGCCGTGCGAGTCACTGGGTACCACAGCTAACATGCCAATGCAGACAATACCACCCTCCCGGCGACGACGTACAACAAGGACAACAGCCACATGGAGACGTCAGACCCGACCGACGACAGCGTCCTCCTCTCCTTTGCCCTTGATCCCAACACCGCCCCTGGGCCGTCTCCTCTCGGCAGGCCGATCAGCAAGTACGCAGACCGCACAATGGGTGGAGGGCAGGCAGCCATCAGCGAGGGCAAGAGCCGCGACTACTTCACCCGGCCCTCGGGCGACCACCGCGAGGCTTTGAAGGAGAACGGCTCGCGCGATGCCTCGGCAGAAAGAAGGCCGCCGCAGAGCCCCCACATTGCATATCAGGAGAAGGGGAGGCAGCAGTCGGAGCAGCTGGTGGAGACGCTGCGCAAGAGGAAGGAAGTCGCTGTTGCAGTTGCCGACTCGCCTGCTGCTCCCAGCAGATCGCAGAGCCAGCATGCGTCTCCCGCGCCACCCGCCGCCGAGCCCTTCAAGCTCCAGGACGTGCCGAAGAACAAGAAGGCAGAGGCAAAGCGTAAGGACTCCGAGTCTGCAACACCGCCTCCCGTGCAGTCCAAGCCGCCCAGCTCACCGAAGGGAGGCATGTCTGCGCGGCTGAGTCGGCCATTGATTGAGCCAAATTTCTCGTCGTCCCCACCTGCAAATGTCGAGCAAAACTCGCCTGACACGTCTGAATCCTCGTTCAGCTCCAACTCTCGAATTGAGCGCCTAGTCGAGCGTCCGGCAAGAGGAGACTCGCTCCAGCAATCGGGGCTGAAACCGTCTGCATCTATTACTAGATCTGATAAGCCTGGACTATCGCCTACCACGCCGACAACCGGCCATCCCGAGCGCACCTCTTCCACTAATGCTGCCACGGCGCAACTGAATGCTGGATTGGGTATCACCAGCCCTGTCGAGACTCCACCCACGAAACACTCGGAGGTGCCAGTCCCTCCAGCACGCTCGGCAGGTCGACCTGCACACCCGTCGACCCAAAGCTTTACCTCGCCTCGTGCCCTTTCGCAGCTACCGCAGCCGCAATCGCATAAGACATCTGAGTCTACCAGCAGTGTTCAGAGTGAGGCCTCTCGAGATCCCCAAAATGCGGCGGGATTGCCAAGGTATAGCCACCAAGGTGATTTCTCCATGGACGAAGACTTTGCGCGTTTGCTCGGAAGTCAGGCAGAGAAAGAGGAGAGAGACGCTGGGGTGTTCCGGCGTGTCTCAAATGCTGTTTCTAAGCACGGACGGAGCTTCAGCGACCGTGGCTCAGTCAACAACACTCGTGGTCACAGTGGTCACAAGAAGTGGCCTACAAACGGCTCGGTCGACATCAGCAGTCCAACAGTAGCTTCACCAGACTCTCGAGAGGAAAGCGTCAACCTGCGAAATGAGCTGAGGCGTGCCCAACAACGCATCGCCGAGCTTGAGGCCGAGAAGAATGGGCTGCAAGAGTCGATGCACAGCGCCGCCGATATCAGGCAAGCAAACACCGTACTCCGAGAAAAGCGAAACACGATGGCTGTCTTAGACACGCAACGAGAGGTGGTGATCCGGGAGTTGGAGATCATGACCGAACATCTCAAGCGCGCCAAAGACAGCAACGGCGCCATGGATCTGAACCAGCTCAAGTCAGACATCCTGAAAGACTTTGGCAATTCGCTTGTCAAACTTAAGGATCAGCTCTCTGGCCAAATAGAGGATCTCATCTCCAAGAGAGCTGAGCTGACAGACGAGATATCTAACCTGATTCAGATGAAGGACAAAGGATTTCAAGAGTACGAATCGCTCACCTCAGCAAACGGAAAGTTGACCGCCATGAATCGCGAGCTGGTAGACAGCATCCAGAAGACGCTGCAAAGTAATAAGAAGAGTGCGCCTTCTAGCTTCGACACTTCTGCGAACGGCCTGGGGATCTACAACCCACAGACTCAGGGCGGGAAGTCGGACGTCTCAGTCGATACCCGCAATCTACCACACGACCATTCATTCGCAAATTTGCACGAAGCTGATGGTGAAGCTACGCTTGCTCAGCCACAGGTCGTCAATATCCGCAAGACGGGCAAGGCTACCAAGTTTGCGACGTGGAAGAAGGGTGGACAGGCAATCACCAAGAACGTCACCAAGGGCTTCAAAGGTGCCTTCGGTTCCGACCAAAAGCCGGAAGAGTACAACAACATCAAGGTCATTGGCACGCCCTACGGATCGGTACACACCCAGCCCGATCTTGCTTCCATGTCTAGCTCGATCAAGAGCAAAGAGGAGCAGGGAACGCCAAGAGCTTGGTTCGCCGGCAAACCTCAACCAGGTGGCAGACAGCAATCAAACGACCGTTTCAAGCCCATGCAGCACAACAACAGCAGCTCGAATTTTGCTGCGGATGCCAGTACTGTTCTGTTTGGTTCAGATCTCACTGCGCGGTGCGAATTTGAGAAGCAAATGATTCCCAGGATCGTCAGCCGCTGCATCGAGGAGGTAGAGCTGCGTGGCATGGATGTTGAGGGCATTTACCGCAAGAGCGGCGGTACCTCGCAAGTCAATCAAGTCCGCGGTGGCTTCGAGCAGGACGGCGAGCACGACATCTCGGACCCAGATCTGGACATACATTCAGTGACGTCGGCGTTGAAGAACTACTTCCGCAGGCTGCCGGTGCCTCTGATCACGTACGCAGTGTACGATCAATTCCTGGAAGCAGGCCGTAAGTGAACTCATGGGCCTTCGCATACTGCACTAACTAGTCAACAGAGCTTGAAGACCCAGGGCTGCAGAGCAAGGCACTGCTTGCCGCTGTGAATGAGATCCCCAAGGCCCATCGCGACACGCTCCAATTCCTGGTCTTCCATTTATCGCGCGTGATCCAGCATGCCAGCGAGAACTTGGTATGCATAACGACCTGATCTATGCTTCGCTTTTACTGACCATACTACAGATGACACCACTTAACGTTGCCGTCGTCTTCGCACCGACGATCATGCGACCCATGGACATCCAGCGAGAACTCACCGACGTGCAGCAACAGCGTGTGGCTGTTCAAGCTCTGCTAGAGAACTACAAGTCTGTCTTCAACGACGAGTGAAGAGATGAATATTTACGCATGTGCTCGTATCTATCACCAACTTCCAGGGCACACTGAACGCCAAAGTTGGATTGGCACTGGTACCACCTACTCTTGCACTGGACTTATCGTTTCTACATGCTCCGAGACTGTCTTCAGCGCACAACGATACCACACGCTCAATCGGTCAGCTGCAAGACCTGCCATATACTGAGACCTTGTTCTGTCCAGCATTGCACGATCGGACATGCGCATAATATAGTGAGATGACCACCTCACCGCTTGCAGCATTTCTTTGGAGTAGCATGTGCGAACAGGTTGTTATCTCACGATCTGGGCCATCCTTCTTGTTTTGCGAGTTCTTGTACCATATATAGCGGCGTGGAGGATTGGCTAGAGAATGTGACGGTGGTGTGAGCGTGTTTATACCCTTTTGGAATTTATTAGTTGCATTGAATCAATCAGAATGCTTGCTGTCCTTTCTTTGCAATTCTATGTGAAATCTGTATTGATCGGCCAGGTTTTCTTGTTCCTGTGCTTGGCAATCGTGGCCGCCCATGACGTATGTTTTATTCACCGCTCTAGCGGGCGCCGCTTGCACATGCGAGGGAGCCTGTTTTGCACACACCCCAGCACATCACACGATCTTCCCACGATAACGATTGTCTACCTGCAGCGGTTCGCATCTGTCGTACGATCTCGACCTCTACTACCTGACTGAAATCTCATTCAACGCACTTCACCCCCACACCAAGCAAAACAGTCACGATGTCGTACGCCGATATTGCTTCCAAGGGCCCGAAGCAGAGCGCTGAGGACGTGAGTAAAATGCCTATTGGAGTGTGAGGAGTGACTGTGCTAATCGTGTCGCAGGCGTAAGTAACTTCCATACCATTTGTCGTCTTTGTGCGCGATGCGCATGCGACCACCCGCCCGCGGAGAGCTTCACAGAGCACCCCATACCCGCAAACCAAACCACTACATATCAAAGCAGAAGCACGCCCGCTAACACCCCACCACAGTCGCGCCCCCGCCGTCCCCGAAGTCGAGCACACCGACGACAGCGTCTCCTCCCTCGTCGACGTCGACAGCCCGCACATCTCCTCCGTACCCTCAGACTACGAATCCCAGTCCATCAAGACCGACACGCAAGCCTCGCGCGAGGAACGCGAAGAAGAAATCCACCGCGAGGCCGCGCAGCTCAAGGAGCAGGCCAAGGCCAAGGCAGACAGGGCGAAGGACAAGATGCAGAAGAATGCTGATAATCCAGTTGTGCTGGGCAATGCGGTGGGCCTGGCTGTTGTGGCGGGTGTGTTGGGGATTGGGGCGTATAGGAAGTATGTAAGGGGTGAGTTGACGGGGAAGGTGGTGGCGGCTTGGGCGGGGGTTGTTGGGTTGCTTGGGGCTGGGGATTATTTTGTTAGCCAGTGAGTATTACTCCGTGCATGGTGGTATTCTTGAAGAGGGAAAATGACTAATGGTTGCAGGTACTTCTTCAAGCGTTACCCACCGAAGAACTAGGGGTCGTCTGGGCGAAGAGGGCTCTTTCTTCTGCTTTGGTGCAGTCAACACTCTGCTCTACGCTTTGTAGCTACTCGCAGTTCCATCAAGGGACTATGGAATCTGCGAGTTTATTGGCTTTGCTGGGTTCATAGCAACTACACGAATCTCGACTCTGTTTTAGCTTGGAGTAGGTAGTTCTGGCAGGTTTCCTTCTGTAGATACGGAAGTTCACTATTCAAGGATGTCCACAACAATTCATCTGCGATTCCTGCACTACGTACGACGTATGTTTAAGCATCGATCTGTGCTCCAGGCTTCGATGATCTTCGAGTCTGTATGCCGCACGTGACTCCATGATCCCTGCTCACGTTTCTGGGCAAGTGCAAGCGGCGCGTACCTGACAAATCCTAGCGTATTTTCGACATCGAAGTTTCTACGTCACGACAGCACGCGCGATCTGTCCACGTCCGCCACGACTTTATTTCCTTCTATCCTTTCCTTTCCTACGTCTTCGGCATCATGTTTCGAGCAGCCCCACGATTAATTGCGCGCTCACCAGCGCTTTACCGCGGCGTTGCGCCCGCGCGGCGACACCTCAGCACAGCGCCGCCAACGCAAAAGTCACGGAGCTGGAAGAGCTTGTTTGCACGCTTCGGTATCGCAGGGACGATTATATACTACTACAACACGACCGATGTCTTTGCTGAAGAGCCGAATCGTACGTTCCAGTCTCACCTTGCGATGGCGAACACGACTAATAACACACCGCCAGACACCGTCCAAGCCCTCCCCTCCACCGACACCAACTCCGACTCCGAAAACCTCCCCACCATTGAAAGCATAACCGCCGAGCGCGAGAAGCGTAAAGCAGTCCAAGCCAAACTCGACGAGCAACGCCAGAAAGAAGCCCTGAGCACACAAGCGCATGCGAACCAAGGCGAGAGCGAGACTGGCATGGGCGGCCTAGAAGAAGAAGCAGACCAGCAGGGCGCGTTCAATCCCGAGACGGGCGAAATCAATTGGGATTGCCCGTGTCTGGGGGGCATGGCGGACGGGCCGTGTGGGCCTGAGTTCAAGGAGGCGTTTAGCTGTTTTGTGTTTTCGAAGGAGGAACCGAAGGGTATGGATTGTATTGATCGGTTTAAGTAAGTTTTGTTGCTTGGGGAAAGGGGTGAGGGAGGGGAGATGGCTAATGGGATGCAGGAATATGCAGAATTGCTTCCGGGAACATCCGGATGTGTATGGGTCGGAGATGGAAGGGGATGATGCGGAGGAGGGGGAGGAGGGGGGTGAATATGCGCCGGTGGAACGGGGTGCGCCAGAACAGGCTTTACGGGAACGTCCTGCTTCAAAGCAGCCTGCATCCGTACACGCCACTTCCGAACACCCTACGCCTAACCACGGACAATCCGAATCGATACCCACATCCGCATACTCCGACTCCTCATCCGCTCCTCCACCGAAACCCCAAGGCAAGCCAGCTCCCAAATCATCGCAGCCACAAGACAAGCCAGCACCCGCACCATCCAGACCAGCGCCAACAGCCGACTCAACATCAGCAGACAAGGCCAAACACAGCGCCGCAATAACCTCGCAACCGCAATCTAGCTCCCCGCGCCCAAACCTCGGTCTAGTACCCGACGACTACAAGCCCAGTGCGGACAAGATCAAGGACGAGGAACCGACAAGTGAGAGCGAGCAGCTCGTGCCCAAGAGTGCGCATGATGCGCGGGAGGAGGGCACGGGAACGTTGGAGAGGAAGTAGGAAGGTAGAGGAGCATGAAGTGATGGTTTGGGGGTTAGGGGGCTTGTATCATAGGATGGGAGGAAAAGGCGGAGAGTGTATGTGTAAATTTTATGTACTGCAAGAGACAGCACCGAAACATGGTGGGAGGGAAACGTGTAGAAATGTACAATACTAAAGATGAGTTCTCGTTCTACTGTTCTGATTATACAATCTACCTTTCCTGTCTCGCGAGTCACTGCATCTCCTTTTGAACCATAAGTTGGTACTTGTTCGATTCCAACTTGTTTGAGATTCTCTGCGCTAGACAGGCAAGTCGGTAGCATTAATCGCCTTAAGTTAGTCTTGTGGTCATTTTGCTTGGCCAGCATAGTGACCTGGAGCGGCTAGCTTGGTGGCGAAGCTGAAGTGTTGTCTCCTTCTTGGGTCTATTTCTGTCGGATGCGAGATGTGGCTTGATGGAGTTGGAAAAGACTATCCCATCGTCCGCCATGGATCTCCCTCGGTTGCTCGTCCAATCGATGGAGCAGATGTAGGGTTATCACAGATCATGTAAAGTGCACGACCAGAAATCAATGGGATGTAGATGAAGCAATTGAACGAGCAACCGAGGGAGATACGTGGCGGACAACGGGATAGCCTATAAGTTAGTACATGAAAGTCTTGCGCGCACTTGATGCACGTCACTGCATAGTCGGAGAGACATGGAGTCGCAATCGGCACGGGAGGCGACAAATCGCCGACATCTCGTTTGCGAGGTATACGAATGCGAGAGGCGAGGCAACAACAATTACTTTCAGGGCGCAGTGTGCATACGCAGATGTGATTATATGAGACATAACGTTATGTTTCTGAATAGACTACTCATGAGCATTTGGCAGAAGAATAGGGACGGAGCCGGCGTTGTCGTCTGTTTTCGCACGAAATCGCTCGAATAGGAAATGACAGGGATCATCTCTGCCCCATCTCGCTTGCTGAGTGGCTTGCCTCCTTCACCAGCCCTGCGCTAAAGTGCGACGATGCCCGCTCACTCTGTCCTTTTGTTCCTTTCGCACACAACGGGCAGACACTTGGCGGCCGCGTACTGCGCTTTTGGCTCGGAAAATGCGAGAAGTTTAATTGTTCCGTGGGTCTCGGCGCGAAGAGTACTGGTATACAAACGGGAGGCGTTTCCTAGGCATCAACTTTTGGGTCTTCCTTCTTGTACGCTTCTTTTTCGCTTTGGTTTGGGTGCTGCTTGATTTCTGTTCTGGACACGTCCTGATTTCGAGGATTAAGTTCTTTCGTCTTGAACGATGGATACTTCCAAGTCGCAACCACCTGCACCATCTGCGGCTGGGCCAGAGCCTGCCGCGGTCCCCGTGCAAGTTATCCATTACGAGGAAAACAAGCAAGATGACCTCGACAAAAGCGTCGAAGTCAAATCAGACGCTGCGACAGTCACCAAAAAAGCTCCTAACGCCGGCATGAAGGACTACTTCGTGAGTGCTGGGACGAGTCTACCAGATCAACACGCTAATGTCCCGGCTAGCGAGTGTTTACGTACGCTACCAAGCTCGACTGGATCCTGATAGTAGCATGCTCTCTCACGTCTATCGGTTCGGGCATCACGTTTCCATTGATGAACGTCGTGTTCGGTACGTTTCAACAGCCTCCGACATACGCGCCATATTGATATTCTTGTAGGTCAGCTAGTGGGCAACTTCACCAACTACTTCTTGCCCGGGACTACAGTCACGCAGGCCGAGTTCCAGGCCGAAATTAACCAGTTGACTTTGTATATCGTGTACCTCTTCATCGCGAAGTTCGTACTGTCGTACATTTCACTGGTATGCATGAGTTCCTTCGCATACCAATCGCACGCTGACATATCGATCACAGATCACTATACGCATCTCTGGGCTGAGAATGTCTGCTGCCCTCCGTCTGGCCTACCTACGTGCTCTCTTCGCGCAGCCCGTCAGCGTCATCGACACCATCAGCCCGGGTAAAGTGTCAACACGCATCACGACGTCCTCGAACACCGTCCAACTGGCTATATCCCAACACTTCGCCATGTTATTCCAAACAATGGCACTCACCATCGGCCTGTATGTCGTGGCATTCGTCAAGGGCTGGCTACTGACGCTAGTGGCATCCGCGTCACTGCCCTTCATTGCCGTCATCTATGGGACCATCGTTCCTCCATTTATGAGGATACACAAAGTCACTGAAAAGCATCTCACGGATGCCTCAGCTATGGCGTTCGAGATGTTTTCCTCTGTGCGTGTCGTGGTCGCTTTTGGTGCCGAGGCCAAGCTGGCTCGGCAACACGAGATGATGCTTGAAGCGGCGGCCAAGAGCAACAGGAAGGCGGCGCCGTTGATGGGACTCATGATGTCGCCGTCGTTTGTTGCGATGTACGGGACTTTTGCTATTGCGTTCTGGTTTGGTATAAAGCAGTACACTGAGGGCAAGCTCGCTGACGTTGGCGTCATTGTGACTGTGCTCTTCTCTGTCAGTGAGTTACACTCCGGCGCGTCGAAAGTGAAAACTCTGCTGAAATGGTCCCTTCTTTTCTAGTGATGGCGGTACAGAACATCGGAAAGGTTGCAAGCCCGATCATCGCCATCGCGAAAGCAGCTTCAGCCGCCACTGAGCTTTTCGAGACGATCGATGCTCCAGTCCCGAGCACGTCTGGCTTCCAAGAGCCTGAAATTAGCGCCGATGCAGATATCTCGTTCGAGAATGTTGCGTTTTCGTATCCCAGTCGGCCAGATGTACCCATCCTCGCTGGACTCAATCTTCATTTTCCAGCGGGTAAGGTTACTGCCATTGTCGGGCCTTCTGGTTCGGGTAAGTCGACGGTGGTGGGTCTGGTTCAGAGATGGTATGGGTTGCTTGGGACGACGGCAGAAGATCCCGCTTTGACGATTAATGCCTCGGGCGTCACAGAAGAAGCGGAGAAGCTACCAGCCAAGAAAGGTAAATGGTATCAAAAGCGCGATGCAGCTGCCAAAGATGGTGAAACGGACGACAAACCAACTGATTCAGCGACCGACGATGCAAAGAAAGACGAGGTCGATCTAGGACCCAACACTTGCACTGGTCTCATCAAGATTGGAGACACGGACTTGAGCGAAGTCGACCTCAAGTGGTGGCGTTCCCAGATCGGTCTTGTGCAGCAAGAGCCCTTCTTGTTCAACGACACGCTATTCAACAATGTTGCTTTCGGCCTCTGTGGAACACGCTACCAAGATATACCGAAGGAAGAGAAGATGAAGATGGTAGAGGATGCATGTCGTGAGGCATACGCCGACGAGTTCATCTCACGACTGCCTCAGGGCTATGACACACTTGTCGGTGAAAGCGGTATCAAGCTCTCTGGCGGTCAACGTCAACGTGTGGCTATCGCGCGAAGTATCATCAAACAACCACCCATCCTCATTCTCGACGAAGCCACTAGTGCCATTGATGTGCGCACGGAACGCATAGTTCAACAGGCACTAGATCGCGTGTCCAAGAATCGAACTACCATCGTCATCGCGCATCGACTTTCGACCATCAGGCGGGCTGACAACATCATCGTCATGCGGAA
>Ga0265780_10008667_pt1 | contig 12322 bp, 10 predicted proteins | sample P1T30metagenome_FD_192432 | JGI IMG/M metagenome (GOLD analysis project Ga0265780, IMG submission 192432) | Plant litter microbial communities from East Loma Ridge, Irvine, California - P1 T30 | ecosystem: Environmental > Terrestrial > Plant litter > Unclassified | place: USA: California... | reverse complement strand
ATGCTTTTAAGGTCACGAGGTACTATCGAGTTTTGCGGCTGGAGTACTGCAACGGTTACGTACGTCTATCTTTCCTTGGGCAATTGAGATGTGTGACATTGTGCATTGAGATCGAAGGTTCGCTCTCATTTGATAGTTAAGCCGTGAGAGGGCATGTTATGTATGTCAAACGCCATCAACGTATCCTAACCCAACCCAACCCACGTCTAGGGGTATATATGCAAGACAGAGAAGATAGATAGAAGAAAGGCCATTATCCAAAGACCTTCAAAAACGCCCACAGCCCAGCGCCCGATAGTACCGGAATCGTCAGATTGTCGTCCCAGCCAAAAACATCGATGGCTTCGCTCGCGCTCGCGATGAAACCGGCAGCAACGGACATGATTCCCAATGCCCAGTAGCCTGTCAAACTTGCCTGCTTGACGTCCAAGCCCAGCGCATCGCGCGCTTGTAACGGCAGCGTCAATGTGTCTTGAAAAGCAAAGGCGTGTTCGCCAGTGTTGTACGCGCTGAACATGGGGCCCAAAACGCCCCACCACACCGCCGCCGTAACCACACCCGTGACAGCAGCAGCGATACTACCAGCAAGACTCTTCCCCCTGCGTATCGCCGGCGTATACCGTCCCCACAACCGCCCAAACGTACTCGCCGCGGTATCACACCAACTCAGCAGCAAAATGCTCATGACCCCCACGTCCTTTGGACACCAGCGCATCACCAGCCACGCGCCCAGCAGGTAGCTGATAACGCCGTTGTACCCGTCGACCTCGGACTCGCGCATGAAGGCGCCCAGGCAGCGGATGTAGAAGCGATTGACGCGCCAGTAGCGGTGGCGCAGGATGTCGGCGAGGAAGATGGGGATCAGCATGGTGAGGAGGACGGGGTGGATGGAGGAGGTTTGGACGCCGGTTGCGTAGAGGGCGAGGGTGAGGAAGCCGATGCTGACGTGCAGGATTTTGCGGGGGATCTCGTGTTTGTGGACCTACGCAAGTTAGGATTAAGTCTGCTGGAGGGATGGGATGAACGTACGAATGAGCGCCATTTCTGGTGTATGGGAATCAAGCCCAGTGGACTTGGACTGCGGCTCATCTCACGCCAGTAATTCTTATTCGCTTGCGCTGGGCTAAGATGCCCGTTTCCATTCTCCTTGCTTTTCGCGGGTGTGAGTTCGAGACTCTTCTTCAGCCCGTTCATATTCCGCCCACTCAATCTTCTCCTCCTTCCAATGCCCCCAACGCCCTCTAATATCGGACTCCTACTCCTAGCCCTTGCCCGCAGCTCCAGCTCCGAGTCCTCATCGATTGGTGACGGGGAGCGAATACTGCCACTGCCGTCCTTCTGTTTGCTTTTACGCGTCGACGAGCGCGTCACGGGCGCGAAGTAGCCGTCCTGTGTGGATCCGGCTTCGGAGGGCGTGGGCGAGGGCGATATGACGCGCGGTGTGTGCGGTATTTGGTACTGGCGTGAGGACTCCATGGCGGCGCGCCAGCAGGTAGGGAAGTAAGGGAGCGGAGGCGTGCGGATGACGCCGGATAGACGTGAGCGGACTGCAGAAACTAGGCGGGCGACGTTGGCTAGCAGACTCGGGTTGTCCGGGACGTTGCTGTAGTGGTAGTACTGAGGCTGAGTATGCGCGTAAGGGTCGGTGGTGGCTTTGACATGGGCGGTGGCACTGTCAGCGTGTGGTGCTCTTACTCGGTCTCCAGCAGCCGTGAATTCGTCCGGCAAACGCGCATCGTCTGGAGAGGCAGGAGATGCCACAGTTTAGACAGGCGACGGTGGTCGGCCTGGGATATGAGTTGTATAGGAGGGTCGCTAATCTTAACGCCTTAGACTGGAAATTGCGTGTGAGAGAGCGACTGCGATCGTGTGCCTGTTGTGCTTGGCGGTGAGATCATCAGCTGGCATGTGAAGATCGCATACGAGGCTGAGGATACGAGATACGTGTCTTGGTACGGCGAGGACACGGTAATCTGATTGAAATTGTTTGCAGGCTTGTCGAATCTTGTACATCGATCAAGCAGCAGATATGACGCCGCGGTCGGCTGCGCTTGCCGCGTGATGGCTGTTGCGATTCCAGCCAATCAGAGCGCGTATTAACTTTTTTTCTAGCACGAGTCTCTGCCATCTCTCAGTACGATCACGCCTGACAACACCACATTTCCGGGCAGATAATGGCTCCCCAAACAAAGATCGACCGTGCCTTTAGCGCCCTGACGCCTGCGCTGTCAGAATGGATCCTGGAGGCGGTGGACGCCATGGGCTTTGTGAAGACCACGCCTGTGCAGCACGCGGCCATCCCAATGTTCATGAAGAACTCAGATGTCGTCGTTGAGGCGGTGACAGGTAGTGGAAAGACACTTGCGTGAGTTGACAATATCCCGTTTTGGATACAACTGACAGTTGTACAGGTTTTTGATACCCATCGTTGAGCGACTACTTCGTCTCGATGCGCCCATAAAGAAGCATCACGTGGGTGCAATCATCATATCGCCAACTCGAGAATTAGCCACACAGATACACACCGTCCTGTGCTCGTTGCTCAAGTTCCACGCACCCTCGGCAGCACTATTAGAACCAGACGACGACGACGACTCAGACATGGAAGATGCAGACGCTCCGCCCAAGCCAACATTTCCCGCCGGAACACTCAAGGTCTTCCCTCAGCTCCTCCTCGGCGGATCAGTTACGCCAGCTCAAGACCTAAGCGCATTTTTGAAAAAGTCGCCGAACATCCTCATCGGTACTCCTGGAAGACTTCTTGAACTGCTTCGCTCGCCACACGTCCACTGCCCGCAATCTTCATTTGACGCCCTAGTTATGGACGAAGCAGACCGACTCCTTGATCTTGGCTTCAAAGAAGACCTACAAAGAATTATATCCCGCCTCCCCAAGCAACGCCGAACAGGGCTCTTCAGCGCTAGCATGAGCGAAGCAGTCGACCAGCTCATCCGCGTTGGCCTCCGCAACCCCGTGCGCATCGCCGTCAAAGTCAAGGCCCGAAGCACAACTGACTCAAACGGTGTTGTCGAAGACAAACGGACGCCAGCAAGTTTGCAAATGTCTTACCTCGTCACACCTGCCTCCCACAAGATCCCCGCCATCAACCAGATCCTGTCCTCGATACAGCCGCAGCCCCAAAAGTCAATTCTCTACCTCTCGACATGCTTTTCAGTCGACTACTTCCAACACATCTTACCCTCGATACTGGAAGGCTTCACTATCGTCCCCCTGCACGGCAAACACCCCGACAAAGTGCGCCGAAAGAACTTCAATAAATTCGTTGACTCCACTCTACCGTCCATCTTGCTCACCACCGACGTCGCAGCACGAGGCCTCGACATACCATCAGTCGACCTCGTGTTCCAACTCGATCCCCCAAGCGACCCCAAGACCTTCATCCACCGCTGCGGACGCGCCGGACGCGCCGGTCGGAGAGGCGTAGCCATCACCTTACTCACACCCGGTTGCGAGGAAGACTACATCGGCTTCCTCCAAGTCCGCCAAACGCCCATCACACCCTTGATCAACCCCGCCATCACCATCGCACCCGAAGAAGCAGCAGCCATAACCTCACAAATCCGACAGCAAGTCCGAACCGACCGCGCCCTCTTCGACAAAGCGCAACGCGGCTTCGTCTCCTGGGTGCGCGCATACACCAAACACACCGCGTCCTCCATCTTCCCCGTCACTGAACTGAATTGGTCCGACCTCGCAGCCGCATGGGGTCTCCTCACGCTCCCCGGCATGCCCGAGCTCAAAGGATTCACTGGCGACAAAAGACTGGGCCAGGACCTGGATCTCGCGACATTCGCATATAAAGACAAAGCGCGCGAAGCAGCTCGACTGGAGGACCTGGGTAAAGAGAAAGAAGAGAGAGTGCGCAAGAAAGAGGGAGATAGGGAGGGTAGGGCGTGGACGCAGCAGAAGGATATTCAGGCGACGAAGGAGGTTAGGAGGGAGAAGAAAAGAGTTAAGAGGGAGGCTGAGCGCGTTGCTAAGTTGACGGATGAGGAGAGGAGGGAGGAGGAGAGGGTGGAGGGCATGATTGAAGTCATGCGTAAGAAAGTGAAAGTGCAGGAGAAGGAGGAAAAGGATATGGAATTTGAGGGGTTTAGTGATTAGATAATTTATCCAAGCTGATTATATGCGGAGTTTGTCAAAGGTATTCGAAGAACGAGGGTGTATCACTCGTTGACTACTCTTACGTAAGCACCTCATAGCGTCATCGTGTATATCCATCCTTTCATCTCTATCGAAGCCTCAACGTCCTGTATAAAGTCCTGCGTTAATCCCACTATCAACCCCTGATGCGAATCGCTTATTCATTGATACCATATGCATGTCCGGGACTAGAGCTTTGAACATAGTCTCCCGATGCCGCGGTAAACTTCGTATGAAGTAGCCATAACTCTTTCACTCAATCTCGCGGCGAGATTTCAACCTCGCAGTTTGTGGTTCACTAGAGTGATTGAACATAGGGACTTTAAATCGTGCTCGAGGTCTTGAGACACGCAGTAGAGGAGCTCTTCTAGGAGTTTGCCGAAGGAGCTCATGGTATGCGTAGATTGGCTGTGGTTACGTTGCATAGTAGATGGCGATGGTTGGGAGGGGCTCATACGTAAGTTAAGGACTGTGCCTCTTGCGGCGCTTGCACATTCACTGGTCCGTGCTTCTCGCTGACTGTTGGCGGCTCACCGCATGTGACAAGATATGGACTGGTGAAGTAATACTGGGATCACCATCAGATTGCAAGTCATGTTCGAGGTTGATAGTCACTCTGTCGCGGTCTACATACAGCTTACTCGGTCCGATAGTACTCGGGCCTATGTGAAAAGAGTTTCACCATGACCTTGCTGACTTCCCGACATTCCAGTAGATATATCAACACGTAGACTCACTTCAATTCAACTTCAGTGTTCCTTTCAATTCTGCTGCCCAATCGCCTATTTCGCGAACAGTGACACACTCTGACTGGTATGTAGCAGCCGGCACGGTACCATAGTGATTTGTAGCCAATGGATCGTTAGTGCGGGTTAAGCTTTCACCTCAGAAAAGATAGGTAGAACAGTATCTCGACGCATGGGCCGGCTTTGCGGAAATTCAAGATCGATTTACCACGCGAGTCTGAGATATTCTACCATCACGAGGAAGGCGAGGTATTTTTCGCCCAGGACCCAATCGCTGTCAAGCCTTCGCGCTATATTGACTTACCCGCCCAAAGTATCGCAAACCGCATGCCCTCAGGACCATCGACATAGTTGAACCCTGGCCAAACTGAGTTGGCTCACCGTGCAATAGGCGCCCCGCGCTGATGTTGACACAGAAAACGCGGAGCTGGACGTGCGCATCAGCTATTCCAATACAATGTAAGAGGAAGAGAATCACGGGAAAAACGAGTGCGAAGATGATGTAGAAAATATGCTTCGGAGAAAAGATAGATCGGTAGGTCGATTAGTGCGGAACTTGAGTGTTGTTGGATGAAGCGGCAAGTCACCCGCAAGCCAGGTTCGGAAGCGCTAGTCCTGCCCGTTATATGTAGAGAGGCGTGACTTGCGTTATTCATACAGCTTCTTCTTGTCCGCCTTGACATCCCTCACCAGTCCAATTCTCCCAAGCCACACCCCAGGAGGCTTTGTATTACCCACGAGAGCAGGGATCTCATCTAGCGCCACGCGATCCTGCTTCTTGATAACATTCGACGTCTTGAGAAGCGCCGCTCGCTCCTGGACGGAGAGTTCAGCACCTAGTCGGAACATCGTGTGGCCGTCCATCGTTTCGGTCCAGCGGCGTCGGAAGCCGTACACGATGCCGAGGGAAGAAGAGATGAGGGCCCAGATACAAAAGAGCGTTACAGGAACGATGGCTGGCATCACCCCCGGCGTTATGATCTGACCGGACTCGAATGCGGTCGCATTGTCGTTGGTGAAGGTGATGTGGGCTTGCCCGCCGCTATACATGAGCTGTTCGGCAAAGGAAGCATATACGCGGAGCATGCTACGTCGCAAATGTTCGGCTTGCAGATAGCCGAGTTGTGCGGAATAATAGAAGACCGTATTGGACCCATTCTTTTGCACTTGATTCTGAGCTCCGTATTCAGGCGCTGGCGCACCACCGGATTCGAGTATGGAAACAAACCAGTCGGCGTCAAAATCACCACTGTAGATGATGCTCAGGGGAACCTTGGCCCCAAAGCGCGGTGCGCATCTGTCCCATCCCTTCGGCACGGGCGTATCTGTGCGTCGAAAATTAGAGTAACTTGATCGAACGCCGTCGATGTCGGCACTTCCAACATTGCTCGAAGCATTGCATTGTACTCCAATGGCAGTCATTGGGCGAGGTGTTAACCGAGCAATCTCTTCTCGTGAACTTGCAAGGAACTGTCGAGTATCGTATTTACCGAAGAAATCCGTGATGTTGTGATCAATGGAGGTGTTGTAGTTCAGGCTGACACCCAATCTCTCAAGGAAGTCACTCTTTGCTTGTAGTTCCTGCCACACCGCAATCTCGAAAACCTCGTGCCGGTGGGGATCAAGTCCTGGATAGTCCGCAGTACTGTTACTGTGTTCCTTGAAGTAGCATTGTCTGGTAAAATTCGAGGTTGATTGCCACGTTTGGATGTCGAAGTCTGGCCACAGTTCGACCCCAGTCACTATGACGGCGTTCATGTTCGCAGACCATTTCCCGCTTGTCTGATTCCTTCTATCCATATGAACCTGTCCACGGTACGGATTGTCGCCATCACCCCTACCGACAGAGGGCGTATAGTGGAATTGAGCACTTCTGTTCAGTCTAAGGATTTGAAAATCTGAGACTTGTTCGATGATCTTGCAGTTGTACTCCAACAAAATACCCCAACTTCTGCCCTCGATAGGTCGTTCTGCTTGTGCTGTGATGAAGATGGTTGGAACGCCTTGGTCTCTGGGAAATGTTGTTGGCAGTTTGTTGAGAAATGCAAAGTCCTTTCGATCGAATCCCTTCGGCGTATACACGATGCCGGCACCAGGCACTTTGATATCCTGCCCACTCTTCCAGCTCAACTGCGAGCGTCTGTAAAACTCAAAGCCCCCGCGTTCATTGAATGTCTCGTAGGAATGTCCTTTCAGAGTCGCCGGAACAAAGGCATATGCACGACGATATCCTTCAGTCATCTCCATAGTCAGCCCCGATAGCGGCCACGCAATGAAGACCAGGATAGACGGCAATGCGAGTACGAACCACAACCCGGGCGGTGACTTACGCTGGCTACCATTTCCTGTGTACCCGCTCCATTTGATGGCTTTCAGCCAGCCACCGGGCCCGCTCCAGGTCTTGTCCGCGTGTAGCATGAGCCTTGAAGCATCGCCCACATTCCATGCAGGCTCCATTAACATACCTGCCTCGACCCCCGACAAGCTGTAGACACCCAAAGCGAGACCGATGACACCTATGACGAACCAACTGTAGAAGACCCATTTTGCGCCTCGAGGTCCGTATAACATTGGATCTTTTGATCCATTTGGTGTGAGGTAGAGACGCCATATCGTGATGTAGTAGGCGCAGATGATGAATGGACCGAGTATGCCAACTAGCGTACGAAGATAGAAGCGTGGGAGTCGGTTGCCACCTGCTTGGCTGTATTCGGACTGATTCTCCAAGGGTCGTTGTCCGTGGATAGTCCTCTCACCAACAGTGTTTAACCTAGTGCGATCTTAGTATAGTGAAGGAATCAGCGATCGAGGTGCTTGGAGACACGTACTCATAATTGCTGTCGTACGCAGTATCCTCATCATCGAGGGTGGTGTATCGTGCGTTGCGTCTCATGTCGGTGTTGAGAGAAGGCTGGCAGCAGCGAAAAGTACGCCAGAATCGCAGGGCGCCGCAATTATATGTGAATGAGAAGGCTGAGAGTGCGCGCCTATCACAGTGATAATTGTCTTACACTGCCCCTCCTTGTACCACTTTGAGCCGTATTCCTACCCCGGCAGGTGTCAAGAAGTGTGTGGGGGCCAAACGAGGCTGAAGAAATTGCGGTGGAGTAAGCCATCAGCCTTACTTATTCGCACATGCTCGGTTAAGACTTACTGTAGCATGGGTAGCGGCTATGGATAAATTGAACTCCCTTGGCGACGCCCGGGTTCGTCGATAATCACCAAACGACGAATGTATTTCCCCGCGAGGTTTGCACCTTCTCTCGTTCCACAAAGCCATATTGGATTCGGGCCTTGGCTAGCTGAAAGCGATGTCGACTCAACACTATTTCTCGCGCGCGCGCTTTGGCAACCTCCTTAGGCCGCTCCCAGAGTAAAGTCTGCCAGCGCCATTATCCAACGCTGCCCAGAAGATTAATCATACTGAGCTGTATCAAGCTGAGCGTGTGCAGGGCGTCTTGATCGATCAAACTTGGACACGCGAGGACGCTCCCTAGATGGCTGCTACTCCATTTTCTCTGGACGACTTCAATGCAGTGCGAGTGCACATACAACCTCAACAAGGATTGTTCAGTAAAAGATCTTGATAGCTGCTCTTCTATCCTTTAACTTCTTAATGTGTCTTAATGGCAGGCCACTCGTGGTGCGATAGAGGGTGTGACACACAAGGCAGAGCGCGCATGGCGTCCACGTCATGTTCGAAATAAGAAACTATGTAATGGAGCAGATCTTCGGAGAATGCGTCTATCAAGGCCATCTCGAGCGTTGCTGACCATGTTGAGAACGCTATGGGTACCTATGGTAAATGAAGGAGGCTGGTGGAGGATGTCAAGGCGGAGTTGTATGAGTAACGCGAGCTTCCCACTTCAATCGCATGAGTTGCGTTCGGTCCAAGCTTCTGGTCGTGAAATAAGTTTAGGTGCTGCGGCACGGGTGCATGTATGCGGCATCCCGCACTTGCCAGACAACACACAGCACGCCATCACAACGCTCCCATCTTTCTGACATGTGCGCGCAAATGGCAACATTCCAGACTCTACCAGAAGATCTCATCTATCATATTGCACTAAATTTTGAGCACGACTTAGCGATCCTACACGTACTGAGCCAGATTTGCCAATCCTTCCATGCTGCCACTCGCGCACTGTTGTACCGACATGTCGACGCTGTTGTCCCTCGCAAAAGGTCACTAGTACTCCGCAGTGTGCACGAGAGTCCAGATCTGGCCTCGCTGATAACCTCCTGGTTCCTGAGCCTCGACGCTCACGATGCCAATGGCGTTATCCCGGAGTTGATTACGGTGCTGAAGTTTCCGAACATGGGGAGGCTGGTACTTGAGAGATCGGACAATTTTTACAAAATCCCGAGCGTTTCAGGCGGGACGCATCCAATGATCCTTCGCTGGGAGCAATTGGTTGAAGGCAGACCCGCGACCAGAGACTTCGAGTGCAGCTTTCTCGACCGCGCAGAGCACGATCTGCAGAACATACATACCATCGAGCTTCGGGACCAGTTCACCACCACGGAGCTGCTGCGCTTCATGCTCATACCTAATGTGCGGACCCTCAAGGCGGCAAGCTTAGACAGGATGCCACCCGCCAGTCTATCTGCAACATGGTCAAACCAAAAGTCGAACATCAGCCGCCTTGAGATTGACGGCGGTTGGCTCTGGACTATGGTTCCAAGCACTATACACAGTATCTTGTCTCATTGTCCCCAGCTTCGCGTGTTGCACGTGAGGGTGCCGATGGTAAGCGACATACAGGGCGGGGCGGAAATATACAGTCAGGTGAACCAGCCCGTCATACCGGCGGCTCTTCAGCAAATGCTGGAACCGGTGCGACATACTTTACAAGAACTTGTCATGCTCAATGGACGGCACAAGGTCCCATATGACCATTCATCGACGATGAACTTTTCTGGCTTCAAAGCCCTGGAGAAATTAGAAATCACGAGTTGCTGTATGATGCCACCCGGACCGCCCTGCGACGCTCGTTACGGATTGTCTCGATCACTGCCTCCGAAAGTGCGATTCTTAAAGGTACCTGACCTCCATTAGAACGTTTCGATATCAAGCAAGGGTAATGCTGACATAAAAACCGCAAGCTCGATTTCCCACGCGAATCGGGCATCTTTTACCACCACGAAGAAGGCCCAGCGTTCCTTTCGCAAGATCCCACATCGATATCACCAGAGCGGTACGATTGGGTGCTCCATCTGCTCTCAGAAGCACCCAAGTCACTCGCTAGAATCGAAATGGTCGATCCACCAGGAAGAGAACAGTACGTCTATTGGGTTACAAGCACGTGGATTCCTCCTTCACTGATCGAGGGCGTGGCTCTACACGTCAGGTTCAGCCATCTGCCGCCAGGATTCGAGGAAGAGAATCGCAAGCAAGAAGAACATGTCCAGGAAATTAGGAAGCTCAGACGGAGGGCGTTCAAGGGTCGTGCGTATGGAGAGGTGGACGAGTTGGAGTTCGAACGATGATGACATGGCGGGCTGCTCGGTTGTGACTGAGGTCAACGCCGTCTCTGCCATGACCACTTTCGCAGCTCTGCCAGAAGATCTGCTCTACGGCATCCCACTCTACTTTGATTATGACGTGATCAACCTTCGCGTCTTTTTGTATCGCATTTCCCGACCTCTCTTGCGCTGCTCGCGAGCTAGTGTGACTCGTAGTCACCAGGAAGGTACATTAGCGCGTCGACATCCAAATTGACCAGTTCAGCGTCTTCATACCGGTGGTAGTTCGGTGTTGTTTCAGGTCCAACTCAGTTCAAGCATTCTATTTGGCCATGGCCCAGCTGGTGATTGGCTGTGTGTTTCGATCCGTGTAAGCGCTGAGGCACAGTTCGTACATATACTTGCATCGCACCCCGCGTTCCCATGCAAAAACATGCTACGCTGTCATTGCCAAAATCTCTCACGACTCTCAACACCTTTGCAGCACTTTTACCAGGCATCAGACAGCATCGCTAATAGTAGAGGTCAAAGAGCCAAATCACACGCTCTCCGAAAACCCAGCTCACATGCCCTCACTCAGTACCCTCCCATCCGACCTCATATACGATATCGCATCTTGTTTCTCGGAAGATCTGCCTACTCTCTGCACCCTCTGTCGCATTTGCCGTGCCTTCTACTTCTCCACCCGCCGCCTGCTATAACGCAACATCAACGTCATTCACTCCTCCAAGAAGCCGCTCTACCTGCGAAGCTTAACGGAGAACCCAGCGCTGCGACAACACGTGATGTCCTGGTGGTTCGACCTCGACGACTACGACCCAGTTCCGGAACTCCAAGCTGTGCCGCAGTTTCCTCAAGTGACGAAGTTGCGCTTCAAGCGGAGGGCAAAATCGTTCATGCGCCGAGTGTAAGCACGGAATATGGATCAAATTAAGAGACGGATCGTATTCTTTGCAGGAGGCAGGACTGAAGAACGGGAATTCGAATGCGCGTTCCTAGACGACAACGCGTGTAATTTCCAGTACGTGGAAGAAGTGCATCTAGAGCAAGAATTCACGACTAATGAAATCGCGCGCTTCATGTTACTCCCTAGCATCAATGTCCTCAAAGCAACAGGTCTTTCGATCATGAAACCTATCTCCCTACCAGATACTTTGGAGCACGCGCCATCCAACCTCACAACCCTTGACCTCGACGGCGGAGAACTATGGCGCATTGGACCGAGTACTTTCCACACACTACTCTTACATTGCCCCTGCCTACGAATTTTGCGCACCCGCGTGCCAGATTGAAGCATCTCGACCCACACGTCAAAAGCAAAGTCACAAAGCGCGTGAGCCCTGCTGCGTTTACCAACATGCTCGAACCAGTGCGCAACACACTTCGGGAATTGAGCATGCTAGATGGGCGGCATGGCGTGCCGTATGATGGAACGACGATGGATTTGAGCGCGATCACGCAGCTGAGGGACTTGGAAATGACGAGTTGTTTACTTGTGACCCCGGGGCCGCCGTGTGAGGATAGGATGAGTTTGGAGGCGAGACTTCCTGTGAGATTGTAGAGATTGAAGGTGTGCAATTGACATGTTGTTGAATAGATCGAGTGATATTAACGAGAAATGGTTCGAGTTCTCGCGCGAAACGGGGATCTTCTATCATCACAACGAAGGCGCGCCCTTCCTCGACCAAAATCTTCATTTCATTCCCGTCGCACGCTACAACTGGACTATCGCCTTCATCCAAATATGTCAAGCCATCCTAAAACATGTAACTATGACCGATCCACGAGGTGCCATAGGCTTCCATTTCTGGGAAACGATGAAGTGGGAACTACCAGCCGAGATAGCTTGGCTTTGTGAACACAAGGGACTGAAGCTCGATGTCAATTTCAATTTTTCGAAGCCCGGCTCCGAGATAGAGACCTGGGATACGAAGTGGGAGGGTTTG
>Ga0265780_10008666_pt1 | contig 12322 bp, 12 predicted proteins | sample P1T30metagenome_FD_192432 | JGI IMG/M metagenome (GOLD analysis project Ga0265780, IMG submission 192432) | Plant litter microbial communities from East Loma Ridge, Irvine, California - P1 T30 | ecosystem: Environmental > Terrestrial > Plant litter > Unclassified | place: USA: California... | reverse complement strand
GTCACCTGGTTTGTCTTTCAAGAGTGTCTGTAAGTGTCATTGTATCAAGGACGTATGAGGCCAACACTGACTTCGTACCTTCTACTCTTGCAGCATCAGTGGACTGTACATCTACCGCACATTCATACTCATGCGATCCTCGGCGGCCTTTCGAAGCCCAAAAGCTACACGCCTCTTCCACCACCTCATTTTGGTGAACATTTTGGTCATATCGCTCGATGTGACCATTTTGGCTTTCCAATACGCCGGCCTCTACGAGATACAAACGAGCTGGAAGACGCTGGTCTACAGCATCAAACTTAACTTCGAATTCGACATCCTCCATCAACTAGTCGAATTTGCAAAACAAGGATTTGGGAAGCCCGGACGGTCGGTGTCGCGGAATCTATACACTTATGGAGAAGAAGGAGTGCAGTCGTCGGGTGCTATCAGAGAGCTAGACGAGGTGCATATGGGTGGTTCTCGATACGGCGGCTCTGCCTACGCGCGTATGGAGGATCATAACCTGAGGGACCTTCCATCGCAGGAGGTGAGGAAGACGACGGATATTCACATTGAGGTTGAAGAAGAAACAAGGAGCGAAGGAAGTACAAAAGAGTTGCGCACAGGTGCAGCGAATCAAGAAGGAGGCTTTTGGAAGCACTAGATATACCCGCTGCGAAGGTATCTTGAAAGCACCTAGCCGGCGCGAAACCTTGAGCCTGTGTGCGCTCGGTGCTGGCCACCGAGACTCAACTTATATCCTGCAACTCTTTTCACACCGAATTTCCGAGTCTCATCTCCCATGCCCTCCATCTCTAATTATGTTCAGTGTGCAAGTCAATCTAATTCGGTGTTACAACCACAGAATTCTTGCGATGTTCAGTTTCCTACCCCGAGTCCTCGCTGGTCGACCGACAATTCTTTCTTCATCCCTAGTACAAGTCATATCCACCTCATTCTTTCATACCAAATGAATCGTCCCTTGTTTTCCTCATGCCAATCGCGCATCGTCGCCGTACAAGCCTCCTAACCAACTCTGGTCCTCACCCCAATCTCCTTCCCAGACAGATCCCGATGCACGCGCTCGTGCTGCGAAAGAGCCAGCAACCTCCTCCTCTACCCATAGCGTGATGCCTAGATTGGCCAGCACATCGAACAGCTTCTTGGTAACTGGGAAGTCGAAGGTCTCGGGAGAGACTCCATGTGAATATCGACAAAGAAGAACGACTTCTCGTAACGCAATGACTTCTCCGGCAGCTCCAGCATCTTGGAGACCATGAAGAACCTGTAAGATCTCCTCCGTGGAGCTTAGGATCGTGAGCGATTCCAGGGTGTCGGGAAAGAAAAGTCCAGGCTTTTCGAAATCTCGTCGTCGTCAGTAGTTGCATGTTATGAGAGCCTGTTGCGGCAGGACAAGTTTTCGAAGACGTGGGAACCCACGAAGTGACGATGCGCGGCGACACTCGCTGAGTCCAGCCCGCGGGTTGATGTAGGCTTTGTTGGCGTAATTGATAGTAAAGCTCTCAATGCCATCAGCCACCCCGGAAAGCTTCTCAAGAAGACTCTCGTAGCTAGTATCCCTCGCGGTAGAACATCTCGGCGTCGAGGCGATGTTGACCTCTAGCGACCGAAGCCGAGTCTTGTTCACAGTTTCCAGCGCGGAAGAAAGTCCTATACCCGCAACGTATCCATCTATCAGTTCGCTCCAGTCGACTTGAAGTACGAGTTCGCGGGCCTGTGGTAAGGAGGACGGCAGCGGCAGCTCACGATGGGCGAAGCTTATGAACCCAATTGTGGAGTTGTTGCCTATCAGATGTGGTGGACATCACGCCATCAGATCAATCTCGAGCGATTGAATTGGATGAGAAACAAGATGACGTAAGTCAAGGCTGCCGCCTAGTATACTGAAACGCTGAACACGCTCAAGTGAGCGACGTAGGCTGGCTCCAAGACCCTCGCAGAATGTCTCAAAGTCCACGCTGAACATAGAACCTATCGGGTCCATGTCTGCAATGCACTGCGTAGCGTTGTCGTATGTAGTGAGCTGAAGATCCACAACGTTGGTCAAGAGTGTCAGGAGGACTGCGCTGATGCTGCTCGTGTGTCCACGTAGGATCTGCGGGATCCAATCGTTCACGTCTTCGGCTCCCAGTCTTTCAAGGTGCGCCTGCATACTTGCGGCCCATTCAGCTCCGTCGCGCAAGCACCTTGTGCCTAGTGATGACTGAAAAGGTCTTCCATTCACTTCGACATAGGTGGAAAACGATACGCTCAGGCTGGATATCTTCGCGGCACGATGAGGGTGTTCGAAGATTGTCCGAATGAGATAAGCGACCTGCTCTGTTCTATCCTGTGAAATTTTAATGGTTCTGTATAGCGAGTCCTCGGCGATTTGTGTCAGCTGATTGCAAGACCTCATCATTGCAGCGAGACTGGCATTATCGCCTTCAAGGCACTCCGCGATCGTACGTAGCAGCTCAACAGGCAGACCCAGAAACAAGCTTGTGGTGTCTTCGGGGACGCTGCGGAACGAGCGGACGAGTGATGGGACCGTGGATGGATGAGTTTCGGGCGCTTCATCAGCGCGGTTATTCGTGCGGCTGGAGGGCATGTTCATCTTGCCTGATCAACAAAATGTAAGCAAATGTTGCCCGCAAGATTCCAGAGCGCCAAGATGTCTTCTCTTACCTCTAGAGATGGGTTGGGCGCTGGGAGTGGGGTCCTCCATTATCGCTGGTGTCTTTGGGGTAGCGGTGCTCGGAGAAAATTCTGGCAAGAGAAAGAAAAATTGTTGTTGAGGTGAGCAAACGGCAAACGAGGATCACGTGCCCGCGCTTCCCGCTCGCAGCCGAGCTTTCACCTTCACCAACCACACCAGATGCGGCAAGAATTTATGATCGATTGGCTCAGCAAAGCCACACCCACAGTACGACTAAAGTATAGCCTGTGTATCCTTAACACGTTTTATAAAGTCTTCTCACTTACTAAAAGGCTATTAAAGATAGACACGCTATTAGTTTGGGCTGTAACTATTGTTGTAGCCCTTAAAGTCAGTGGATAGCTAATGCTGTCTCAATCGATCACGAATTATTGCCGCAACTGGTGACCAAGTGCTGTAAATGACTCAAAACGGAACCTTAATTGCTTGATCGCGTGCTACATAGGAACTCACTAGCCGTAGGCGCATAAAGATGCAAAGTTCTATGAAACATTCTCGCGTTCTGCTTTCCATCATCTACTATCATTCCGTGTGTGTATTCCTATAGCTCTAGCAACCACTCCTCAAGCAGATAGCTGACGAACAACAAATAATGCAACCTCCCCCGATGCTTCTACACAGCCTCTATTATCTGCTGGCCTGCTTGGTGAGCCACTTTATTCCGTCTAGAACGCGCGTGCGCGAGCTGAACGCTCGTCTGCAGCGAAAACGGCTCGAGCGAGCTTGGGGTGGACCTTCATGAACTCTGCGAGCATGGCGATGAATTCTTCGTTGAACTCACCACGACGACGGAGGTAGGCGAGGCGCTCGCCCAGGGCCACGAGGAGGTCGTCGACCGGCTCAAGGGCCAAGCGCTCAACGAGCTCGCACTCATCCATCAGCGGAGTGCGACGCCGCAAGTGATCTTTGTACGCCCGACAAAAGTGACGGACGTATTGCTCCATGCCAAGTGTATGCGCGGCATGGCGGACCTTAATGAGGTCCATGTTGGACGTGGGCAGCGCGACACCGAACTTGTCACCGCCCCTGGTGATGGATGTGAGCCACTCGACAAGAGCCTTGAAGGCTTCGTCGTCGATGATGGCGGGGATCTTGTAACCCTTGGCTCCTGGGTTGGCATCGAAGTAGTCGCGGAAGACAGAGGAGACGACAACGAGGGCGAGTTTAGGAGCGACAGAGATCACTTCGTCTTTCTGGTTGACGATGGTGACCACGTCGCTTAGAGCAATCTCACGGCGAGGGCCGGCTGGCCACTGGCGCATGTCGTGGCTGAGGGTAGACATGGCGCGGCCCACAGCGTCGACCTGGAGTCGAGCTGGCAGGGGAGCGTTATAGCTGCGGCACTTGTGGTTCGTAGAGTCTATATCGACGCTTGCTTGTGTATCAGAGATTGCGGTGGAAGGTTCTTGCTGAAGTGCTGATCGAAAGTGTTGATGTGCTGAGAGGTTGGGGAGCGGGTTTGGGAACTGGTGTGGAGAACAAAGTGGAAGAAAACGGTGTTTATATAGGAGAAGGAGAAGAAAAAGAAAGCGACGGATACCCGCAGTGATCATATCAGGTGCAGTGGGTGTTTGTCGGATTAGTGTGGCCGTGATCAAAGCATTCACTGCTGAAACTGCCGAGATTCTTGGAGACTGGTGATAATTGAGTCTGTGCTAATTGTTTTTATGAAGTCCGCGTATATCTAATTGTTGGGCTGTCGAGAAAACTGCGCAGACTGTTAGCAAGCAATGCCTTCATGGCCATGCATATCGACAATCTCCGGAGCGGGTATCAGACATCCAAGAAATCCTCGGGCTTAACCCGGGTCCCACAATGCCTCTGCAGCGAATCTCCGCCTTCTGTCGACATATACGCAATGAATGATAGTACTTGGCAGCAAACAGCCTAGTGATGGAGCTGGTAGCTGCGGAAACTTCTCACCCCCCTGATATAAATAGACTCTCGCCCGCCATAAGTTCTCCCCACTCTTCTCCCCACTCCTCTCCGTCATTATTCTTGAAGCTCTTAACCACTACGCCCCTATCCGCAAGTAATCAGAGTCGCCACCCTTTTCCCGCACACAGCAGCCCACGAGATGTCATACCTTAGCAACAACCGCACACGCCGCCAGCCTCGTGGCTACGTGGCGGGACTATCGCCAGAAGGCCAAAGTGAGTATCCGTAAAGCGAGGGCTGTTAGATTTTGCGAGCCTTTGGAGTGCTAATCAGTTGCAGTCAACAAGGTCATCGCGGACATAAACAGCCTCAAAGACGGCTACAACCTGCGCGCGTGGTCAGCGTCCGCGCGTAAGGAGCTCACGCCGGCGCTGACCATCACACTTGTCGTCGGCGAGGATGTGAAGTCCGAAGTTCACGTCCCCAACCTCCCGTTCATCGTCGTCTCGCCGGTGATCCGCAACTACCTTCTCCAAAACCCCTCCGCAGTCAAGGCCAAATTCGTCCACCCGGCCGTCTCGCTTGGCGCCGTCCAGAAGATCGCGGCTTGGCTGACAGACGTGTGCCTCAAGCAGGACTTCCCCGAGCTCCACATACCCGTAAGCGCAATCGGGTCCACAAACTTCATGTAAGACATACACTGACTTTGTACATTCATCTTCAGAACGACCTCGGCGATCCCCTCAAGCTTCGCCTTACGGCCCACACTCTCGGCATGGAGAGCTTTACTGGCTACTTCGACGCGTACTACATCGACGCGCTGCAGGTCCGTGTCCCGTCTCTTTGCGAGATCGACACTGTTCTCGAGAACACCGGCAAGGACAAGAAGGGCGACGCGATTGTAGTAACTCTGGCGAACCACATCAGCTATCTGTGTCGCTACCACAAGGTCTTCCCGGCGGAAGAGAAGACGTTCGCGGACATCCTGGCCCAGAAGAAGTACGAGGCTCTGCTGCTGGCGACCAGCGACACTGAGGTCGAGGCTATGGCGGAGCGTTACGCGATGGAGCCCATTCCTACTGAGGTTGTTGATTGAAGGAATCTTGGACATCTGCAGGGTTGTGTGTTGCTAAGCGTGCACGAATGTGCTCGCACATATAGTGCCAACATGCGGGACAAACTGAATGTCAAAGCTGTGGACTCGGAAGACACGACGGGCTGCGCATGACACAGTGCCTTATCATGTCCGTAGCAAAGTATTCTTAGCATCCCAGGCCCCAAACGGACGGCTCTCATAATCACGGTCCTCCCATGATCATAACAAGAATCTCCCTAGACTATGAGCGTGATCGTGTCCTGTTCTCTTCGCCCCATGTCTTGTGCAATACCATGCATTCTGACAAGCCCCCAACTCTTTCCTAAAGGACGCCTTTGGCCGTCATTGCTGTCGTCGATGACGTTTGGATTATATTCGCTGGGCTCAGATATCCTCGCTGAGCAATGTTTTGGAGCACGGAAGATTTTTCGGACATCTGTAAAGAACGTCATCACCACGCGTAACTGTTGAGATCTGCGTCGGACGATACTAACAGTGACGGGCCGATATCGATGGATTTGATAGCTGCAAAGACGTTGAAGAAGCAATTGGAACAAGCATCGCGCAGCGACGATCTTCCATGTCCACCGGCAGAACGCCGTCGCACTAACCGCCTTCGGCACCGCATCCGTCTTCCGCCCAACGATCAACATCAGCACCTTACCGAAGTTTGTTTGTTGACCCCAGATTTCTCCTCTTTCCCCTCAGCCCGGTGCGAGGCCGGTCAAATTGTACCACACAGGCTGGCCATGCGGGAAGAGCGTGAGCAGCATATAAGTCCGATGCATGGCTGGATGTTCACGATGCATCCTTCAATCATCCAGGTGCCCGTGGAATCATGATTTTTGTGAAAAGAGCTTCGCTATTACCGCTGCTGGCAACTGTGGTTGCTGGGCAGAATGGTAAGGTCGACCTTCCATGATCTGACCAGAATACTGATCGTTGCAGCGAGTGCAGCTATCACAGCGCGAGGGACAAATTTCACGCTGACCGCCGATGGCATGTCATATTTATTTCACGTTGACACGAAGTCTGGGGATCTTGTATCGGACCACTTTGGAGGACCTGCCAGCGACTTTATGCCACCAGCCAACATCAATCCCAGTGGCTGGAACGATGGGCTGGCAAATCTGCGTCGTGAGTTCCCAGACGTGGGCAGAAGCGACCCCCGCTTGCCGGCGATACACATTGAGCACGCCGATGGCGACACGGTGTCCGCCTTTCGCTACCAATCGCACAACATCACGCAAGGCAAGCCGACTATACAAGGTTTTCCGGCCACTTATGGCGAAAGCGGTGATGTAACGACTCTGCTGGTCCAGCTGTACGACAACGTGTCGGACGTCTCGGCCGCTTTATCGTATTCGATCTTCCCCAAGTACAACGCCATTGCACGTAGTTTCAGCATCACCAACCGTGGAAAGACGAATGGATCCGGCGCGATCGTTATCGACAGGGCGTCAAGCTTCAGCACAGACTTTCCAAATATGGACCTCGAGATGATCGAGCCACATGGTGACTGGTCCCACGAGTTCCAGACCGTGAGACGGAGAATCGACTACGGCGAGACCTCGTGCGCACATCTCTCTTCATGAAAGTCTCAGGCACTAACCATTTGCAGATTCGGAAGCAAGGCTGGGTACGCGTCGCACGTACACAACCCGTTCTTCGCGCTCGTTTCACCTACCACGACGGAAAGCTCAGGCGAAGCATGGGGCTTCAACCTCGTATGGACCGGAAGTTTTCAAGCCACTGCTGAGAAATTCTCGAACAGCTACACCCGAGTGCTGCTCGGCCTGAACTCGCTACACACGAGCATACGAGTGCAGCCCGGCGAGACCTTCCAATCCCCTGAAGCCGTTGCGGTGTACTCTTCCGAGGGTGTCGGCGGCGTATCACGCTCTTACCACGAGTTGTACAAGAACCACCTATCACGCTCGAAGTTTACCAAGGAGACGCGACCAATCCTGCTCAACTCGTGGGAAGGTCTCGGTGCAGACATTAATGCGACTTCGCTTGACAATCTGGCGAGCGAGTCGGAAGAGCTTGGAGTCCAGCTGTTCGTCACCGACGATGGATGGTTTGGCGTTGACTACCCGCGTGACAATGACACGCTAGGGTTAGGCGACTGGACAGTCAACCCTGCAAAATTCCCGGATGGTCTCGCGCCTTTTGTACAATCGGTCAATAATCTTACTGTTCTCAATGTATCCTCGCCACTGCAATTTGGTATCTGGGTGGAGCCAGAGATGGTGAACCCGAATTCCACGCTTTACCAGGAACACCCGGAGTGGGCAATGCATGCTGGAAAACACCAAAGAAGTCTCACAAGGAACCAACTTGTGCTGAACGTGGGCCTACCAGAGGTGCAAGACTTCATCATTGGCTTCATGACGCGTCTGCTTGACTCCGCAAACATTCAGTACATCAAGTGGGACAACAACCGTGCCATCCACGAGATGGCGCATCCGTCGGACGACTACAAGTACATTCTAGGTCTCTACCGAGTCCTTGATAACCTGACCACAAGATACCCAAACGTTCTTTGGGAAGGCTGCGCATCAGGCGGCGGGCGCTTCGACGCTGGACTCTTATACTACTGGCCGCAGCACTGGACAAGCGACAATACAGATGCGTCCAACCGTCTCACGATCCAAATGGGCACATCGCTCGTCTACCCGCCATCAGCCATGGGCTGCCACGTCTCCGCAGTACCCAATGGCCTTACCCACCGCAACATCAGCATTGAGTACCGTGGCCACGTCGCGATGATGTGCGGCTCATTCGGTCTAGAACTCAACCCCTCCGAGCTGACTCCCGAGGAAGCGTCCGCCGTTCCCTCCATCATGGCGCAAGCCAGGCGCGTCAACCCGATCGTTATCAGTGGGTCGTTCTACCGTCTCGCGCACCCCGACTCCAGTAATTGGCCGGCTGTGCAATTCGTGAGCGCCGATGGAAGCCAGGCGGTCGTGTTCGCGTTCCAGCAACTGTACATGATCAAGCCTGCGCCACCACCACTTAGGCTGGCGGGCTTAGATCCAAAGGCGAGGTACAGCAATGACTTGGATAATGCGACGTATAGTGGTGCGACGTATATGAATGGTGGGATGAACATCAACTTTGCCAATGGAGACTATCAGAGTAAGATGATTTGGCTGAATAAGATCTGAGCGTAGGTAGTATCAACGTACAAGTCATGTCGCAAGTACACGTGACCCAAAACTTCTTAGATCTGGTAACTCAAGTTCCCGACTTCTCGCGTTCACTATGTCTTGAAGGTTGACATTCGAGCTGCTTCGTACACTCGGCTCACTTAAAGGATTGCCTTCGCCTAAACCCAAATTCGAGAGCGTCGCGAATGACGGGTCGAGTACAGACTCGCCAACACGATAGAAATCCCGTCCCAACTCTGCGTGAAACAGCTTCGAATCCATACAGGCTCACAGTTCAGCAGCTATCCTACCAGCATGTTCCTCGCGCAATCTTTCCATGAAACGAGTCGTCGAAAGGATTCAGCGCGCCCGCAACATTCCAAAACTCCCTCGTTGACCAGCATGTGCGCGAGTCGCTCACAGGCAATGCCGTTAGCCCACGGCGTTCAAGATAGCTAGCCACAGCTCTTTGCAGCAACTTACGCCCCTCCTCGTCCACGGAAATTCCCTCAACGACGTTTGCGTGGAATCGAACATCGTCGCCTAGGTCAGTCAAGCTGGAAGTGAAGCGCCGACGATCTTCCAAGAAGCGCGGCACCCGCTTTGAGAGGAGCGTTGAGGATCTCAAGGCCGGGTCACATCGATGGTCGGCATAAGAGGCGAGAAGTGCCATCACGTACGCTGGCGGTAGCTTGTACACTTTACATGGTTTTGTGATGGTGTCGATGATGTGTTGGTGGTCACTCGAGGGCGTAGTGTACCAGTCACTTGTATTTATCTTCTTGCACAGATCTCTCAGGAGGTGTGCGACGCGGAGGAGCATTTGCCTCTCTTGTGCGGAAAGTAGTGCTGGTATGCTGTCTCCCAACATGGGGTTCAAATTGAGCCCGAGTGTTGCGATGTCACCTTCGAAGGTGAATGCTAGGATTTCAAGAAGCCAGCGGCTCAGCAGTGAGACCGCTTGTGTACATTCGTTGCTCTGGACATAGTGGTCTTTGTCATCTATGCTGTCCCATCGTGGTTTGCTCGGTGGAGTTGGAGTCGGCGTAGTAAGAATCGGCGGTGTTGGCATAGAGTCCTCGACTGTGGAGCTGTTGGTTGGTGTAGGCGGTCCGTATGGTGGAGGCAGTTCTGTTGTGAACATCTTGCTTGATGATGAAGTCACGTCTCTCGCGGGTATGGAGCTCAGAGATGACGAGCTCGAACTTGCTGTGAGATTGAGAGAATGTGATTTGGCTCCCCAAACATTTTGACGACGATCAATTTTTAACTCCCGGGACTTCCATCTCTACATCGGTGGGGCGCTAATGCTAGCGAATTCGTGTGAGAGCATTTCTGCATGCGGTGTAAGCGTACCACAATACCCCATACAATACGCGCAAACCCATCCTACTGCACTTTGCGAACAGCATTGCTCGAATATCACGGGAACGTGTGCTGGATAGATTCGCGTATTTGAAACCTCTCTTCGTCCACAGCTCTAGCGCATGAGGGCAGCAGTCACACTGATCGAACGGTTCTGCTACTTTCAGCTGAGTCTTTCTTATGCTAAGTTAGACGAGAACGTAGTAGTAATGTCATTGCGTCAGGGATTCAAGGACGGGTGGAAAAGTGGTAATATATGCATTACTCAATACTGCGCCGCCGAATGCTTCGTTCTCAATCGCGTTACTCCAACACGTCCAATTCTACCCCAGTCGTCTCTTCTCTATACTCCCGGCATTCCCAACACAGCCCGCACCTGCGGTACACCTCTCGGCATGAAGTACACACCGTACAACCCAACAAACGCCACCATCAGCCCCGTGAACTTCTCAAACCACGTATGGAAGTACGCAGCCGTCATGAGCAGCATCCACCACATGAGTCCCGCCACACCCAGCGCAAACTTGACGCCTCGTGCCGTCGCATCGCCCTCGGTCTTCACTTCCTCTTTCTCGACTGCAACACTCGCTGTTTTTCCATCGTTGAGTGTGATCAGCCTGCCGTCCCTCAAGCCCTCCATGCGCGTCAGCGCAGGCAGGAACTCGAGCCATAACAAAGAGCTCCCGAGAATGAGAAGGAATACATGTCCCGAGATATCGTGCCCGCCCTTCCACGTCCCACCCACAGCCTTGCACGTCGCAGCCGTAATGAACTCTCGCGCATCACTCATATCCACACCCTCCCCCTTCCTCAGCTTCTCGCACTGCCCGCCCGTAAAGCGAAACATGGTATCGATAAGCGGCGGCCCAAAGAACCACTGCGTCACGAAGATCCACCACGTCGTCACACACACATATCTCAGCACCGCCGCGACTCGTCGCCTCGCGCTAAATCCTGGGTGAAATACCAGAAACACAGCGAATGCCAAGGACGTCCAGAACCAGCCTATTTTGACAAAGTACACGTTGAACACGTTCTTCTTCTGGGCGAAGTATGAGGGTGCGAACTCCGAGACATGGGATTGTGTTGTGGCTGAGTAAGGCGCGCTGCGTGAGTTCGGGGACAGCGTGCTGAAGATGCTACCCAGGAGGAGCGTGAGCGGGTAGATGGCGAGGAGTTGGGCTTCCAGGCGGGTGGGAAGGAAGGGCGAACGACGCGTGGAGGAGAGGGGCGGGCGGATGGTGCTGGTGGGCATAGTGGAGGTGATGGGTGGGGAGACGGAGTCGTCGACAGGGTTGAGTTTGCGCCGGGTGGACATTGTGTCGTCGTGTTGGTGGTATCGTGGAGGTTGAGAAGAGGGCGTGTTTGTGGTCGAGGCGTATTCGGTGGATTTTCGAAGCTTTTGCGGTCGTGTTATTCTGAGGTGATGGAAATTAGAAGAAGTCCCTTTCTACATGAGCGACAAGAAGCGCGTGGTGGTGTTGTGGGAGTGAATGTGTTGCTCCAAGGTGGGCATTTCGAACTTCAATCAACAATGACGTTATCTCGAAAAAGTTGGTGCGCCACACCTTGTGGCTGATGCCGTTAACCGTCTTGAGCTTGCTACTCCAGGCACCGTCTTCCCTTCTCTTCTACCGTGGACTGTGAACACATCTTTTCGCCATCCCTGACTTTGTCCAACATAATCGCAGGTCTTGACATGTCATATATACTCTCACAAACTGACTGTTGGACGGCGTGATGGAATAGCGGTAGAGTCAGAAGAATGTGTCTCAAAGTATGGTTAAAAGTTTTGTTTCGTCTACACATTGCTAGGTGTTATGTATGAATGATCTGCCCGATGCCGACAGTGCCACGCACCTTTCCTAAGTCCATCGCCATCGATGTCGCATCCAACTTGGGTATACCGGCCGTGAAGTATGCGTATGTCGACCGTCTATCCATAACGCCCGGAAATTCCTAATCGCGAAGAAAATGCATGTATATATCGCTTTTGAAAACACCGTGCGACCAAGACGATAACACTCTGGTATCTCGATCCTTACGGCCAACTCGTGGTGCGCTTCCGAGTCCCAGTCCTAACACCAGCGTCGGTTAATTCCGTGGAAAGTACCACACCGACTGTCGCAA
>Ga0265780_10008665_pt1 | contig 12322 bp, 14 predicted proteins | sample P1T30metagenome_FD_192432 | JGI IMG/M metagenome (GOLD analysis project Ga0265780, IMG submission 192432) | Plant litter microbial communities from East Loma Ridge, Irvine, California - P1 T30 | ecosystem: Environmental > Terrestrial > Plant litter > Unclassified | place: USA: California... | reverse complement strand
TCGTCATTGCAGCGACACAATCGCAGCAAAGCAGTAGAAGGTAGTAAAGAAGGGCGGTTAGCTCAGGGGTAGAGCACAGCATTCACACTGCTGGGGTCGCAAGTTCGAAACTTGCACCGCCCACCAGGATTCTTCAAAAAGGCCAGCGATTCGCTGGCCTTTTTGTTTTCCGAGAGATCGCAACCAAGAAATCTGTGCTGTGGCAAGCATGGATGTGTTTATGCGAATTTCTGGAACTCTTGGGAGCAAGACCCAATCCAGCGTCCGTAAGTCCGGAATACCAGCGCCGTGTCCACGTGACCGAGCTGCGTAGCCACATAAAGCCGGTTGGCACCCAGCATCGGCAGCGCGACGCGAAGGTATGACGCGTCTGGTACGGGGTCCGGTCGCGGACGCCGGCGACGAGCAGGATACGGCACCAGCGTTCACGGATGGGTTTGTCGCCGGCTCGCTGCTCGCCATAAGTCGGATTCACGAAGATTAGTCCTACGTAGGTGAAGCGTGCGGGCGTCTTTTCCTTGATCAGCTGCATAGGTCGGAGCCGACAGTGGCACCGAGGCTGCCTGCCGGGACGATTGTCTCCGCGGCCGGCAGCTTCATCTTGGAGAGGTCGAGGAACGGGAAAACCATCTTGTAGGGCAGGCGATCGCAATTTCCGGCTCCATCCATTGACGCACACACTCTCGCACGCACGAAGCGGATGCAATTGCCGGCATACGGGTTGGTCATGCAGTTCGCCCGATTGCCTGCAGGGCATTGTGGAAGAGTACTCATGTGCTCCAGCTCCCAGTTCGCTTTCGACAGCCACAGGTAGTCGATCGTGACATTGTTGGCGGTTACGGGATCCCCAAGCGCCAACGGACCAGGCGATGTACGGAAGACAGCATCTGATTGGACCTTTTGCAGCTCGCTGGCACTCCTGTAGTCGACGTTCGCCGCGGCGATGGCGGCACGGCGAGTCACTTCTTCCAGGGTATTTAACAGATACTCGACGCGAGCCAGCTCGAGTGTGCCAAACACAACCGTAAAGAAAATAATCGCAACAAGCGAGAATTCAACGGCCACTGTTCCCGTCTGCCTTGTTCGTTCCTTCAATCGGACCCGTTTCATGTCAGTTCCCCAAGTAGCGTACCGATGGAATGGTGGAAATGTACATGGAGCTGATTTCATTGCCCGTGAGGGGGTTAATGAAAGGAAGGTTGATCGCCACGTCGAATTGAAACAATGGGACGTTATCGTTTTTGAAGACCTGTGGCGTACATGCATTCACTTTCTGATTTCCACCTTGCAGATAGATGCATGAAATGAACGGATCTGCAGTGACGCCGTTCGGGACAATTCCTTCAAGCTCCTTCTCAACGATCTTCTTGGCCACGGTCAGGGCAGCAAAGTTGCCATCCGGCCCCGACGTCGTGAATTCGGCCCTTGGCGCTGTCGAAAGGTAGATCGCTGCGTCGTGCGCGGCTTTGTGCGCAGCCGTGTATTGGCGGTAATAAAAAGCCAGGACGATGGATGGAAACGCAAGAAACAGCAAGAGGATGGGAAGCACGAATGCCGTCTCGATTGTGATCGAGCCATCCTGGTGTTGCCGCCTGGTTGTCTTGGATGTGGTTCTCATCGGTAAAGCCTCGCAGTGCCGCTCAAGGTGGCCTCGGTGTCCATCCCGGCGAACTCAGCATAGAGGGCTGACGAAGTCGCCGGGACCGTCATGAAGAATTTTGCAATACCGACGACGGACGCAGCGGTCTTGGATTCTGTGGAAACCGGGCAGCGCAACAATGGAACACGAAGCACCCGGGTATTGCGATAGGGCTTGTATGGCGTTGTTCCGCCGTTTGTAAGGTAAGGCGTCGTGCCCGGGTATGCCAGTGCATCTGGCTTGCCCGGGTTGTAGAGGGTGCCCCAATCCGTCGGTTTGAAGGTCTCATAGCCTTCCGGCGGTTCCTTTCCCCCTTTTGCAACATAGGATGAATACTTGGCCGCCTTCGCGTATGACCACAAGGGACCATATGCGGTCTTCGTCGCACCTGCTGGCTTTTCCGCTACCGTCAGCAGCGGTTCAGGAGAGGTCAATGGCTTCGCGGCAAGGCCGTCCGGCTTATCTTTCATCCACGGTACGTTCGCAAGGTCGAAGCTCTTGACGGCCGAATCCGCTGGCGCCGTGGATGAGTCGCAAGGCGCGGCATACGTACCGAACCTGGAGTTCAGGTACATGTAGAACGGGTTGATCGGGAAGCCCCGCTCAACCGTGATTTCTCCGCCCCGCAACGTGGGTATCGCCATCTTTCCCGTGCAAATAAATGGTGCGACAGCGTCCAGCCTGTTCGTCATGAGCTCGCCGACCGTGCCGGGGGGGGCGACCGGATTCACCAGGAAATTCTCGGGAGACTGCCCTCCAGGGTTCAGGTTCATCAGGTCATAACTGATGCCGCGCCTGAAACCGTACTCCACGAGTTCACCAGATGCGAGGGAGTCTGCAGGCTTGTCCGCGTTCGCGCATATCGCGAGTGGCAAGACATTCAGCGAGTCCCTTCCCGCCACCGCCGACGCTGCCACTTTTGTCTCCGCGAGGGCAGGCGAGAGGATAGGTATCAGGAAGTTCCGGACGTTTCCATGGTTGGCAGCAAGGAGCGATGTGTCCACACGGGCGAAAAAAGTCGTCGTGGCACTGGCCTTTGCTGTTGCCGCATTCACCCAGCCACCCGGCCCACCGTCGGCGCTCGTGCCAAAAGTGAGCGCGTCGCCGGACCAGGAAACAGCAGTGCTGCCATATGAGAAATTGTTTGCTTCTGCAGTCCGCTTGGCCTCGTCGACGGCCCTGTCGATACCTTCCGGTGTACCGTTCAGTAAGGAAGCCGCGACAAGGGCAGCGGCATCGGCAGCACTTTGCAGTTCCACTTTCCTGTTGTAGTTGCGGCTGAGGTCGATAGCCATTCCGAACATGCCAATCATGACAATGATGAGGAAGGCGGCCATCATAGCGATGGCGCCTTCTTCCGATCGTTGGCGTCGCAAGCGCCACCGTCGTTTGACAGGCAGGTTTTTCATTACCGTTCCGATGGGCACAAGTTGATCCTCCTGCAGACTCAACCATATACGGGAAAAATGTTGCAGATAAGAATCTTAGAGGCTTGTGGAGCAGATACCTTGAGTACCCGCAAAATGGCTGTGGCCGCCTAATCACGGGGATTACTCGGCCGGCGAGCAGATGTTGAGCGTGCCCAAATCGCTGTTTGTCTAGTGTTGCTGCTTGGACATAACTACTTCAGAGTCGAAGTCACGCCACGCAGGCAGTTGGCGGCGAACGAATGAGGAGGTGGGTATGTCAATCATTGACGAGAAGACAAGGCGATGTGCCGCAAACAGCATTTTTCCATCGTTTTTCTACGCAACATTCGGACTGGTGCTGGCGCAAGCGGGGGCAGCGCAGGCACATGGCTCCTGGGGTCTGCACGTCTTCCTCGGCGTGCCGGGACTCACCTTGTCGGGACTGGCACTATTTCGAGCGCGACGGCATTGGCCCGCGACGGCCGCCATGCCATCGCTTCGTGCACATGTTTTCGGTTGGTTGCTGTTGCTCATGGTCGGTGCTGTGATTGGTGTTCTGGCCTGCGCAGGTTCCGTATTGCTTCTTAGCATAGTGGCTGCACTGACATACGTGGTTCCTTGGTCGAAGATTCCGGTATGCCGTGCCCGATTTGTCCCGTCGTCCATGGCCTTCCTTGCCGGTGCGGTGGCATCGGTTGCATTGGTAGTTCTTGGTGGTAGGGCGATGGATCCCATACACACCATGATCGCAGCCTGGATGCTTTTTGCTCCGCCAATGTCCTTTCACATCCTCATACTGGTATCGCTCGATGCCGACTACCGCATCCATGCGCCTCATCTGGCGGACAAACCGGAGGTTGACATGCGAGCGCCATTCCCGCAGTAGTTCGCGCGATAGACGATTTTTCTCTCCTGTCTGGCGCATTCATGTCTTTGTCGTTTGACAAAAGCTAGCACGAGCCGCTCCAACAGCACACAGCTTCGAAATGATTGTCTCAATCGTCGTTCCGTTGCTCGCCCGCTTTTTGCGCCGCCGCCGGCGAGACAGCCAAGTTAATCCCGGCGCCAGGTGGTGCTACCCGTTCGTGAACCTAGGTAGGCACCGGAGATTTGCGGGAGAGCATGCCCGAGTTGGCGGGCCACCTCAAGATACCCAGCATTCATCATTGCGGTGTCGGTACCCACCGGCCCACCCTTGAGCGGGGGAGGCGGCTCGATTAGTTTGTAGTAGAGATCTGCCGCAAATTACATGACGTAATCCTGCGCTGTCACACCAAGCACGCTGTGCCATACGCCGCAGCGGGCCAAGACATTCGAAAAACGCGTCACCGCCTGCTTCAGGGGTGCCCGGCTGGTTCGATGTGCGAGGTGGGTTCGCGTGCCGCGGCCTTGGCGCGCTCGAGCGCCTGGCGCTGCCGGTCATTGCAAACGGCCGTGTAGCGTAAGCGTCCGCCCTTCGTGCGCCGCTTGACGCGGATGAAGGCGGGGTACTTTCCGGAGCTTTGTTGCGCAAATCGGGCCCAGCCAGCGTAGGACCGGAAGGTCTGGTAGCCTGAGCGGATGAAACCGGCTGCTCAGAAGTACCGTACCACGAATTGGAAGGCATACAACGAAGCCTTCAAGGCACATGGCTCGCTACTCATCTGGCTTGACCCGACGATGGACTGGCACGGCCAGCCAAGCGGTAAGCGCGGGCGCAGCCAGATGTTCAGCGACCAGGCGATCCAGTTCTGTCTGAGCATCAAGTGCCTGTTCAATTTGCCGCTGCGCCAAGCCATGGGTATGACGCAAAGCCTGTTGCATCTGGCTGGACTCGACTGGCCAGTGCCGGACTACAGCACGGTAAGCCGGCGCCAGAAGACACTGCGGGTCGCCATCGGGGCGGTGCCGACCACGACGGGTTTGCACCTGCTAGTGGACAGCACCGGTATCAAGATGTTGGGCGAGGGCGAATGGAAGACGACGATGGCGCCTACGACACGAAGGACTGCCACGAGGCCATCGCTTTACGTGCAGCGCATGCCATTATCCCGACTCGCAAGAACGCCAAGCCCTGGAAAACGAACCGCTGCGGCGCCGAAGCACACAACGACATCCTGCAAACCACACGCAGGCTGGGCCGGGCGATCTGGAAAAAATGGAGTGGCTACCACCGCCGCAGTCTTGTTGAAACCAAAATGCGCTGCTTCAAACTGTTGGGTGAGCGCGTCATGGCACGTGACTTCGACCGTCAGGTCGCCGAACTGCAGGTACGCGCTGCTGTGCTGAATCGTTTTACTCGGCTGGGTACTCCGATTACGGTTCCAGTGTTATAAAACATTCTACAAATAGCGTCAGCTCGGCCTTTGATCGATTTGCTCAACAAAGCCGGTCAAAGTGCTCCGTCGGTGGATATCGTCAGCCCGCCGCTTTCCGGCGTGGAGATGGCATCGTCACCTACGCCATTCAGCAAGGCTTTTCATACTAAGCCCCACGTTACGCAAACAGATGCCAAGCGAACGGCGCCGCCGCAAGTTAGCCGGCCCGCTACCCAAGCAACAGTGCGTCTACCTCGACTCGGAAACGATGGAGCGCACCAAGTAGGGACCGTCCATCGTACTGCGAGCCATCATCAGCGTGAAGCGCTTCCCGTCCGCGTTGTATTGCTTGGTGACGAGAAGGCTCCCGGCAAGGGCCGGATCCGCCTTCACCTCCTGCTCAACCATCTCCGATTTCCTCAGGATCGCAACGACATCATCAGATGTCATGCCGACCCGGATCGGCTTGCCGCGCACGGTCACCGTGGGCCCCTTGGATGGCGCCGTGCGAGGTGCCGATTCGCGCAGGTAGTCGGCCACGACGATGCCCGTATCCGGGGACGCTTTACCGACCAGCTGGCCGCCGCTGAAGAACCGGATCTCCCTGGCCTGGCCTGTAAGGCAAGCGTCGACATTGGCAAAAGTCTCGATCAGCCTGCGCGCTTTTTCCGGGGGCTGTTTGGCGAAAAAACTGTTCCAGGTAACCTCGACACCTTTCTTCGATTCCTTCCAGCTGGACAGCTGTGCGAGGTTGGTTTGCAGTCGGGCCGCGCCCGCCACGTCGCAGGCGGCAATGCTGTTGCTCGAGATTGCGATGAAGAGCGCAGGAAGGAGGGCGAGAGGGCGCATGTCGGGAATGGATCTACAAGGTATTGCCAAGAATACACTTGAGTTTAAATTGTCACAAGTGCAACGGCTGACCACCGTGGCATATGCTCCACGCTCGCTACCTAGCAGGCCTGCACAGCCCGCGAAGACATGGACGTGGATGCCAGCCTAACTGGCGAGCGCCTGTATACCGCCGGCGCGCGTCAGGCAGGTGGGGTGGCCCGGGTGGCGCTATGGCTGTGCGAAGGGTCAAGCCGTACCGTGTAGTGCCCACCGTTTTCCTTTATGAGCTGCAGGCCCTCGCAGGCCTTCAGCATGTTAAGCAGACCGGAGTAGCCGTACGCTGCCGGACTGAAGCCGGGATCCGTACGCCGCAGGTAGAGGCCCAGACTGCCCAGCGCCACCTTTTCCTCCGGCGATGCATCGGTCAGCAGCCGGATCGCGTCGGCCATGAAGTCGGGGAGGATCTCACGCGCGCGATTCGCGTCCTTACTTGGCATGTCTCCGCCCGCTCGTACCGGGCGCTTGTGCTCCTGGGCGAGCTCTAATTGCGGCCGTCGCTCGCCCGTCCACTCAAAGAAATGGTCACTCGCATTGCGCAGGGCGGCAGGGTCTTGGCGGCACCGACGACGCACACCGTGGCGCCGCGCTCGCGCAGCTTCCGGCACAGGTACGCGAAATCCGAATCGCTGGTCACGAGGCAGAACATGTCTGCCCGCTGGTCGAACATCGCTTCCAGCGCGTCAAGCGCAAGCGCGATGTCGGCGGTGTTCTTGCCCGACGCGTACTGGTACTGCAAATGCGGCGTGAAGCCTTGCTGCACCAGGGCTTCCTGCCAGCGGTGGCCCAAGGTCTCGTAGTTCCCGTAACCGCGGCGGATCACCACACGGCCGAACTGCGCGACCATACGCAATGCATGATCTAGCATCGCCGGTATCGTGTTGTCACAGTCGACCAGGATGGCGACACGGTTTTCCGGATAGACCGACTGGCCGCGCCCGTTCCCGACCGTCGAGGCGTGCATCGTGTGTTCGTCGCTCATGACAGCAGGGCGCTGGTGGGGCCGATCACGGTCACCCGCAGTTCGGCGTCCAGCTGGAAGCGGCGCTGGAACCAGTTCGCCAGCCCGGCTTTGCCGTAGATGCGGGGCGTGCCGCTCTGCTGGTTCGCCTTCCGATCGAGGAGGGCGTGGAGATGGGCTCGCTCGTCGCCGCAATACAGGTCGAGGCCAGCGCCATGGGCGCCGAACAGGTTCGAAAAGGCGACCGGGACGTTGAAGAAGCCACGTTCGTAATAGGTCTTGCCGAGACGGACCGTGAAGCTGCGTGACGGTGAAAAGCTGCGCTTTCGAATCGATGGGGATGAGGTCTACGAGCTGGTACGTGCTGGCGATTTGATCGGCTTCATCCAGCTAGGCGGGACCGTCGTATTACCGCGTGAACAAGCCTCGTACCGCATCGAAGCAGAGTAGTGCAGTCATATCCAGCACTTTCAAAACCAAGTGTGAAGGGAAAGCCGCAGGATGCTTCATTCGCGAAATGTGAGGAAAAGATCGTGTCGCAGTGGTTGAGCTTGGGTAATGATAGGCAATATCGTTGCGGACGAAACAGCTCATCAGCAGGTATAACTCGGCATACAAGGATTATGAACGTGGGGGGAATTTGGGGGAACAACAGATCAGCTAGGCGCACGAAAATCAGCGAAGCACATCCTTTTCGCTCACGGTTCCCCAATGGAAAAGCGAACTGAGCTATTCTGTCGTTGTCAGTCGATCAAGTTCGAAACTTGCACCGCCCACCAGAATTTGATGTTTGAATTCAAAGGCTTGGAGATTAATTGCGAGTTGAGCAAATCAGCTTGGGCAAAATCTAGGCGAATTCAAAAGGAAAGAAGGCCAGCGATCAGCTGGCTTTTTTATTTTTCCGGCCGAGTGTACGCGCGTTCAGGCGCAAAAGGCGTTCCTTCTTGCGTTGGCATAGCCCGCGCTGTCATACATATTGATAGCCCTCTGCCGTAGCCATTCGGCAGGATGGCGTTGCTGAACAGGCCCCTCGACCGGTTATCTTGCCTATGGCCTGCCCGCAGCACTGGCCCGGCGGGCCGCCAACACCATGCCGTCGAGCCACTCCTGGTGGCCATTGATCATGGGCTTAGGCCTGGCGCTGGCCAGGGCTAGCGCCGGCTTGCCGACCTGGGTCTCCTGCGTGAGGATGCGCACGCGATTGCCCGACAGGTCTTCGATCAACCAGGCGTGATGGACATCGAGCCGGTCGTCCGACGTACTTACAGCCATGCCATGCCATGCCATGCCATGCGATGCGATGCGGGCCGCTTGGCCAGGAACCGGAGCGACATGCTCGACGACCTCGGCCTCGATTGGGAAGCCGAAGGTTTCAAAGTAAAAACGCACTCCACTCGCGAGTTGCGGCCCCTTCGCTTCATGGAAGCGGATATTGGCCGAATCGGCGTAACAGGTCGGCCAGAGCAATACCTTGCCCTTGCTTGGGCCGCACGGCATGGCTTACGTCGGCGGCAAGCTCTGGTTCACCGCCCAGGGTTCGAAGTCGGTCGGGGCTATGACCCTGTCGCAGGCAAGGTGGAATGGACGATGGGTACGGGCCAGGACACTACGCACATGATCCACGTCGCCGCCGACGGACGCAGGCTGTATGCGACGAATCCCGGATCGGGCACAGTGAGCATCTTCGACAACGAACTCATGTCCCCGCCGTGCCGCCGACCGGCGTGCTGAAGCAGGGGCGCGGGCATTTCATGGACGCTGCGGGTGGACGCGCCTTCATTTCCTGTACGCCGGATAATTTTGTCGCTGTCATCGATCTTGCGACCTTCGAGGAAATCCGCCGGCTGCCGGTGGGCAGGCCGGACGGGATCGCGCTTGTCGTACGCAAATGCGGATTCACTCGCCAGTGTCAATCCACGGCAACGATGCTCCTGTAGAAGTCCATCAGTGCATCGCGCAGTGCCTGCGGGGCTTCGAGCGGAATCATGTGCCCGCTGCCACCGACGATCTCGAGCCTGGCGCCGGGCACCCGCTGCGCCATTGCGCGCAGGTCGGCTGCGCACACCATCGCATCGTCTTGCGCGCCCACGATCATCACCGGGCAGCATAGCTCTTCCAGACGCTCCATCAGGTCGGCCCGTTCCATCGATGCGGCAAACTGTGCCAGCATCGTTTCCTTGCCGAGGTCCAGCGACATCTGCTGGATCACGCCGGCGATCGACGGATCGTCCAGATGGGCCGGCAGCACGAAGTTGCGCAGCTGGCTTGGGGGCGTGCCGGCAAACGCATGCTGTTCCAATACGGCCATCGAGCGCTGGCGCCTGTCCTTTTCTTCCGGACGCAGTCCCCGCGCCGAGCTGGCGATCAAGACCAGCGAGGCCACGCGGTCCGGGTGGGCCAGCGTATGTTCCAGCGCCAGGTAGGCCCCCATCGAAAACGCGACGATATGCGCCGCCGGCGCGGTGCGTGCCGCGATCAGGGACTGCATCTGGGCGCGCGTGCGCGCCTTGAACAGCGGTACGTGGCTGGCTTCCAGGCCGGACGGCAGCAGCGCCACCAGTTTGCCCCACAGGCGCTGGTCGCAGAGTGTGCCGGGTATCAGGTCGAGTCGGATCATGTTTGCCTTCGTCAATGGAGGGTGTCACGGCCCGACAGCGGCTTGAAGAGGCGGCTCCATGCCAGGGCGATGAGGATCGTGGCGCATCCGCCGGCCACCACCGAGCCGACCACGCCAAAGGCCGACGCGGTCAGCCCGGATTCGAATTCGCCAAGCTGGTTGCTGGCGCCGATGAACAGCGTGTTCACCGCGGCGACCCGTCCGCGCACGGCGTTCGGCGTCTCCAGCTGGACCAGCGTCTGGCGCACCACCACGCTGATCGTGTCGGCGCCGCCGGCGACTGCCAGCAGCAACAGCGACAGCGGAAACCAGCGCGACAGGCCGAAGGCGACGATGCACGCTCCATACACGGCGACTGCCGCCAGCAGTTTCTTGCCGACGCCGCGGCCGAGCGTTTGCCGGGACAGTGCCAAACCGACGCACAGCGCGCCGACGGCGGGCGCCGACCTCAGCATCCCCAGGCCCTGCGGGCCGACGTGCAGGATCTCGTTCGCGTAGATCGGCAGCAGCGCCGTGGCGCCGCCGAACAGGACGGCGAACAGGTCGAGCGAGATGGCGCCGAGCAGCACGGGTTGGGTCCAGACGAAGTGCAGGCCGGCCAGGATCGTCCGGGCAGTCACCGGTTCGCGCGGCGGCGGTATGTGGTCGTAGCGAATCACCGCATACAGGAGGGCGCTGACGCAGAACAGGGCGGCACAACTCAGGTAGTTGAAGTTGACGCCGAGGGCGAACAGGACCCCGCCGAGCGCCGGGCCGGTGATGACGGACGCCTGCTGGACCGTGGTGCCGAGCGCCATCGCCCGCGCCAGCACACCCGCGGGCACGAGCATCGGCAGCAGCGACTGCTGGGCCGCCATCTGGAACGGCCGGATCGCGCCCAGCATCAGCGACAGCCCGAGCAGGGCGCCGCGCGTGACCAGCTGCGTCAAGGTCAGCCAGGCGACCAGTGCCGCGATGACGGCCTGGATTGCGAGACAGGCGGCGATGAGCCGGCTACGGTGCATGCGGTCGGCGCAATGGCCGGCGGCCAGCGTGGTGGCAAGGCCGGGCAGGAACTGGCAGAGTCCGACCAGCCCCAGGTCCCATGGGCTGGACGTCAAGCCGTACATGTGCCAGCTGATCGCCAGCATCAGCATCTGCTGGGCGACGATGGAGCCGGCGCGCGCGCCCAGGAAGCGCACCAGCGCCGCATTGCGCAGTAAAACCGGCATCTTGGGCAAGGCCGTGCCGTGGCCGGGGTTCGTCGTCATCGCTATCGTCGTGTTCTCGGTGCAGGAGGAGAGCATAGTCGGCTTGCGGTGAAAAAGCCTTGGACGAAACCGCGATCCGCTTGCACGTTTGCGCGCGCTGCGTGCGCGCCGGTCTGCGCGGGTTAACCCGATGGTAAAATCCGCGCCCAGGACGGACAACGGGCGACGTCGTGTGCCCGACTACTTGAAAGGCCGATACGGTGTCGAGACTCGACTGGTACCTGGAAATCAACCTGAAGGCGCGGCAACTGCGGCTGCTGGTCATGATCGACACTTATCGCAACCTGACCCAGGTGGCGGACGTCACCCACGTAACCGTGCCCGCCGTGTCCAAGTCGCTGGCCGAACTCGAGAAGGGACTCGGGCTGGTCCTGTTTGCGCGTACGGCGCGCGGCCTGGTGCCGACACCCCACGGCGAATGCCTGATCCGCCATGCGCGCACGATGCTGACGACGCTGCGTCAGGCGCGCGACGAATTGAACGGCATGATCGCGGGCAGCGAGGGCAAGCTGTATGTCGGCATGTTGCCGGCGTCGGCCTCGGTACTGCTGCCGCAGGCCTTGCGCCTGCTGAAAGAGCGCTCGCCCGGCACCAACGTCGTGGTGACCGAGGGCACCACCGCGTCCCTGCTGCCCGAACTCTGGCAGGGGCGCCTCGACATGGTGGTGGGCCGCCTGCCGCCGCCCGGTTCGATCCTGCGTGATCCGCTCGAGCGGGTCCTCGAAGCGCATGACGTGCCCCTGACGAACAACTACATCGAAACCTTGTCGGTGTACGTTGCGCGGGCGCAGCTGCAGGTCTCCGAATTCATCGCCGTGATGGCCGCCGCGCCGGCCAACGACACCATCCATTCGCTTCACAAGCTGCCACTGAGCCTGCCCAAGCTGCTGCGCCCGGCGGGTGTGCTGTGGAGCCGCAACCGCGGATTGAACGCCAGTGCCCGGCTCATGCTGTGCTGCCTGGAAGACGCGGCGCGCCAGCTGGCGGTTTCTGCTGCCGCTTAACCGATTACTCAACCCGGCTCCATTTTATTCAATTGAGCGGGCTAATCGTGCCCGGCAAAATGGCCCGGCGTCGGATGAGATAAGGCAGACACGACGCGAGGTCAAGACTGCCGATAACGACAAACGAGACACGAGCAATGATGAACAGCAGGACGATGGCATGCGCTTGCGTGGCGCTCATGGCGTGCGCGCCGGCACGTATCGAAGGGCGCTTCGGCCGCCTGACGATCGGCCGCCAGTACACGATGAAAGCCTAC
>Ga0265780_10008664_pt1 | contig 12323 bp, 11 predicted proteins | sample P1T30metagenome_FD_192432 | JGI IMG/M metagenome (GOLD analysis project Ga0265780, IMG submission 192432) | Plant litter microbial communities from East Loma Ridge, Irvine, California - P1 T30 | ecosystem: Environmental > Terrestrial > Plant litter > Unclassified | place: USA: California... | reverse complement strand
GTTGCCTCATTTGCGACTCTGGTTGCTACCTACGATACCGGCTTCCTGCTCATTCTGGAGCCTTACGAGTCAGACACAGCCACAGTCCCCAATCCGGTCCTACATCTCACTTGCTTGGACGCCGCGATCGCAATCAAGCCTGTTTTCGAAAGGTTCAGCTCTGTGATCATTACGTCTGGAACCATCTCGCCCTTGGAAATCTACCCAAAGATGCTCGGTTTCAGCACTGTGGTCCAGGAATCATACGCCATGACACTCGCAAGAAGATCGTTCTTGCCGATGATTGTGACAAGAGGTTCAGATCAGGGCTCCATGTCCTCGGGTTTCCAAACGCGTAACGACCCCTCAAACGTGCGAAACTATGGCAACCTACTGGTGGAATTCTCGAAATTGACACCAGACGGAGTGGTGGTGTTCTTCCCATCCTACTTGTACATGGAGAGCATCATCTCCATGTGGCAAGGCATGGGAATCTTGGATCAAGTCTGGAAGAACAAGCTGCTTCTGGTTGAGACCCCCGACAGCCAGGAGACCTCCTTGGCCCTGGAAACATACCGCACAGCATGTAGTAACGGCAGAGGGGCTGTGCTTCTTTGCGTCGCTCGCGGTAAAGTCTCGGAGGGTATTGATTTTGACCATCACTATGGGCGAACTGTGCTTTGCATCGGCGTGCCATTCCAGTACACCGAGTCGCGCATCTTGAAAGCTCGCCTCGAGTTCCTGCGCGAGACATATCGCATTAAAGAGAACGACTTTCTATCATTCGATGCTATGCGTCACAGCGCACAGTGTCTGGGGCGAGTCTTACGTGGCAAAGACGACTACGGAATCATGGTGATGGCGGATAAGCGTTTTGCGAAGAAGCGCAACCAACTACCCAAATGGATATCGAGCGCACTGATGGAGAGTGATTCGAACATGTCCGTTGATCAGTCGGTCGCCACGGCTAAGAAGTTCTTGAAGACGATGAGCAGGCCTTTCCCGGCACGGATGCAAGACGGCATTAGTACCTGGTCTTACGAAGATCTCATGCGCAACAAGGGCAAGATTGACGCAGAGCGCCAGCTGGACCATCAGATGGCTGGTAACGGAGACGGGTACCAAGAGCACCGCGACGATGCCATGGCAATTGAGGTGGATCCAGAATTCGATGCGGCCATGAACGATATGGACGTGTAGCAAAACAGACACCACAAATTCAAGTGCAGGTTGAGCAACGAGTATATCGAAAGCACTAACGATTGCATGTTCACACGTACATTCCAGGCATATTAGCCAGCCCGGTTCAGGTGGAGTTCTGGAATTGCTCCGTGCTGCATCCGGAACGTCGGTCCGCGTCGAGAGGGTATGCAGTTCTGACAACTTTGAGTATCACTAGCACAAGGGTGTCTTCTTTTCTTATACGTTGCCTATATCCTCATCTCGTCTTTGACATGCAAATCACATAGGTAGTTTTAAAGTCACAGCATCAACTCAAAGGTTTAGGGCTTGAGAGTGTACAAGCGATGCGGGTACAAACGCGCGCTAAATCTGACAGTGTTTCATCTTCCACTATACATCCTACGCCGACGAGACCTCCCAAAACCTAACTGCAGCTTCTATTTACCCTAAGCAATCTCGAAGCAATCTCGTTCCGCATTAAACGGACTGCCACGCCCGTCGCCGGTGTTTCGACCTCCGCCCGCATGGGAAGCGAGCGAGTACAAGATGTATTGACAAAAGGCCCTTCTGCCTTCATTTGCTTGTAAGCACCAAGCCTTCCGATCCCTCTCCTTGACCTTTATTCTTCTACAGTAGGCAGAGCCGCTGTTCACTGTGCGAGTTGACCTTGCCAACCTTTCATTCGTTCGTACACAACATCATTATGGTCTCTGCAACCGCTCTTCTCGCCCTCGTTGGCACAGTCTCGGCCGGCACTGTCTTGTGGGACGGTCGTGCAAACGACTACGCCGACAGCTCTTTCCTCGACAAATGGTCCTGGAGCTCCCAGACTGGGCCTTACCAGTGGTACATCCACGGCTCCGGCAGCACGAAAAACTACGTCAACATGGACGCCTCGTCCAAGAACCCCGCCGATACAGGCTCCAAGCAAGGCATCAAGATCACCAACGACAAGACCTCGTCGTGGAACGGCCAGACCATGCTCCGTACCGAGTTGATCCCGCAGACCAGCGCCGCCATCAACAAGGGCAAGGTCTTCTACCACTTCTCCATGCAGCACACAGGCACAAACGCGCCTTCGCCTACTGGAGAGCACCAGATCAACTTCTTCGAGAGTCACTTCACCGAGATGAAGTACGGCGCCGAGGGTGGTTCTGACAACCACCTCCACTGGTACGCCGGTGGCAAGTCGCAGTGGGATGCCGAGCTCACTGCCGATACCTGGCACAACGTCGCCTACGGTATCGACTTCAGCGCCGGCAGCGTCGAGTTCTACCACTCCACGGGTGCCGATGCCTTGAAGAAGACTGCCGGCCCGGTCTCGGTCACCGCAGACTCCAACGGCGCTGACTGGCACTTGGGTGTCCTTCGCCTGACGAACGACGGCAAGACCGAGGACTGGAACTTCTCTGGCGTGTACATCGAGAGCGGCGACCTCACCACTTCGGTTGTCAGCCCTGGTGGATCCGGTGAGGCGCCTGTGCCGGCTTCGTCTACACCCAAGTCCTCTGCCTCGTCGAGCGTCCGCTCTTCTTCGTCGGCGACCAAGGCATCTACCTCTACCAAGGCCTCAGCCACCACCACTAGCGTTTTCTCTTCCACGACCTCTGCCCAGGCTGAGAGCTCGTGCGTAGTCGAGTACGTCTATGTGTAAGTGCGGTTGAGAACGTTTGCTTAGGTCACTGCCACATGTCAGCATGCTGGATTCGTAGATACTTACTTTATAACACATGCCAATGTTGACTTGGAGCGTCATCTTCACAAGCCTTCGGTGACGAAGCAAACACACCGTATCATCCATCTCTTCACTGTAGCCAACGCTCCTCACTGCAGTGCACATAAAGTCTTGACGGTTGCACGCCTACTTCCCTGCACCACACTCTTTCGACATCTATTCCTTCTACCCAACAACCCCACCCTTCCACACCAACTTCTCACACAACATGCCGAGCCTCAAGAACCTCGTGCTCCTCGTCGCAGCCACCGCGACTGGCGTCGTCCAGGCCCTCCCGGCTGTCGAACTGATCGACCGCCAACAGCACCTCATCGGCTGGTTCGCCATGTGTCCCGGCCCGCTCTGGGGCGCTACATGTCAAGTCCCCAGCTGGACCAGCAAGCAATGCTGTCAGTAGTCCAAGCCACACGTCAAAACCAACCACTCATGCTAACGTACCCCACCTCGTCGCAGACCCCCTCCCCGCCGCTCTGAACGGCGCCGTCCAATCCGCCAGCCCGGTCAAGAGCGGTGCGAAGGGATCCTGCTTCTTGTACCAGTAAGTTGAATTCAACCGAGAATTATCGCGATTCATCGTTCCTTGCGAACCCGGAGAACTAACATCTTCCTACAGCGAGGACGGCTGCAAGGGCGAGGGCACGCCGCCGATCACTTACCCGGGTATCGAGAACTTCGAGACCGCTGGTATCTACGGCTTGTACAAGAGCTGGGGATGTGACTGCGGCGATGTCTGTGAGCCGTACTGAAATCTTGTCGAACTCTCGGGTGGAATGAAGCGGCAGGCGAGCGCTTCCCAAACAGCGACATACCACCCGACGACCTCGACCCACGACCTTTGAGAGTGGAGTTTGCCGCTGGGTAGCGAGCGGTGCATGCTGGCTTGCTAGTGACTGATTGATTGAGCGTCGATTGGCAATTCGAGATGGATACCTATTACCCGTTCCAATGTGTTTCTAACTTGCAATGTGGTTGATTCCAACTTAGCATTTTTTTATCCCAATATTCCGTCCCACCGTCTCAATGTTTTTTGGTACAAGTTGACATCGTGATTGATCGAGACTCGAGGACACGGGTTTGCGGAGGGTGTATGCCAAGTAATGCTAAGACAACATCCATTCGTCCAGACGCTCTCAGATGGTGTGGAGAGGTTGGAGAAGAGGACTTGGACTCGGGGAAGAAAGCTGGGCTGAACGAAAGCAATTGAAGGGTTCGCTACCTTGTTGTATGGCGGCACAAGGTCATGCTGTCACGTGATACTTCCCTCACATCTCTCAAGATCGCACGCCTTGTCTAAGGTGGAAGTCTTGAGTGAGCCTTCGTCCGTAAGTAAGATTGCAAAGCCAGCCGGCAACGCATGTGTTGTAATCTCTTCTTTTCGAAGCGACCGAAATCCAAGCATTGCTGCCCTACAACCACGAGAAATGCCATCTTCATCCGCCGAGCCGAGGTATGTCGGTCAACGTCATGCCGAGAGCTCTCAGAGAGCGCCATGTGAAGCTGCAGAAACGAATGTTATTCTTCCTTCTCTCCCGGAATAATAAATCGTTAGCTCGTGTGTTCTCGTCTCTCACATACCAATCCCTCTAATCCAACCCTCTCGCACTCTTCCTCAGCTCGCCTTAGCCCCTTCGAACACTGTAAGAAGCTACTCGCTGCTTCTCTCCCCGCCATCATGCCCTCCACCAGCGAAGCCGTCGTCGACAAGCTCCCTTCGCCCGCCGAGCTGAAGGAAGATGTTGTAGTCGCTACCAAGAAGTCGCTGCAGAGCTTACGCGATTTCGCGGCAGGCGGCGTGGGAGGCATATTCGCAGTGGTGGTGGGACATCCGTTCGACTTGGTCAAGGTGCGCATGCAGACGGCCGAGAAGGGCGTCTACACGGGTGCTATGGATGTTGTGAGGAAGACTATTGCGAAAGAGGGAATGGCAAGGGTGAGTTTTTTGAAGTGGTCACGCAGGGAAGGAATGCGTTGTTGACAACGACATCTAGGGTCTCTATGCTGGTGTGTCGGCGCCTTTGGTTGGTGTAACACCGATGTGTAAGTCTATCTTGTAAACATCAGACGATACCTCACGAGCTCGTGCTAACTAGTTATTCTCAGTCGCTGTTTCATTTTGGGTATGATCCGCTCAAAACAATCGCTTTCCTGCAAAGCAATCCCTAACAAACTCTAGGGCTACGGCGTCGGCAAGCAACTCGTCGAATCAGTCTCCACGGTCAAAGACGGCCAATTCTCAGTCGCCCAAGTGAGCGCCGCAGGCTTCTTCTCCGCCATCCCCATGACCGTCATCACCGCACCCTTCGAGCGCGTCAAGGTCCTCCTGCAGCTGCAGGGCCAAAAACAGCTGGGCCCCGGCGAGAAGCCCAAATACTCGGGCGGCACCGACGTCGTGCGCCAGCTGTACAAAGAGGGCGGAATCCGATCCGTGTACCGCGGGTCAGTAATGACTCTGGCGCGCGACGGGCCCGGTTCGGCCGTCTACTTCGCCACGTACGAGACGATCAAGCGCCGCCTGACGCCCAAGGACGAGAACGGCAAGCCTGGCCAGCTCAGCATTCCCGCCGTCATGGCGGCCGGTGGCGCGGCCGGTGTCGCCATGTGGATCCCTGTCTTCCCCGTCGACACTGTCAAGAGCCGTTTGCAGAGTGCTGAGGGAAACCCCACCATCTCCGGTACGGTTAAGCAGTTGTACGCTCGGGGAGGTTTCAAGGCTTTCTTCCCTGGTATGGCGCCGGCTATGGCGAGAGCGGTTCCTGCGAACGCGGCGACTTTCTTGGGAGTGGAACTTGCGCACCAGGCTATGAACAAGATGCTGGGTTGAAGGGGCTGCAGTTCTCCTCTTGGATACTTTTTTCTTTTTGTGAGCAGAAACGTTGGGAAGAGGAAGCATGGCGCTATGGGATCTCATTTACTGGGCAGACCGGAAGTCTTGTAACTACTAAGTACGTACTGCGCCGGCCATCACTAAAGTTCAACCGATAGATTTACAGCTATTATTACAACGATTGCAACACAGACCTGTCTTGAGAACATCAACATCTTGACACCTTAATTTATGACCGGTACTTTCAATACGGGGTTGTACATCTCTGTTCGTACTTTCTCGCTAAATCCCATACAAAAATGTCATTACGATTACACAGCACTACGAACGGACTGAGGTTTCAACAGGCCACCCGAGACTTCAGAGTCTGGCGACAAAGGCCAATGGCTCCCAGCGCGCGCAAGACTGTTCTGCCGCAACGGCTCTGCTGGTCGCAGGCCGCCATCGCCATTCGTGCTATTGCTGTACCACCGCGTCGCCTCCTCCGGCGTCCGGTCCTGAACCGCATGTACTCCAAGCGTGCTATTGCTATTCCACCGCACGGGCTCGGTGCGATTGTACGCTTCGAGATCTTTGGGGTTGGAGTGAGGCTGATAAGTCGCGGGCGGATGGCTGCTATTGCTACCGTCATCCAGACTGCATCTGGTCAGGTTCTGCATGTCTATGCTGTTGGTTTTGTCGAAGACGTCGTGGGTTTTGCTCGGGTGGGTTTGGGAGTCGTTTTGGTGGCTGTCGATCTGGCGGTGGTTGAAAGTGTCGGTGGTGCGGCTGCGGCTTTTGCTTTGGACGCCGCCGTTGATGGATGGGCGGGAGAACATTGTTGAGAGGTAGCGGCGGAAGAAGGCTCGGAGTGAAGGCGCGCAGGCGCAGATGATGCCTAGTTGAAGTTCGATGGTGGTCCAGACGAGGAGGTTGAAGCCTGTCCAGCTGGTGTCATAGGTGTTGCCCAGCTTGATCAGGTAGTATGTTCGACCTATGCCGGCGCCGGCGACGCTGAATCACAGAGTCAGTAGGATGTCAGATAGTAAAAAGATAGGCGAGGTCCGTCACTCACAGTAAGCCCATGCCGAAGATGATGTTCAAGCCAATCTTCTGACTCCGGGGAATGTCGAGGGAGTAATAGTGAAGAATGATGAAAGGCAACGCAACGGCGTAGATGTCGCTCACGATACTCAGGACTCCAATGACGACGTTCAGAGCGGCTCCTGGCGAGCAGGTGTATTCCTTGTTCCACGTGTAGTCGTAGCTCATCCAGTAAGCTTCTAGAGGGCGACATATCAACGTGTATCCTAGGATCGTTCCAAGTAGATACAGTGCGTGGAAAGCTAGTGCAGAGTAAATGGCGAGCCTCCAACGCTTGGCGAGTGTTCCGACGACGAGACGACGGTAGAAGAGAAGGACTGAAGCCTTGGTAGCGCCCGAACCGACGAGCATTAGAACTTGCAGGATCCAAGCTATCTACGAGAGAATACTGTCAGCTGTGTTTCCGCGATTGGCACACGATATGAGCATGCTCACCAATGCAGCGCCAGAAAACTGTGTCACTGGAACATCCCACGTATGTCGGTCGACGCCATACTGGGCGGTTGTTATCCACGCACCGGTAGTGAACGCGACTGAGCTCAACTGACACGCGACACATAGTTAGCGACAGTACTTGCGGTTTCTCGGAGAGACAAGCGACAAACCCAGGCGATGAGCATGAAGATGTCATCCAACCCAAACGGTCCGGATATTCGTCGTATGCGCAGGTAGAATCGTCCCCAAACTAGTAACGTGGAAGCGACTTGCCAGCTCATTGCGAAAGCAGGCATCCATTGTCGCCGTATAGGGTCGATGAGATTTGGCTTCGGCCAACCCGCCAACACTGACGGTGGGATTTCTTCGATGTTGCCCATCTAGACGGTGATTTGATCGTGATGTCCAGGCCTCAGTGGGTTCAAGCAGTTAGGGTTCGATCTGTGTACATGTAGGGTCCGAGAGAGAAGAGTGGGATCTCCGAGCAGTCGCAGAGGTCGCCGTGTGGAAGAACAATCTTTTCTTCAGCATATGCAGCGCAGTAGTCACCGGCAGCGAAGGCTGGGTCGTCGAAAATGCAGTCTTGCGGGTATCGAAGGGGATCCGATCCTCAAGCTACGCCACGATCTCATGCAAAGGTCTAAAGATCCGGTGGGCGTGTAAGATCCAGGCACGGCAAGGGTCTGCCAATGCAGGTAATTGCCCTCTCGATCCGAAGTGCAGCGGAGACGCATCGGACAAGGCACCTTAAAAGATTGCAATCGGTACGTACCGACTCCAATGGAGCGTCTCAGGCGTTCAGCCCTCGTGAAACGATCCATTGGGAGGCCATCGTATTGGTACCGCTAGCATGTCGGACCTTCGTAGCCCTTGTCTGGCGACACATCGCCCACTCTACCGGGCGAGCTGATGACAGCAAACGACGCAACAGCTGCAGGCTAGTTTGCCATCTTCATGTCCTTGAGATTTAGACCCAGTCGATGGGATTGCAAAGGCGAAGCCCGAAGACCAGGGTATGGGCAAGTAGTCGCTGCGGGCCTGGTTTTCCGCATCCTCATCGTCCTGGGTCTGCATGACTGTTCCACTGAGGTGCGTCGGGGAGATGTCTAGTTGCAAGCCTATCGTCCTTCGTCAGTCAGTCGGGGCCCCACGAGAAACTCCTTGTGGGGTGGTGGTAGGTGATGCCGACTGAATCCTGAAACTTGACACTTTGAAGTGCATGGTGTTAGCATTCAAGGGCATCGGTTGCGCGCACGTGGCAGCTGTTTGGTGTCGATGATCCCTGTCGATAGCAGAAGCGACTGCCCAAAAGGGGCTACGGACGTCGCACCCGCCGATCCCGCTCCAAGTGTAGATGAATTGCCGGGCGATGGATCGACATTGAAATGACCAAGTCGCGTAAGTTGTAATTCGCTTGTGGTGGGATAAATTAACTATTGCGCCAGCCAATATCAACAACAACGACACGAGATAAACTCGGCTTTGTCTCGAAGCGCCGACACTGACAGCTCAGATTCGACGCAGTCCCACTAGTCGAGGGTCGCGTTCTAGGCGCAAAGTATGTACAGTCAGAGTTCTTCTGTTATTCACTCACTGTTTCCATTTCAGACAACCATGAAAGTATGATAGGCGAAACTTTGTGCTAGACTGCCGCAGGATCTTCGACAGAGGACACACGCAACTGTAAACCACGTGTGATATCTGCCATGCATTCCCGTTGAGATGCAGATGCGATGAAAAGTACCAGTACATGTAATCAAGGACGCCATGACAATGTATAGGCAGATCTGAAGATCGACCATGTGTCTGTTGGGTTGAGGATCGAGATAGATACCGCCACCGCCACCGTTCTGTGAGCGTCACTTGAAACAACTCCTTCCTGCAGTGTCAACTGACTCAAGAAATCCAGCCCTACCACCTTTCCTTTCTCCGTCGCATGATCACATTAAACCCTTTCCCATGCCCGCCACCAAAGTCCGATGTTCGCCGCCACCAGAAGGTCCAGCATAGCAACGCCGTCTGGATGCACGATCAACTTTCCCAGCTTGGCTTGCTTGCCGCCGAACCCACCACCAGCACGTTCCTGCCCGAGACTGAGATCCAACTTCCCATCTTCGTCCACCATGTATGTGGGAAGCTCTTGGTCGCCGTCAGGGCTTGGACCACCTCCCCAACTGTCGTTAGATTTTAGCCGGCGATGCAAGCCATGGAAGTATGAGCCGCGCTTTTCAGCCACCGTCGTCGAGGCAGATGCTTGTTTGTTTGTCGTGGGGAGATTGAATCGCAATTCTGACACCTCAACGCTCCCCTGGTTGTTTGGGAGGAGATGGCGGCATTTCAGGGCTTTGCCTGAGGTGGAAGTACTGAAATCACAGCGCCCGTCCCACGGACTAAAGAAAGAGTAACCCGCACTCCGTCGATCCATAAGCGGCGGGGCGAGATCTGGGTATGGGGACGTTTCGGGATTCCTGCGGCTGCTTGCGTTTTGAGAGATGGGGTTCTGGCTTGGCTTCTGGATCCATCTGCGGTCGCTGAAGCGTGAGCCGGGCAAGTATAGACGACGTCTGAACGTCCCTTCAGGTGTTGCGTCGTTCTCTGAAGAGCTTGTTGAAGTGCTGATTCGACTGTCAGATCGGTTGCTGTTGACGTATTGTTGATAGCCTGGATTGGTGATGTCCAACCACAACGGCGCGCCGCCTTTTCTGGTTTTGCCGTTGATAGTAGGACTGAGCAGGGCAGCTGAGCTTACTTCTTCCGCTGGAGGATCGCGGACGGTGGCCACATTCCACTGGGCACAGGTCGCAGGATCTCGGCGAATGATGGTGAGAGAGCCGGCTTGCGGCAAGGTCCCGAAATAATCGCTGCGATGTTCGCTTTTGGGCTTTTCTGGTGAGTGACGCTTTGGGTAGGCATCGTTCACTGTTAAAGAGCTGCCGTAGCCTTCATCTTCTGCGGGAGGCGACGGAAGCTGGCGTCTGGGCACTTCCGGCAGGTCTAGGACCGAGATATGAGACGGTGCAGCGTTGGTAATGTCCGACAGTACTGGCTTACGGGCCACTTGACTCTTCACACGTGAAGGCGCATTTTGCTGGTGATAGGAGGTTTGCAGCTCAGGCAAGCGTGGGAGCTGCCTTGAGGGGGATGGCGAATTCCTCAAAGGCGACCTAGGTGGCGGTACGGGTTTGCGTCGTTGGGCGTTCTCGTTCGTCAAAGTGATGAGTTCAGTGGCGTTGCTGTTGACCGAGCTTGGAGCCTGGTGTTGCAGGGCCTCGGTGTCTGCATCTGTGTTGAAGTGCACATAGTACAGCGAGCTCTGGACGTCTTGTGCCGTGACGATCTTCTCGCGAGGTTTGAGAGGCGTCAGAAAGACATCTCGGCTTCCTGGAACGCGGGCGATGTAGAGTGTTAGAGATTGTTTGAGAAAGTCGCGTCCTCCATGGGGATGTGGCGGCGGGTTTGATGCAATTGGTGTGATGGAGGAGAGTGAGCCAGCCTCGATCGCTGCTGGTATGTTGTATGCCATGTTCGGTGGATACCTATGTCGATGTGGAGTGAATGTGATGTGATGAATCACGAGCTGTTGTGTTGATGTTTGCTCGCTCGCTGACAGGCAGCAGCTAAAGATAGCAGTCACTGTACACGTGGTGGTGGTGGTGGTGATGATCGAATAAGAAGTCGCAACCAAGACAAGTTATGTTTCCAGAAGACCGTTGGATGTCTCTCCCCAGAAGCGGTTCGTCATGTTTTGGATGACTTCGATGTTGATTATTTACAAAGAGGCTAAGGTTGCTTACGATGGCTGGGTGGCTGGGGGCTTTGCTGTTTGTTGAAAAAGTTTGTGTACAGATCACTAGAGCAATCTCGTTCAAACGCTCACAAATCACTGTGTACCGAGGGCGACGATCCCGGGCTGTGTTTTCTCTCCGCAACTTCGCCTCTTCTTGCGGACTGGGGTTTCTTACTCTCGTCCACGCCTCAGATCAGTGCATTCAAGCTCCATTTGAAACACGCACTCAGACTTCTCCTCTTATGTTCAACATGTCCTGATCATGACACCAAGCAAACGTTGTAGAGCAGTTTGCCGCACGTAATCCGCGGTGGGGACACACGCCCAGCCACCAGTTACCAGGGTTGGCCTACGAGGAGAATGGGTGACGAAAGATCCGCGTACACCATTCGAAACAGCTACCCTCAGACATGGCATACTTATCTAAAATCACGCAAACCCGATGTCGCCGCCATGCTAACAGAGGAGAAAGTCGATGTAGAGATTGGCGGTATGGAGTCAAGACGAAGAAAAGGACAACCATTTCTACTGACTGATAACAAGTTAATTACGAGGTGACACAAACCCACAACGTCCCCGATCATTGTTTCGCTCTACTACACCTTCCAATCTTCCTCGAAACGAAGCATTCCGAAAATGTCTCCAGTCACAATTGCGAGTGCAAGGCTAGGAACGTCTTTCCCTCAAGTCCTGGTCTCTGCCTCGTCGGCCAATTCCTGCAACAACTTCCACCTGGTAGACCTACTCGCAATATCAATTGTGTCGACAATCTCAGCCAGTGGAGCTAGGCGTCTCACCAAGTGGCCAATCCAAACACCTTTGCCCTTTACGGCTCCTTTGTAAATGTTGAATCGGTGGCCAAATGCTGGGTAGGCTGCCGCGTTCTTTTCGTGGTCGATTGTTGCGGGAAGGGTTGCTTCGGCTGAACGCGCCTCGATGCGTGCAGCTTCACAACGGTGTCTGATCTGAGCAACAAGCTTGCATAATCCTTCAGCTGTGCCCGTTGGCAGCATCGCTCGTTGGGACTCTCTCTTGTTGTGCTTGGACTGCTCAGACTGCTCAGACTGCTCAGACTGCTGAGACCCCAACACACCCGAAGCACCTTCGAATCGCACAACAACCTTGGATCGCAACAGTAAGATAGGCCAGAAGATATGGGGGAGCATACTGATATTGACTTGATTACCTCCCATGTGAGGAACAAGCGAGAAAGTCAGTTCCTCCAACATGCTGTCGCCGCACATGAACAAACACAGACGCGTGGTTATCCTGCAAGCTTTCCAAGCGTCCACATGGCC
>Ga0265780_10008661_pt1 | contig 12327 bp, 9 predicted proteins | sample P1T30metagenome_FD_192432 | JGI IMG/M metagenome (GOLD analysis project Ga0265780, IMG submission 192432) | Plant litter microbial communities from East Loma Ridge, Irvine, California - P1 T30 | ecosystem: Environmental > Terrestrial > Plant litter > Unclassified | place: USA: California... | reverse complement strand
TAGCTTAATTTAGACTTATAAATTAAGCTATACTTAAAAAAATACTATAGCAAATCTCTAGAGAGAAATAGAAAGAATTAAAAACTTATAAAAAGTTAAGAGTAAAGTATAAAAGAAATAGAGAAAATCTATTAAAATAAGCTTATATACTAAGTATAAATACTCTTACTACTATACTTCTGCTAGTACTTTATAAAAATAAAAGTAAAAATAAGAAGAAAAAGTAAAAGTAAGAGAAAAAGTAAAAAAAAAAATACTCTTACTTACTACTTAGAACTAAAGAACTATTAACTATTCTAAGCTATATTAGCTTATTATTAGCAGAGATAAAATAGCTAAGCTTTAGAAGCTATTAACTAGGTTAGTTAACTCTAAGAAGAAAAATAATATTAGAAATTTAGTATTTAGAGGCGTTATAAAGGTAATATATTCTATAATTAGCTTTAGCGTAGCCTCTTAGAATAAAAAGAATATAGAATTATTAGAAAGAGAATAATAATTCGTCTAAGTATTAATTAAGACCTACTTTTACCTCTATTAGCAGTCTTTATGCTTAACTACCTTATAACCTACCTAAAGCCTTACACTAGGCTAATTGAATATGCTCTTAGTACACTAATACCCTCTTGATCGATATCAACCACAAGGCACCCGCGACGGCTCAGGCATCCTTCAACTTCGTCAGATGTATTATGGCCGCAATAGCGACAGGGGTTGTTCAATACATGATTGATGGAATCGGTTTTGGATGGTCCTTCACTATTTTTGGAGCTCTGGCTGTTCTTTCAACTTTTCTGTATTATGTGGAGATGAAGCAGGGCATGACATGGAGGCTTGCAAGGTGCGGGAAGAATGCGGACCAGTCCATCCTCCCACAACAAGAAGAGACCATACTGGTTCGGGGCCAGGAAAAATAGGGTAACGAGCACACTGTCTCCAGACGGCGCTGGGTAGTTAACTGGATACTTGCGATGTAACCACCTCAAAAGACGGCCCCAGATTATTGAAGAAATTGTTCCGGGTCAGCCCGACCAAACTTCAAAGCGACTCTGTCATCAGGTGTAATCTGTAGAATTGATAGCTCGTCTTCAAGCATTCGGTCTTTGTGTGTAAAGAAATAGACCGGATGTTCAACACCTCCAATCATGAGGAGCGCAGGACTATTGGTGTTGGACACTCCCTTGCCATAAGGAGCTAAAACAAGGTCTTCTGGGGTACGCAGGAACATACGGAACCTTGAAATACGTCCTGTCATGTACTGATGTGCGTTTACAACACCGAATTGACAAAGTCGCGAAAGCCGACCCACTCGACGAGAACCAACTAAAGATACATCAGTCCGTCTTGAAATCACCACAAACGACGAAGTGAGGCACACGAACAAGCTCAGATCCGCCCGCCCCTGATTTATCCGGTCGATCCACTAAATTCGCCCACACCGCCGTCTCGGGCCCCCAACCAACACTAAGCCAGTACTCCGCATCCACATGATCGTTTGCCGTTATCTCTGCGAGACGTGACTCTGCTGCCGTATGCCTTTATTTTTGAGGATCTATACTTTTTAATTCCCACGTTCCTCCATCAAGTTGGTCAGTCCGATCAAGCAACCAATACAGCCGGCGTGGTGGCGGAGTGGTTATCGCGCAAGACTAGAAATCTTGTTCCTTCGGGAGCGCAGGTGGGTTCGAATTGGTCTACATTGCCTGTTATTAGCATCTAATCCCTCCTTAGGTTCGAATCCTGCCTACGTCGCATCATGGCTTTCTTTTTGGTCTGATTAGACTGAACACTTTTTCGCTACATACGAACGCTCGTGAGGTTGTACAGATACAAGGATTTAGTTTCTATGTTGCGAATATGGTTTTTGTGTTGTTAATGTAGTGTTGAGTGTTCTTTTTGGTTGTATTCTGCTGGTCCTACCTCGCTTACGCTCAGTAGCATCAGCAGAATGGAAAAGCGCAGGTTCGAATCCTGCCTGCGTCGCAATTGGGGCTTTGTTTTTGTCCACGGGGGTGTGTTGTGGTGGTGGGTGGATGAGGGTTGGGCTGGTGGACGTTGGCGACATCTGCGCCCGAGCATGCTCAGGAACTATCGTTTTTGCGCCGATTAGCATGAGGACGATAACGCAATGAGGAAAACTGTATTTTATCTTTAGGTGATTAACTATGCGATGGTATAACGAGGCTCGCGGGCGGATGTTGGGGTTTTTCGCATGTGGAGTTGAACCCAAGGATGTTCAGTATTTTTTTAACGCAGAACTGTGAGAGAATAATGATGAGACAATCGATCGAAGATGTTGTAATTTCAGCAGGTAATTTAACTACGAGATAGTGCAGATGACCTTGCCCTTCGTCTTGTTCTCCTCCAACAGACGATGCGCATCCTGTATCTGCTCCCACGGCAGAACTTTATCAACGAACAGCTTGAACCTGCCGTCCTTAAACCGCGGCAGCGCATGCTCCACAAGCTGGTCTCTCAACTTGCCCTGGTACTCCTCGTCGCGACTCCTCAAACTGCTTCCCACGAAAGTGCATCTCTTCCGGATGAATGCGCTAATGTCTGTTCCCTCTGGCACTTTTGTGCCGCCCATGAAGCCCAGATTGACGATTACACCATCCTTTGCAATCGCATCAAGGTTCTGCTGGAAGTATGATGCGCCGACGAAATCGACTATGATGTCTACGCCCTTGTTGTCTGTTGCCTTCATGACCTCCTCAACCCAGTTTTGGCTTGTGGTGTTGAAGGCGCTATTCGCACCGAGTTCCTTGACGGCGAATTCGCACTTTGCGTCTTGACGTGCGGTCGCGTAGACGGCGGAAGCAAAGTCGGCGCGGGAGAGCTGGATGCCAGCGATTGAGACGGAAGACGCGGCGGCGTGCCAGAGTATCGTCTTGCCAGCAGCAAAGCCGCCGACAAGGTACATGGCTTGTGTGGCAGTTATCCATGTCTGGAGTTACGTTGGCTTTAAGCTCGAGACAGAAATAGGTTAAGAGCATACCTCAGGAATACCAGCGCATTGTTCCCATGTCAAATCCTTTGGCTTCCTCACCAGCATATGCGTAGACACCGCAATGTACTCCGCATACGCACCACCATATGCCAATCCAAAGACCTCGTCGCCCTCCTTAAAACGCTCCTTTCCACCACCTTCCTCACTCAATTCAGCGATCGTACCAGAGAATTCTACACCGAGGATCTTGGATGCACCAGGCGGTACGGGGTACATGCCCTCACGCTGCAATAGATCCATTCGGTTTAGACCAAAGGCCTTGATCTTGACAAGCGCCTGTGACTTGCCGAGCTTGGGCTTGGGGACATCGGCGATGTGGAGAGCTTCAACGGGCCCTTTGCCATCCTTGATGTCTGTAGATTGTAAGACTGAGCAGCTATACAGCTTTGTCGGTGTCACGAACCTACGGCGCGCATTGTGTCACCCATGGTGCAGAGAGTAGTATGAGTTTCGAGGGTATAGTTTGGCCGTTCAAGGAAGTAATTTTGTAGCTCGATACTGTCTGATGGGCTCTCTTCGATATTAAAAGGACTAAGTACGGCGACTAATTTTTAGCAATGAATTGGTAAGCCAGAACTTCTTTCCGAGGCGATTCCACAGATGCCGAGCTCCCTGCTTATGACATCAGGAGGGGTAGCTCGAGCTTTAAGTACAAGCAATTGAAGCTTTGGTGGGGCATGTTCTTCACTAAATCCGCCTCATCCATTCAATGTCAGAATTATGTCAGAAAGGCGTCAGAAAGCAGATCAAGTCTGATGAAATATCTCGCAAAAGTAAGATTGCATCGCTTGTATATACCGCCCGTCACTATACGGATGAAGTCACCCAATAATCATGCACATGCGAAGCTGTTCGGCAAGTTAGACATCGGGCAATGGCCGGCCAGCCTTCCCTTAACATGCGCTTTATTCATCAAGACATCTCCTCGTCGGCAGCGCAACGTTCCGGTACTCTAGTTCACAAACAAGCTGTCCTCGTTTGTGTCATACTGCTTGATGAGCTGGGCGAGCTTGTTCGCTTCTTGCGCATAGTTGAGCGGATACATGTTCAAGACTTGATAGCGAGGCCTTGATGTGTCAGCAGAATTCTTCAAAATCTCGAAATTGGCACTTACTTGGGCTGATCCTGGTACGTCTCCATTTTCGCTCGCACTCGGAAGTTGAATGTCTTGCAGGTTGCTTCCTGCATGGCAGTCATGAAGTTTTGTGTATTGTTCTCCTCATCATCCACCTTGATCTTCATGGCTTCATTTGCGGACATGCCAACGATACTCTGGCCGGCTTCGTCGAAACAGCTAAGCCAGAGTGTGCCGGTATGGTCAGCAACATTGATGCTTAGCACGTAGCGGTAGTTGGGCTCCGGGAAACTCTGTTGGCATTTCTCACACCACCATGAGCCTGGGTTCTCCTCGATGACCTTTTTGTTGCACCCAGCTGTGGAGCATGCTGGGTAAGCAACGGTGGTGTTCTTGACGTACACGACAGACGCTTTCAGGCTCATGTAGGAAGGTGTGTCTTGCAGGTAGGTCTCTTCCTCGATACACTGTGAGATGAGTTTGGTCTCGTTCTTCGAAGAGCCACCGGATGCTCCGGCCATGTTCTGATGTGTAGAAAAGGTGGCATTTTGGCCAACAGCGTTGAACCATCCTCGGAGCTTATGTGCTTCATCGATATCAGGATCCACCATCATCGAGCCAGAGCTCAGCAGACTCAGACTTCGTCCACCAAAGTCGGACACTTTGACGCCCTTGAACGCGATAATAGATTCCAGCGGGGCGTCGAAAGTTTCAGCAGTCTTACCCCAGATGGTCAGACGCACGGATGTTTGACTGTCGTCTGCCAATGTCAACTCGCGCTTGCTGAAGTCCTTGTTCGTGTTCTTCGATGTAATTGTGTTGACTTCAGCGACCTCCTTGAGAACACCGACTGTGTCGATTGTTGTGTCCTTTTCAACCGAGTTGAGATCGCCAATCTTGGTGAAGTTGAAACGGATCTGGGGCTTGTTGTCCTGGTCTTCAGCCTTCTCCACCTCGGTGTCTTTCTCAAATTGCAGCTCGTAGTCGTTTGGTAGGTTTGAGAATTGCTTCTTCGCAAGTGTGACTCTGCAAGGCGCAGAGACGTAGTAGACCGTGCCTACCTCGAAGACCGGGAACAGCTTCTCGGCAGCTTCAGTAAAGGCCGTGGCTCGAATTTCGCCAGTATCATCGAGCAAGTTCACGCTGAAAAGCTTGCCTGTGCCTTTTGCGTTGTGCCATTCCTTCATGTCACTCTTGTTTGTGCATCGTGCACGAATGGTCCACTTGTGTGCGTATGGCGAAAGCGATTCGATAGGGTACAAGTGCGGATGCGAGGACGTGGCGGGGTTACTCTGGTGAACAGGGAGGTTGCGTTGCGGCTGAGGGGCTGGTGGCTGCTTCGAGCCGTAGAAGTTGTTGCCTGAGATAGCGGCAGGCTGAGGGTCCGATTTCGTGTCTAGAGCTTCTGGCTGACCAATCTTTTCCAGTTCGCCATACTGCGAAAGGACTTCGAGTTCCATAATGATGAGGATGCTGTGCAGTGTTAGATATGTCTCACAGGCAGTAATGCAGTACATACTTCTTGTCCTTGACTTGTTGCGGGTTGTACTTGACAAGCCGCACTATTGAGCCCTTCTTCAGTTGCCCAGAAGTGACAATCTCGTTCGCGGCTATACATGATTAACGCTAGAATTCACAAGTTCTTGGTTGACATACTGGTAGCAATCATGGTCTGGATGAAGTTGCAAATATCACTCAGCACAACACGGAAGCGCTGCACTGGATTTGCGTCGCCTGCCTTGGGCTCCATAGTCTTGATCTGCACGCATTGTAGCACGGGGTGTTCGACGAAGCAGCCGCTGGGCTCGAATATGCTCCTGCTTAAAGTCAGTACATGATTGTGCATATAGGTTGTGTCTGCTCACTTGATAGCACCCTGTGTAATTGCTTGTTCTGCCATGTTGATTTCGTGATATAGTTCAGTTGAGATGAGAAGTAGTGTCAAGTGGCGGCGAGGAAATCGACGCGTTCCGACGCGTCTCAGGCGCGCACGTGACCGAACTTAAAGACTGGCAGGCGCAGCCCCGCACTTGTCCTACCTAGTCAGGCGTGCTAACAGCTGCATACGTAATTGGCTTGGACCCTCGATCTACAAGAGCGCAGCTAGCCATTCACCATTTCATACACCACGCTTCATACACAGCACACAGACACCATGACAGACACTGAGAATGCGACGCGCGCGCCGGAAAGTGATGCGCAAGAGCAGCCTGCTGCCGATCCAGCGGTAGAGCAAAGCGTCTTCCCAGGAGACACCAGGGCGCAAGAAGGACCGACAATGGGTGTAAGCACACCTGCTTGCTGTAAATAGGCAGCATACTCATTCGCACAGGACCATTGTACGACAGATCGCCCAGCGCCCACTGGCGAGAAACCTTCCGGCGAAATCTCCAAGATCGGCGGCATAAACTGCTACATCACCAAACCGACCGACTACCCACACTCACCGTCGAAGCTCCTACTCCTGCTCACTGGCGGAACGGGATACCAGTCCACAAACAACCAGCTGCAAGCGGATAAATATGCCTCGGAAGGCTATCTTGTCATCATGCCTGACCAATTCGACAATGACCCGGCACCGAACTCGGTCGATATGGCAGAAGTCAAACAAGACACGTCGTGGCTGGAGAGCATAAAGCTGAAGACTGCCGAGGGAATCAAGAGCTTCATGATTGATATGTGGCTTGCGAGACACACCCCTGAGAAGGTACTACCATTACTACACAAAGTAGTCGAGGGCGCGAAGGAAGAATTTGCGGACGCGGTTGCAAACGGAGGTGGCATCTACGGTGTCGGATACTGCTTCGTAGCCAAGTACATTCTGATCCTAGCTGGAGAAAACTCAGATCCTTTCGCGACGCCAGAGCAATCGAATGATGAGGAGACAGGGCCTGTTAAGAAGGAGCCGGTCCTCAAGGCTGGAGCTATTGCGCATGGAACAATGGTCACCTTGGAGGACCTCGAGGGCGTAAAGGCGCCGGTGTATATCGCGGCTGTGAAGGATGACCCATTGTTCTCCGAAGAAGAGGTTCTCACACCTGGTCGACGGACGATGGAGAAGAACAAGGTCGAGCACGAGGTCCAAGTCTTCCCAGGCGTACCTCACGGCTTCGCGGTGTTGGGAGACTACGATGACCCCAAGATCAAGCAGTCGCAAACACAAGCGTTTGGGCAGATGCTGGGCTGGATCCAAGAGCACTGAACGGTGCGAAACATGCTATGGCGTTGGACGGCATTTTTGGTTCAGAGTATAGGTATACCATATCAAACAGCAAAACGACTACATGAACAACTTTTCCCTGAAGAATCTTACAGTTCCTCAATGACAGAAGTATCCAAGAACATGTCCAAGTCGCTCCTCGGAATAATCGCCCTCTTATCCTGCCCAGCCAGGTACTTGCCTTCTTCAACAAGATACTCAATCAACTCACCACCCCACGTACCACTCCACTTGTGATCTCCCTACACCTTTTCCAGAACCGGCTCATCGACTTTGACAGCATTACTCACAAACCCAAACACGCCACTTTCCTTCGGCGTATGCGTAAACACATCCAGCGTCTTGTTCAACGCGCGCACAAACTCGACGATATCTTTCCTCTTGGCGGGATTGTTCAGCGCATCCGTCGTCGAATAAAGCAAGTAAACCTCGCGATAGATGGACGCATTCTGAAACACAACAGCATTCGACCCCAGTGTTTCAGCACCGAGTTCAACAGCGGGTTCCCAGACGCCAAAAGCGTCTATAGTGCCAGCTTTGAGCTGCGCGGGGAAAGTGTCGCTAGCACACGGCGTTTTCATGCACACCTCCGCATTGGACGTGGTGTACTCATTATCTCTAACGCCGACGCTTGCGAGCATGTTGTGTATAAAGACCGCCGCACTTGTGCTGCGGATGGTTCCGATTTTCTTGCCCTTGAGGTCGGAGAGCTTGGCGATGCCTTTGCGTTTGTCGGCGACGATGCGGTACGAGACTTCGCAGATGATGTAGATGAGGCGCAGGTTGCGGTGATTCGCGTAGGACTTGAGGCCCTGGGTTTCGGCGTTGGCTGCGAGATCGAATTCCTTGGGATTGGCAGCGAGGTCGGCAACGCCTCCTGTTACTAGGCTCGCATTTGTACTGCCGTTATAGAAGTTTCTGATGGCGTAGGGTTGGGGAGTGTGCTTGATCCAGTTTAGGTTTGAAGCGATGCGAAGGGAGCAGCTCATTCGGAGCAATGCGAGGAAGGCGAACACATGGAGGAGAATCCTCTGCATGTGAATGGCAAGCTACTGTAGCTGGAGTATCCCGATGCCATGCCTAGTTGACTATATGTGCGTTGAAGTTGTGCACCTTCCAGATCGAGCTTACCAGCAGGTTTCCTGCAACATGCATAATCTTTTGCTTGCAAGGTGCATCACACTCTGCAAAGTGCAGAAGACGTGCAGAGTGTGATTGAGCGCTCTGGACATGATGTAATACCTGGTCCAATGCTCAAGCAACCATAACTGCTGGTGTAAAATACCCTGACCCTGGTTTCGGAAGGATCGAAGCTCATGCGCAGTACCCTGTAGCGTAAAGATTTGTATTTGCCGCCATATGAACCCCTCGTGTGCTGGGAATTCCAGATGCTAACGCTCGTTGTTCAAGTGCCGTGCGTGTTAGCTCGCTAAGGGTATTGTCTCGCAATATACACCCGGTGTATGCCAAGGGCTACTCTGTGATGCTGTAGCAACAGTAACCAGCACTGTACAGATCTTGATCGTGTGAAGTGTGATGAGCCGGTACATGCGACCGAACCGACCACCATTGGCCCTGACATTTCCTGTGGGTTTGACAACTCTTCTTACTCTTTTCGTGCCGGGAGTGCTCATAGTGGCACATGTCATATCAACTCCACGTCGCCTGTTCCAGATCCGACTGCCCACTGTCTAACTGCACTCCAGCGGACGACCCAGACGTCCCCCCTCTTCATTTCAAAACGTCGATCAGTGCCCTCGACATAGATGTCTCCAACGTCTCGTAATGCTCTTACAAACACGGCCTTGTCTTCGTCTGGTTTGTCTATCATGCTAATGCCACCTGTTGTGTCGTCGAGTCGTTGTAGCGAAGCTGGGAACTGGCTGAGGAACGATGACGAGTAGTGCGTGGACAGTAAAGATTGGTGTGATGTGAGGTACTGGTATTCCGAAGTCGAGAGAAGTGGTTGTAGCGTATCTACTGAAGCATTATGGAGTGATTGAATGTGTAGAGGATGCAAGTCAATCTGCCAGAAAGAAGCATTAGCATGCCACTCACAACATTCGACATTGTAACAGCGTACCTTTTTGATTCTTGCTCTCAGGAAGCTCCGTACTAAGAACTTGAATCTTTCAAGTTCTGTCTGTATGATGATCAATTTGAAGTTTGTCTTTGGATCCATGTTGCCCGTCTGGTCCTCGACTAGTTCAATCTGGCTGCGCTATTAGTACCCATCTCATCTTACCCTTGTGCGATTACACTCTCTGTGACGCACCTGTCTTCGTATCCTGTCTAGAACTCTGTTCATCAATTCACTTGGCCAGGGCAAGATTTCGGGCGCGACGCGCTCGGCGACCCAGCATCGCGTCAATTCTTGTAGATCGCGCGTTTCTCGGGGCGTCGAGTCAACCGCAACCTCAGCGAGCAGATCGTCAATATTCATTGTGTATCGGAAACCTCGACACGTGTGAGTGAAGAGATGCAGCGCTATGCGTGCTCATGCATATAGCCGTGCTAGAACGCCGCGAGACAGCAAAAGAGTAGGATGTGCGGGGCACAGCCTAGCGCGTACTAGTCGCGACTTCCTCAATGTTTACACACTAGTGGGACTCAAACCAGTCAGGATGTCGGCCTAGCGACAATTCAGCGCCGATGTCACAGAAAATGAGGCAAAGTCTAATGGAGTATTCTTTGTATTTCCTAACAGACGATGAACAAAACTCTTCAAGCCGTCTACGTCACTTGTATTACGACGAAGTACCCGTCAATTACCTCCTCAATTTTCCTGCAGGCCCATAACTAAACACTCGGTAGCGACCACCTGACACATGCCCTGGCCTGCAGAGAATAGAAGTGACAAGTGAATAAGTACGTTGAACAGAAGAAGCCCGAAAACGGCGAGGAGGTGACGCATACGCCGAACGATGAGCCGAAACCGAAGAGCAATGATCAATCTGTTTGCGGGAGGATGTGTACCGAATAAGGTCTAGCATTTTGTGGTAGGGAAGGTTGTCGTATTGCTGATAGTGTGTCGAGGCACGTAGGCCTGTGGTATGTGGTTGCGTGATGATTCTTAGATTGTCCTGAGAACATGTGAGAGCATTGTTTCAGCTCTTCAGGGTCGTAGAAAGATCCGGCTTGGGATGAATGACAAAGGAAATGAAAGCTCGCGAGGCAGCGGTCTTTTGCTGCAACTACGCTTGCTGAAAGCAAATGGGTATCCAGCAAGCCCTCTCGAGAAGTAGTAAAAAATGTCCGGGCCACTTGCACCGCGACATCGGGTATAGAAATCAAACAAAGATGGAGACCAGAGGCCAAAGCTGCTTTTCTGCGCCCAAGAAGTCCAAGATGTAGGCAGAAGATCGCTCGAACGCCCTGGGTGCAGTGAAAAACGCTAAAAACGCCAATGCTGTGGGATTCCAATGCAGCAGTCATGTAACGCCGTGAGTCCAATCGCCGTGAGGTAAGTGAGTATCGTAAAGAAATCGTTCGCCAGCTCGCAAGGTCAATAGGATGCCATGCGACGCGAGGCGCCTATCCGTCCCGTGTTGAATGCATCATCGCCGAGCATGAAGATGCCTCCACTTTTTGACCGGCCGACTGCAGTAGGGCTGTCTTCCATCTGGCAAGATTGCTGCCCGAATGCAAACGTCTGCGCGCGGCTAAGTTTGGTGCGTTGGCGGAGCTTGTTCAAGCCACGTTCACAAGACTGCTCGTGCTCCTTAGCATCCATGCGGAGGTAGTTCTGCGGGAAGCAACGAGTGGAGTGTGCATGGTAGAAAGAGCTGTAGCCACCGTCAAGGATATACACTTCAGGGAACGACAAGAGAGGGTAGCGGTGAGCATTCTCCTTGCGATCCTGTGACCGTACAAATTTGGCCCTAGAGGACGTTAGTTTCAACTCGGAAGGTTGGGAAAGAGTAGAAGCTTACATGAGGGGGGCACGATGTGCAGAGTATTCACAGTGCAAGATCAGTAGAGTCTTCTCACTTGTTGGAGCTTGGAAGAGACGCTCGGCAAGCTTCTCTTTATCACAGAAGTTCAATGCGCCCTCAATGTGGCCACCCTTGTACTCATACTCAAAGCGACAATCAATGATCACCTTGTGGTTGTAGTGTTGGTCATACTCGCCGTCCAGTACTTGGACCAACGTGGAGTGGGAGATGCGCGGTAAGCTCTCAGCCTCGGTGGGCATGAAGTGAGGAAGCTTGAGCGAGGGGGTATCATCGACGTCCATAACAGACTGAAGACCACTCGGCTGGTAGTTCTCCTGGTCCTGCTTCGCATTCATCACGTCACCAGGGTGCTCAAACATGCTCAGAGAACGACGGAACTTGCTCGGTCGGGTACGGGAGGGGGGGCCAGCTGGCTTGCGAATAGCAGCGAGAGGGGATCCATTCGCACGCGAGGCAGCACTGGAGTTAAGGTTGAAAGCCTTGGGTTTTGATGCAAAGAGCGAGCCATTGGAGCCGGGGCGGCGTTCCTGTGGCGGTGAGGCAGTGAAGCACTCGTCTAACGACAATGATGAAGCGTTGGAGAAGCTGTCAACACCGGCACCAAACTGAAAGGGAGGCAGCGGGTTGTGGTTCTCCTGTTGCTTGAAGGATACTGTGTTAGTGGAGTAGTTCTTGGTGCGGGAAAGAGATGGTCTAAGAAGGATAGACTTTCGTCGACTGCAGTGTGTCAGCAAGCGAATCGTAGGACAACGCGTGTAGTACTCACTCGGCAGCAGACAGGGGCCGGGGAACCTCCAGTATTGCGGTGGGGAACTTTGGTGGCGTGGGCAGGTCGCAGGGCGAAAGCATCTCGTCGTCTGTACTCGGGGTGGTCTCTGGGGATGGGGACGGCAGCGGTATGGAGCGCTCGTTGAAGCTGAATGGGGCTTTGTGAGGCAGAGGAGAGATGTCCATGGAGTCAGGGACGAAGCAGGGCGACGAGGAGGGAATTGGCGGAGTAGTGACGCCTTCCCATCGGACGGGCGGGGTCGTGGCTCCCTCTGCTGCTGCGCGTGTTAGCACTGCG
>Ga0265780_10008660_pt1 | contig 12327 bp, 7 predicted proteins | sample P1T30metagenome_FD_192432 | JGI IMG/M metagenome (GOLD analysis project Ga0265780, IMG submission 192432) | Plant litter microbial communities from East Loma Ridge, Irvine, California - P1 T30 | ecosystem: Environmental > Terrestrial > Plant litter > Unclassified | place: USA: California... | reverse complement strand
TGATATTGGCAGATCACCCGGTCTTGCTGAGCTCATGACACAACATGGAGGGCCGCCTATGCCTATGCTGGCCTCGCCACTTGCAGACACTGAAGCCACAAAGCCCTCTGCACAGCCAAGCCCAGCTGGAGATGATGACGATGACGACCAAGATCCCGTGACTATGGACCTCACAGTTCGCACTGATCCCATCATTCCAACCTATGATGGTTTCCGCACTCATGCCCGGCAGCTCAATCCACGCCTGGCTGACTTCATGGTTGAACGCATCACTCAGGAGCAGATGCGCAGATACAAAAGACTGTTGGAATTCAAGGTTAAGCATCTCAGCGCTGTACAGAGTAAGGCTTGTGCATCTGGTGAGTTTTGCACAGACCTTGGTGGCGAGGCTAAACCACTTCCTGCCCGGGCCGGGGCGAAAGACGCTGATGCCTCATTTATCGGCTTCCAAGTGTCTGGTCCTGGATCTCCGGAGGAAGAAGGCGAGCCTCTTCTAGAGGGAAATGTCGCCCCTGCTGCGTTTCCGACGGGGGTGCCATTGCCCCCTGTCAAACGCTTGCCGGCTGAGTTTGAATGTCCCCTGTGCTTCAAAGTTAAGAAATTCTACAAGCCGTCCGACTGGACTAAACACGTGCATGAAGATGTGCAGCCCTTCACCTGTACCTTTCCTAATTGCGGTGAGCCCAAGTCATTCAAGCGCAAGGCTGATTGGGTTCGACACGAAAATGAGCGCCATCGTCAATTGGAAAATTGGACATGTCAGATTGCTGACTGCAGTCACACATGCTATCGTAAAGACAATTTTGTGCAGCATCTCGTTCGCGAGCACAAGATTGCCGAACCACGTCAACGTACTGGTAGAGGGGGGAATAAGGACGCTTCAGCGACTGGTGATCAAGGTAAGAAGTGTCGTAGTTTGTCATTAGCAAACACTGACACATCCACAGACGATATCTGGACCATTGTCGAGCAGTGTCGCCGTGATACCACCAAGCAGCCAAAGGATGAGCCATGTCGATTCTGTGGAAATATTTGCAACAGCTGGAAAAAGTTGACTGTTCACTTGGCGAAGCACATGGAACAGATCAGCATGCCTATTCTACCACTCGTAGACCAGAAGCATCTCAACGCAGATAGCATCATCAGTCCTGTTGTAGAGCTGCCTGAAAGCCGTAAGCTTTCCGTCACCCCGAGTCGCTCATCTGTCGACAATCCGTCGCGATACACCCCCAAAGCGACCTATGCACCTGGTATTGATCCCCAGAGTCTTTTTCCCGAGGACTTGAAGCCGCAAGGTGTATCGGCTACTATGCAAACCTATCCACCACCACAATTGATACAGCCATCAAGTCAGGCCAACAGTTATGTCAATTATACCGCGAACAACACAGCTCCTTATTCCAATCAAACATATCCAGGGCTTCAGGCTCCTCCGAAGCCACAAGTTGGTTATGCAAACGGGTTGACGGTCTGTGGTCAGCCATACCAGAATGCCAACATGCAAAACGGACTCGAGCAGTACGGAATGACACCAATCGGTACTGTTCAGCAACAGCAGTCAATGTACACGGACTCCCCGGTCGACACAACAACTGCACCTTTTCCTTCCTACTACACTCCCGATCCTCAGGCGTTGACGGCCGAGATGTCCAACGTGAGCTACGATACCAGCAACGGGATGCACTACCAAGGCAGCACTTACCCGGCCATGTCATATCTGACAGCACAGCACAATTACCAATACCAGAACCAGCGATAGAGAGAGAGGGGGGGGGTTGATGGTTGGAAAGGCTCGCTCGCCGATGTTGCACCAAGGTGGCGGCGTGTTAGGTGGTTGCGATGCACAACTTGGAATTTCTTTTTGATGCTTATTTCGTACGATATCCACTCTTGCGCTTGGGTAAATGACTTCATGTTCACGATGCGCATCTGGTTTAGACGCCTTGGAGAAGTGCCGACTTTCGCTTACAGGCTGGCTGCTTCGTCGCATTCAATAGCGTCATAGTTCTGCATTATGTTATAGACATCAGCACATTAATCGCATCGCTTGTTTAGTACCGGCCCTCTTACCTGCTGTTTGGTCAATGACTGGTGAAATTCATGTCCATTCTTTGCAACGTCCCGATGGCAAATGCGACTACTAGGTCGTGAACCGTGGTGCACTGACCACATGCGCCGCAAGCTTGGAAAGTGGTCCTCTATCTCTACATAGACACCGAGACCAACCTACCAGTCTCATCCGCTATCCGCGCCTTGGTCCCATGCATCATCACGGCACGCGAACTCGCGCCGTCGGTGAGGCACTACGGGTTACAGCCAACCGATTGGCCGCGCAGCTGGAGGACCACGCAGCACAGCCTACCCACGACGACGTCCTCCATCTGCAAGCCGTCTAGAAGGCCAGTAGTGCACAACTGGCACGGATCAAGCTGCAGAAGGCAGAAAGAGGGCAATGGCTGCCTGGTTTGAAGTGCCAGTCCGGAGGCCGCCCGCATACGCACCCGCATCATCATGGTGCCACGTTGGGCAGACGGTACTGCCATGGCCACGGCAGTCAAGCTGCAACCTGGGCATATCTCTTCGTTCTTTTAACATGGCCTCAGGATATCTGAGATGCATTCAAGCGTATCCTTCCCAGGGCGAGACCAAGCAATGAGGTAACAACATAGTGTTTTCAAAGCCTTCCCTTATCCTTACACCGACGAGTCCGTGCGCGTGGGACGAAAGAAGGACTTACAGGCACAAGTGATCATTGCATCATCTCGTCTGTTAGCTCGGGGGCGGTGTACTGCCACGGGATTTATACTAATGCACACCTGAGCGCCTTCTCGTCTGCTTGGATGGTTTGCACACTGCACATGAACCCTGAACAGGCTTGAGGCTAGTGTCATAGGCCGAAGATCAGAACTGAGGTATGTGTTGACTTCTCGAGATTGGATTTATCTTACGGACGGCGGTTTCACATTTTACTTCCCGATGCATCGAATAATGGCCTGATGATTTCCGAGAAGGCAATTGAAAGGAATGCTCTCTGGCCACGCTGGTGCCTTGCGCTTTGGAGCATGCTGACCCGCGGTAGCGAACATGTCACAACCCAACCCAAACCAGGCCTACCAGCAGCCCTTTGTTACTATCAATGACCAGTATCCATATCAAAACCTTCAGCCACAGCTGCAGATCAATACCGCACCCCAAACACAGCATTGGCAGCCGTTGCCACAGCCACGAAGCCTGCAAGATGAAAGGAATCAGGCGCGCAGTAGATTCGGCCCTATTCCCACCCAAAGGGCTGCAGTAAACTCTGGACCGTTGAATAATGTGAATTACTTTCAGATGAAGCCATCTCCCACAGGAAGTTGCTCCAGTTTTGGTGTAGGGAGCGGGCCTTCGCTGTTGTCTCCTTACGGCTATGACCATAGAAATGAAGAATCGTGGAACTCCTGGAACCGTCGAGGCTCAGGTGCAGATAGGGCGCGATTTCCATCTCACCAGTCAAATACAGGCTACCGGACTCATCAACCACCAGAGTCTGACGTTGATAGTCAAGTTTTGCCTTCCGATGAGGGCTACTCCTCGCACATAACCACCCAGTCTGTTTTTAGCAATGAACCCGGGCGCCCAGGATCTGAACTAGCAGCACCCCTGATGGAGCAACTTAGTGGCATGAACGTTGGGTCTGAGCCTCCTGCAAAGTCACAGGTACCTTCGGACCATGAATCCCGCATCAGCATCCGCAGTAGCAGATCCAAGAAGAATCTGAAGTGTCCATACTGTGCAGAGATACTCAAGTGCAATTCAGATTACAAGTGCGTTTGCAGCATCAACATCGATAGCAGAGTCAATTGCTGATACAACACACCAGCAAACATGAGCTCAAGCACACGAAGCCCTACAAATGTGATGTACCGGACTGCAAGCGAACGGATGGCTTTGCGACGACGAACGATCTTGATCGACACAAGTCAACCGTTCATCAGCAGAATCTCAATAGAAAGTCTTATCGATGTGCTGCTGAGGACTGCCGAAATAAAGAAAAGCCATGGCCGCGTCTAGACAACTTTAAGCAACATGTCCAGCGCATGCACCCAAAAGAAAACACCTTGGACTTGATCGAGAGGTAATTATGCATTACTCGTCTTCGAAGCGCGAGCTGATTAGATTAGGTCAACATGCTATCCAAAAGAAGCCATGCCTTCCATGAGTGAGGAGCCTACAGTAGCGCCCATGGATACTAGCTTTGCTGTTACTGGGATGGAAAAGTCCTTCTCAACTAGCCCATCCATCAGCACCATGATGGACTTGATTGAGCAAGAGGATAGACCATGGCCACCCTTCGACCAGAGCCAAGATCTCGCAAGCACTACGTATCCCACTAGGCGAGACTCGAGTAAACCTGCTTTCAAGTCGGACAATGGCTATGCCGTAAGAGGTTCACGATCGCCGCATTATCAACATTGTGCTCCAGGACTAAAAATGCAACCGCCACAAACTCATCTGCCAACTCCAATAGCCACCAGTATAGAGAGTGGCCAAGTCACGCTTGAGCCATCTATGTCCGAAGCGGAAACCCCGTTGTCTAACGCACCACAGACCAAGGCAGAGCAACAAAGATCAGCACTATCCAAGTTCTCCGAGGCGATTTCTTCGCCCGCTAATCCTGTGGATCTTGAAAGCTTTATACTGAAAATACTGCACAAAGCAACCGATTCACCACAGTGGGATAACAAGTCCCCAGCACAGGCGGAACCAGGCTTAGGTATCCAAACCGATGGTAATGCTGCCGTTCTGTCCAAAAGCGATGCCTTGAAAGCGACACAGTTTATCTCGAGACTTATCAAAAGCAGCCCCAGCTCGGCCAATACAGTGCAACGTCGGTTGAACAAAGGGTTCATGTCCAATCCCAAACTTTGCGAAGAATGCGATTTTCGTGCGCCTCGCGACTGCGATCTGCGCAAACATATGAAGCGCCACAAGAAACCGTTTGGTTGTACATATCCCAAGTGCCACAAGCGCTTCGGCGCAAAATCGGACTGGAAGCGTCATGAGAACAGCCAGCACTTCCAGCTCGAAGCATTCCGCTGTGCACACACTCTGCCATCTGGCGCTACCTGCTGTGTGCATCTGCACAGGGAAACAGCCTTCAGAGACCACCTTGATCAACAACACAAGATGTCATCTCATGAGCTTGAGGAGCTTGTCAAGAAGAGCAGAATCGGCAAAAACTGCCAAGGCTCGTTCTGGTGTGGATTCTGCCAAATCATTGTTGAGCTCAAAGCCAAGCGTAACGCTGCATGGGATGAGCGCTTCGATCACATTGCGAATCATTTTGAGAGGCAGCAGCAGAGTATTGATGAATGGATCTGTGCAGAGGAGAACAAGTCCAAGAAGGAGTTGTCTAAAGAGATGGACCGATATTTCTACGAGGAGGATGAGAGAGAAAAGAGCAGTGACATGGATGCCGACGGCGACATGAACGATGATGTGCCAATGCCTGTGTCACAGCCGCCACCGGGAGTTGTACCTGAGAGCTCGATACCGACGTCTGCTGTCCCATCACCATCACTGCCGCAGGCCATGCAGATCAATAGTAGGAAACGATCCGCCCCAGAAGATGCTGCCATGTCTTCACGACCCGCGAAGCGCACGCACAGACCTCCCAAAGTCTACTATTGCGTAAGATGCTTCACACACAGATTATACCAACCATACTAACGATTACAGTGCAGATGCAAACATCCATGTGGTCGCATGGATGTCGGATGTCCCGAATGCTACCACCGGGTATGTAGTGACTGCAGTGTTGAACAAATAAGTATTTTCAACATGGATCTCTATCAGTGAGATGTAAGATGCTTGGGATCGAAGTAGGCCATAGACTCTCTACTGGCTGGCAAATTCAAAGCACAGCCTCTATATTATGTGTGTGTGTGTGTGTGTGTATGACTCCAGGTGAAATACAATATGTTCAGAATAAGTAGTGTTCGTGTCAAGGCGATGGCAATAATACAGTGAGAGGAAGTGTGATGATGTCGTTGCAGGGATGGAGCGTGTCGGCGAAACCAAATGCCGAGGCGCGGAGTTGGAAACGTGTGCTCATGAACTATAGCTCTCTCGAAAGCTCGGTGACGCGGCCTGAGCAACACCGTTTCCTTACTTTCACTCCAATTCCCTGCAAACATGGCTGTCGCCGTAGATGACGGGCAGTTCCTCAAGCAGGCGACTGGCCGCAACACACGTGGCCTACTCCGAGTTATTATCCTGTGCCTCATTGCAGGTGCTGCTGTGAGCAGCCGCCTGTTCTCAGTAATTCGGTTCGAGAGCATCATTCACGAGTGTTGGTACTCCAATTCAGCCATAACAGAGCAATTGACTGACATGGGAGTGCAGTCGATCCTTGGTTCAACTTCCGAGCAACCAAATACCTCGTACAAAATGGCTTCTACAGTTTCTGGGACTGGTTCGACGACCGTATGTGTCCCTCAGCCGCACATATTACAGCCTTTTGTGGACACATTAGGACAAGCAATTGACTGACGTGGTTGTACAGGAACATGGCATCCCCTCGGACGAGTGACTGGTGGTACTCTCTACCCCGGATTGATGGTCACCAGCGGTGTCATCTACCACCTCCTCCGCGCTCTCGCCCTTCCGGTCGATATCCGTAACATCTGTGTCCTCCTCGCGCCGGGCTTCTCGGGTCTGACTGCGTTTGCGACATACCTCCTGACCAACGAGATGGTCACCTCGCCATCAGCTGGTTTGCTCGCCGCAGCCTTCATGGGCATCACGCCCGGTTACATCTCGCGATCAGTAGCCGGAAGTTACGATAACGAGGCCATTGCCATCTTCCTGCTTGTCTTCACCTTCTTCCTCTGGATCAAGGCTGTTAAACTTGGGTCAATATTCTGGGGTGCATTGACCGCGCTGTTCTACGGATACATGGTGTCAGCGTGGGGTGGATACGTATTCATCACAAACTTGCTGCCCCTGCATGCTTTCGTCCTAATCTGCATGGGACGCTACAGTCCGAGGTTGTACGTCAGCTACACTTCGTGGTATGCACTCGGCACGCTTGCGAGTATGCAGATTCCGTTCGTCGGTTTCCTGCCTATTCGCAGTAGTGAGCACATGTCCGCGCTTGGTGTTTTTGGCCTTCTCCAGCTGGTCGCATTTGTCGACTGGGTCCGCGCACAGCTTCCCGGCAAGCAGTTCCAGACTCTCCTGCGCGCTCTGGTGCTGGGTGTGTTTGTCATCGGTGTCGGAGGACTAGTGCTTCTGACTGTATCCGGAGTCATTGCGCCATGGACTGGCCGTTTCTACTCCCTCTGGGACACCGGATACGCCAAGATTCACATTCCCATCATCGCCTCCGTCTCCGAACATCAGCCTACCGCATGGCCTGCCTTCTTCTTCGATCTCAACATGATGATCTGGCTCTTCCCCGCCGGTGTTTACCTGTGCTTCCGCACCTTGACCGACGAGCAGGTCTTCATTGTCATCTACGCTGTGCTTGCTAGCTACTTCGCTGGTGTAATGGTCCGTCTCATGCTCACGCTGACACCCATTGTCTGTGTTGCGTCCGCGATTGCCTTCTCGCAAATCTTGGACACGTACCTGGTAGTCAAGTCGCCCAAGCCTGCGACTGAAAACGGAAGCGCCGATGTTGCTTCAGTCGCTGCCGCGGTAGTAGTTCCCGACGGTCTCCGATCGATGCGCAACCCGCTTGTAGGTATCTACTCGTATGCCTCCAAGGTTACAGTTGCTGGTGCTTCCGCCATCTACCTGATTCTCTTCGTCCTTCACTGCACTTGGGTTACCTCCAACGCTTACTCTTCGCCCTCGGTTGTGCTGGCATCCAGGCTTCCCGATGGCAGCCAGCACATCATCGATGACTACCGTGAGGCATACTACTGGCTTAGGCAGAACACGCCCCAGGATGCCAAGATCATGTCTTGGTGGGATTACGGTTACCAGATTGGTGGTATGGCCGACCGCCCCACTCTCGTCGACAACAACACTTGGAACAATACGCATATTGCTACTGTTGGCAAGGCAATGAGCTCCAGGGAGGAGGTCAGCTACCCGATCATGCGCCAGCACGAAGTCGACTACGTCCTCGTCGTCTTTGGGGGTCTTCTTGGTTACTCTGGAGACGACATCAACAAGTTCCTTTGGATGGTCAGGATTGCCGAAGGTATCTGGCCTGATGAGGTGCAGGAGCGTAGCTTCTTCACTTCCCGAGGCGAGTACCGTGTTGATGACGAGGCCACACCTACCATGAAGAACAGCTTGATGTAAGTCATTTTGGTTCAGAGCAAATTTTCACATGTGCTAACAATTGCATAGGTACAAGATGTCGTACTACAACTACAACGCATTGTTTCCCGCCGGACAGGCCCAGGACCGTGTCCGTAACTCGCGTCTCCCTGCCCAGGGCCCTGAGCTCAGCACCATTGAGGAGGCCTTTACTAGTGAGAACTGGATCATTAGGATTTACAAGGTCAAGGACCTTGACAACTTTGGCCGCGACCATCAAAGTGCCGTATCATTTGACAAGGGCCACAAGAAGAAGCGTTCCACTAAGAGGAAGGGCCCCAGGGTGCTTAGAGTGGAGTAGATACTCTGGATTCGTGAGAAATTTGGTGAAGAGTTCTAGCATCTGTATTAAAATAAAGCCATATCTGGCATAGTTCGCGGGCGGGCGTTATGGGCAGAATAAAAGAATTATTGACCCCCCGGCCGTAAGTTACCGTGTGGTGAGGTGCGGTGAGAGAGTATCTGGATTGGTCGAAAACGGTGGGGACTTGTACGTGTATCGTCGTTCACTTTGAGTTTCCTTAGACGGCAAAATCAATGCTCATGCGCAGATCTGTTTTGTCTTTCCCTCGATTGGCACAATATTTACATCTCTCACCACTTTCTTCTCAATCTCTCGTCGCGCGTTCCACATCTGTGGCCAAGTGACTTCTACGACTACGGGCCGCTCGCCGACCTTTCCCTGGATCTCAAGGCACACGCTCGCACCTACCAACACCTTCAACAATGGCAAACGAAGAACAAAGAAGGGCCTTTCAGTCGTACATGGGCCGCGCTGGAGGCAGCAGCGCGCAAGGTCAAAGCCAGGGCCAGCCGATACCCCAGTACCCGGGCTCCATCGCCCAGCCAAGCAACCAGTATCTCTATAACGTGTAAGTACGCAGTTGAGGCCTGGGGAAGATGCATGGCTAACTACGGCCGCTCACAGAAGTACCTATTTTTTGCCTGCTCTTTGGCTCCTGCCTTGACGTTTGATGCAGCTCACACGTATTGTAGCAGTTTCCAGGACTCGGGATTCCTCCTGCGGCGCCAACACCTCCTCCCGCTGCAACATCTTCTGTCGCTTCGTTCCCTGGCTATCAGGGTGGGTACGCTCAGGCGGGGTACGGTCAAGGAGCGTACGGTCCGAGTGGTATTCCACAGCGCCCGCCGCCGCTCGGTGAGGCTCAGACACAGCCGCAAGGCCAGCAACAAATGCCATCACAAGCTGGATATTCGGGACAAGGCCAAATACCAGATAGCCACAACCCACAGTTCCCGCCTCAGCAGGGACAAAACGCTGGCTGGCAATACGGCGGTCCAAACACAGATATGGAGAAGCAGCGTAGTGTTCACTCGAGCGCTCTGGTTCCGACATCACGCAACACCCATCAAGAGGTCGTGGAGTCAAGATCGAGACAGACGAGTGAGCAGTACCAGTATCAACAGTATGGACAATCACAGGCAGCTCAAGTCCCCGCACCACAGGTTGAAGAACTAGCTGTGCCAGTTATGCTATGTCACACCTGCAGTCACTGTGGCCAGATGCGATCCGCGGGATACCATCGCAACAATCCCGTAGTACCGGGGAAGCCTTTGGTCCCCGCGCCCTGCCGACGCTGCAAGAAGAAGATTAAGAGCTCCTATCGCTCGAGCAGCAAGTACACACGTATCCGGAAATGCTCCGCGGACGAGCCTTGCGATTGGCCTAGGAAGCCTGTTTACACTGATGCTGACTGCGGCGAGCGCAGGGGTAGACAGCGAAGCAGAGAAGAGGTCTACCTTACGCGGTACTCCCCTAGCCGCCCACGCATTGTGAGGAGAGAGTCTAGCCATGGGCATATGGGCCTGGGAGTCCTGCAGCAACCGGAGCAAGAGTTGAGGACTGAGAGAGTTATTCGTACCTCTTCTTTGAGTCCTCGTCCCTCTTCAAGGTACGCTGGCAAAGTCTGGCCCCCACCTGATATCGTGCGCACTAGAGCCACAAGATCAGATGAGGTGTATTCTGCAGTGCCTGAACCGCTTCCTCGTCCCACTCCAAGATCGGACGAGGTATGGCCTCCACCAGATGTCGTCCGTACTCACTCGTACAGGAAGGTCGAAAGAAGCCCACGGCGCCGCGAGAGCTCTCGGATCATTGAACTCAGTCCGTCACCTCCGCCCCGAGCAAGATCTACGAGAGTCGTGTATCGGAGTGCGTCGCAGGAACAGTTACAGAGGCGTCTTAGTGTCTCCCCGGCTCCTGTCAGCTACCGCGAAGAGCGTCGAAGCGAAGACGCCGAAACTCGTCTCAAGTCACATCCTCAGGCGTATCGCCCAGTCATTCCAGATCCTCGTACCCTCTCCAGGACATCCGATGAGACCTGCAGCAATACTGAGTCCATGTCGCGTAACCGCCTTCAGTCACCGAGTCGCAGTATACTGAAGTCCGCGGGCACAGATCGTGATACATCGTACCGGCGAAGGGATAGTATGCGTGACAGCCAACAAAGCATGCATGTTGAAGCTAGAGGGCCACGAGTACACTTTGGCAGTGGAAGGAAGGAAGAGGAGTCTGTACCTGATCGTATGGGTAGATCACGCTACGTAGACGACGGATTGGTAAGCGGCAACAACCACTACCGAGACTACTCTCGACAACAGAGTGTGGATAGAGCTCCGCCTATTCTGCCAACTCGAAACTTTGAGAAACTTCGCATCCGGGACTCACCACCATCACAGCAAAGAGACTATGAAGACGAGATCCGCATCGACCGTCAACGTCGCATCTCGGCTTCTCCGCCTCCCAGACAATTTGAACAAATCCGCGTTCGCCATACTTCCCCAACACCCCTCCGACGCACACCTAGAACCCCTCCTTCGCCGGACCGTACACCAAGACCTCTTTACCGCCACATTTCCCGTCCCCGGGCCATGGAGCGTGCACGCTCCCTCACACCACCACTGCTACCCCATCTCCACCTAAAAGAAGAAGAAGACCACACAGACTCTGACAGTGCGCATTCCGCAGAAATTACCGAGGTTCGTAGTTGGAGGGGCATCGATGAACATGGCAAGCCGGCCACATTTGTTGAGGAGAGAAAGACGGTTAGAATGATCGATCAGGGTAGTGATCGGGGTGGGCTTGCAAGGGAGTATCGAGATATGGGACGGGGACAGAGGATGAGTGGAGGAGGAGAGAGGATGGCTGCAAGGTCCTGGAGGGATATTTAATCATACAGTGTAGGGTGGGTAAGAAGGGTTCTGTGGAGTTGTGTGTGTATGTGTGTGTTTGTGCAAAAGTTTCACTTGCAGGGGGCGGAGTTTATTGCTACCTGGTGGGTAGGTTGAGCAGATTGAAATGAACTTTTGTTTTTGATTTTGGCGGCATGGAGTAGTGATGGAGAAAAGATTGGGATTCGAGATGACCATGATTTAATTGCATGATATACAGGTGATTAACTGACAGGGAAATGACAGATGCGATGGGAGAGTTTGTGTATCCATCTTTCTTTGTCTTTTTTTTTGAAACGATTTGACATGAGGGAAGTCTGGTAATTTTTTTTTCCGCATTGGAGCGCTAGGGTATAAACATCCTCGCTTTTCTCACTCTCTTCTCTTCTTCCTCCTGTCTTGAACTCCACGATTTTTTTTAAAATCTAACCTTTGAAAACTCTTAGCAGGCATTGGGATGATGGTGCTTCTTTCTCCCTGCTGTGAGGGAGGTCGGCATACTAAACATGCCTACGAATATCCCATGTGGTCGAGTAAAAGACAACATCGATCACATGAAAAGACTGAAAATAAATCGGTGCACGGGTTTTTGAAAAGGAAAAAGAAGTGTATGAGCGTACACTCTGTACGAACACTTGGCGGGACGGTGTCTGTGCATATAAAATCTCGCTCTCTCTTCAATAATCTTTTTATCTTTCCCTACATGCCGATTTCTCTATAGTACTTAAAAATTCGCTACGAAGACCTGATGTTTCTGGCTTCCTGCCTTTTTTTTTCTCTCTAAAATCAAAAGATTAGGAAGGAGTCTGCAATGATTGA
>Ga0265780_10008657_pt1 | contig 12329 bp, 14 predicted proteins | sample P1T30metagenome_FD_192432 | JGI IMG/M metagenome (GOLD analysis project Ga0265780, IMG submission 192432) | Plant litter microbial communities from East Loma Ridge, Irvine, California - P1 T30 | ecosystem: Environmental > Terrestrial > Plant litter > Unclassified | place: USA: California... | reverse complement strand
CGCCCTGCCGTGGCGCCGCTCGGACCAGTCGGGTCGTGGGACCCCGGAACCCTAGGCGCTGTCGGTCGGGACCATAGCAGGCGTGCGCGACGCGCCGGGGTCGCGGGTCGGGCGCTGTGGACGGACGAAGTCCCGCCGGCCCGTCGCCGAGGGTGCACGATCGGCTCATGACCCGCTTCGCGATCGACGCGCCCACCTGCCTCGAGCTGCTGCGCCGCCGACCGGTGCTGCCGGCGGACCACCGGCTGGTGGCTCCCGCGGCGCTGAAGTCCGACGTGCTGGCGCTGTTGTTCGCCGAGGTGCGGTCCGGGGCGCTGCCCGAAGCCGTGGGGCGGCGGGAGCTGGACCGGTTCGCGGAGCTCTCGGTGCGCCTCCTCGGTGACCGCGTCTCGCGCTCTCGGGCCTGGGCGTTCGCGCGCGACCTCGGCTGGGACGACCCTCGGCCGGCCGAGTACCTCGCCGTCGCGGTGCTGCAGGCGGATGCGCTGGTCACGGCCGATCCGCATCTGGTGGAGGGGGCGCGCGGGCGGGTGCCGGTGGTGCCGCTCGCCGAGCTGCTGGCCCTGGCCGACTGAACGCCGGGCGGACCGGTGCCGGATCACCAGGGGCCGAGGTCGCCGCCGTTCATGCCGTAGACGACGATGCCGGCGATGGCCGCGAGCGCGAGGAGACCGACGACGAGGGGCGCCCAGTCGAGGAGCCTGTCCGTGCGCGAGCGCTCGTCGCCGCGGCGGGCGGTCGCCGGGGCGAGGAGCCGTGAGGAGGCGGAGGCCGCCCGGGGCGGTCGCGTCGCCGCCCCGGGGTCGGCGGCGTCTCGTGCGCGCTCGGGGGTGCCGCTCGTCCGGGGACCGGCGGCCTGGACGCCGGGGCCGGAGCGGGTGCCGGTGTTGGTCTCGGCGTCGACCTCTGCGAGGCGGCGGCGGAGCTCCTCCCGGAACCGGCGGTCGGCGGGCGAGCCGATGGTCTCGTCGGGGTCGGTCATGGTGCTCCTGTCGGGTCGGCCGGGCGCGTGCCCCGTCGGGTCGCATGCTACCGGGGCTGGTGGGGCCGGGTCGCGGAGCCGCGGAGGCGGTGCCGCGCAGGGCCAGGGGCGCGACGGTCGCGGCGCGCGGGTCGCGGCGGGGTCGGAGGGAGATCGGCGGCTGCTCGAGCCGGGCGCCCACACGGCTCGTCGTTCCGGGCTCGACGTCAGCGTCGCCGAGCGACGAGCCCAGGGCGGATTGAGCGGTCTTGGCGGAAGACTGCTGTGCAGCGGCCCAGGCCCCGAGCGACACCCGGGGCGTCGTCCTCGCACCACCGCCCCGCCCCATCACCCTGCCACCGACGGAGAGACCATGCCTCGTTCATCACTGTTCGCCCCCGACGCGCCTGCGGCCATCGGCCCCTACGCCCACGCAGCCGAGCCCTCGGGCGCCCGCCTGCTGTTCCTCTCGGGGCAGACGCCCATCGACCCGGCGACGGCTCGACTGGTGACCGGGGACGTCGCGATGCAGACACGACAGGTGTTCGCGAACCTCGAGACCGTGCTGGCGGCCGCCGGCGGAACGCTCGCCGACGTCGTCAAGTTCAGCGTCTATCTGACGACGATGGACGACTTCGCCGAGATGAACGAGGTCTACGCGTCGCTCGTGCAGGAGCCGTACCCGGCGCGCACCACGGTGGCCGTCGCAGGCCTGCCCCTGGGGGCGCGCATCGAGATCGAGGCCATCGCCTCGCTGTCGTGAGCCGGATTCGCCGCCAGCGCAGGGCCGTGTCGAATGAGGCGCACCGCTTTCGGCCACCGTCTTCGACGGAATGAGAAAACCCCCGCGCTAGCGGGGGGTTCTCTGTGGCGGGCTGCTTACGAAACTCCGTCAAGCCCATGCTGCCGCGTCTATGACGCTACCGATGGACGAGGCATCCTCTGAGGCCTGGAAGAAAATCCTCCGAGGAGACCGGACGGGCAGGACGACGAGGCGAACAGCCAGCCCAGCCAGCGCTCAACGAAGCTGCGCATCGCAGTCCTACTAGGTGCGCGCTAATCCGCCTCGCGAAGTCTGGCAAGCGTATTCAGGCGGCTGAACAATCCGATCTCGTCCCACGTCTGCATCAACAGCGGGTTCTCTCGGTCAACTGCTGCCGCCGCATCAAGCGCGTCGTTGAGAAGCAGGATGCCGTCGTTTGCACTGGAGGCAGCTCCGCCTAGGGCGGACGAGAGTCCGGCCGCGTCGAGGCACACTAGGGCTTCGAGCTCTCCTACAGAGATGACCCCGATAGGGAATTCTCGGGTCGGCAGTTGGTCCCATATCAACCAGTTCTGATTCAGGTAGAACGGTTCCAGCGTTACGACAATACCGATGCGCCGCTTAGTGGTATCGATACCCTCTCCCGCAGCGCTGATTTGATTGATGTGCGAATTGGACCTGTTCAACTGCTTGATGCCCTTCCCGATACTTCCCGTGACGGAGTTCAGCCAGTCGGAGCCCCCGGTCCGAAGAGACTCCACTGGCTGCCTCGCTTTGCACTCGATGAGGACGAGCAGGTCGGGAAGATCCAGGAACCAATCACAGGAATCCAGAGAGTTGCGTCGAGTTCCGTAACGGATCTCTGGGATCACCGCCCGGTCGCCCCGGTCGCCTTGAACGAGGGCAAGCTGTCGCCCCACGTAGTGCTGAAACACGTGCCCAAGGTCGTGCGTGAAGGCTTCGCCGTGAGCTTGTAGACCCAGGTGGTAGATGGCCGGCGGATGAGCTTTTGCAATGACGGCGTGTACAGAGGGCGCAAGAGGAGTAGCTGCAACGCCGCGTATGAATGGCTTGTCATTCAAAGGGTTAAATGCGTACTGCTTCTCGGCGTCCGGGAGCGGGTCCTGCGCACGCCGATTGGCGATCTTAAAGTTTTCAACGGAAGTGACAAGGTGTTCTTCAAACACACGCCGCACAGCGTCAAAAGAGATGAGTTCGGACAACGGCTCGAAGTGCGCTCCATCGAGCCACGCTGGATCGAATGCTCCGTCGTTCTGTTGCGCTCCTACCGACGCTAGAAATATTGATTCTACGTATTCGTCCAGGTTCAAACCGCCGGTGGCACCCTCGAACCAATTAGCCGTCATCACGTCCGGCTTGAATCCGTCCGGTAGCTCTACCCTCGACCCGAACAGCAGGATGGAGCGCGCGAACTCCGGGAGCGTCGGGCGTTGTGCCGGTAACTGCGAGAAGAATATGCGGGACAGGACCCTTCCCAGTTTTTCGGAAGAAGCGTCCTCGTCCGAGCCCAAGTCCTCGATCTGGAAGTTCTGGTTCGATAGCAGGAGCAGCCTCTGAGTGTCCGCTTTTTGACGCTGGACTCCGCCCCAAGCGAGAGCAGTACGAGCGACATCCGCGACGTTCCAGGGAGTCAGGCCGCGGCGGCGCATCTGGTCGGGAATCCCACCGTTCGTGTCCAGGGCCGTAGTTGAGGCGGCGACGGCGAGCAGACTGTCGCGATCTACCTTGCGAACAGCGGACTTGAATCGGTGCCATGTAGCCGAAGGACGAGCCATCGTTCGTGCCTTTCTATCGGGAGCGTTGCGAGCGACAGTGGGTAGCTAGTTGAGCTCTGATCAGACCACACCCGACTGTCATTCGCCCTTCCGCAACCAGCTCGCTGAAGGGGAGCTCGCAGAAGGTGGATCAGAGTTTGACTGGACCCGTTATAGCGTTAAAGTTAGCCGGGGCACAGACTCGCTGGCCTGAGGGCGATAGTGATGGACGCGTGTGCCGTTATGTAGCCGAGACGACACTCAGTCACCTGCGATTCGCGCATCTAAATGGGATGCCGCAACGCATCGCTTGGCGTCATTCTTGCCTTGACTTAAATGCTGCCAGGCTCCCGGGTAGCTGAGTCGGTTCGTCCGGGGCTTTCAGGCCGCCTGGGCGGCGTGTCGGTTGGCTGATTCGAGGTCGATCGGCGTGAGTCGTTCCGTTGCATCAGCTGGCGCTATGACCTTCTTCCCGAGGCGATGATTGCTAACACACTTGCGGGTTGGCGTAGGCCGCGTGTTCACCAGTAACCTGCCAGCATGGGGACAACGGGCACAACCGCAGCAGGTCAAGAACAAGATGACAGAAAAGGTGAAAAGGCAAAGGGCACGCGCTCGCGCTATGCCTGGCTCAATCGCTGCGTGTACATCATCGGTGGGGCCTTACTTGTTGTCGGGCTCGTGATCTGGGTCTTCGACGAAGCGAACAGGTGGAACGGAATTTCACTTATAAGCTTCGGGACGACGGTTGTTGGTGTCGCCGTTGCCGTCACCATTTTCCAGGCGCAAGGCGCTCAGTCGCGTCAAAACGAGTCAGACACGAAACTCACCCTTAAAGAGATTAGAGCCCATTCCTCTTCGACTCTCGACATCGTGACTGAGATGGCGGGCGCTCGGGAGGCGGCCAACGCCCCTGCGCCGGACGCTGTCGCGGCCGAAGGAGGGGGACAGTCTCCGGAACTGAGCGGCACAGTGACTCCTCCGTCACAATCCACATCGCAAGAGACGGAGGAGAGCGACAATGCTGGCGTCTCGTCAGACATCGTTAGGCTGGCGGGCGACGGCGAGTACCGTAAGCCCCGCGCGATTCCCCTCTATGTCATTTCCGACCTGGTGAGGTGGTGGCCAGCGCCGAAGTACTACAGCCAGCGTTGGACCTTGGGCAATGTCATTGGTGCCTACCGGAAGTACAACGCCGATGGAAAGCTCACTGGGGCGCCCTGGATTGTGACCTTCAGGCGTTCCGCTGGGAATTTGGTGGAGTACCGGCTCGCGTACTCGGGGGCGGCTAACGGCCCAGCAATTAGCGAGTTCTCCTCGAGCAGCAAGCGATGGGTAGAGGGCGAGCCCCCGAGCCAGCCCTAGCACCTGGTCGATACCGCGACGGGCGAAAGCCGCACAAGGGCGATCGACGCCACGGGCGCCCACCGGTTGCCCGACCTGGTCTCGGGTCGTGTCTGGTCGGTCGATGTGGCCAAGCGCGGTGCCGCGAATGACATTCGCCTACCCAGGCTTTCACCGTCGACGGCGACGACGCCCTCCGCGACGTCGCCCGCACGGGCACGACGCCCAGCCAGCGAACTGGGCTTCAGCACGAGTAGGACTCGCGTGCCAATGCTGGATCAGAAGAGGGCGCGGATATCACGGCTCCAGATCATGGCTCCGCCGGAGTGGCTAGCTCCGCACCAATCAAACTGTTGACCTCGCCATTCCGCGATTGGAGCGTCTGTGACGAACATCCAGCTGGCGCCGTCTCGACGCCATTGTTCGTCGGTGAGCGTCCAAGCACCCAGTACCCGGTAGGTCCCCTTCTGCACGGCGACTAACCGCTCGACGTCGCGTGGGAGCTCGCCGTGGAGCCGACCCGCTCGTCGACGTCGCTGGTCCGCCGCGCCCAGGCCCCACCACCGTGTCGCGCGCTGGTGAAACACCTCCGCCCCGCGGCCCCCATGTAGCGCCGGCCGTGACGTACCATCGCCAACGTCATCGATCTCGCCCATGTGAAGCGTCACGATCACCGTCCGATCTAAGTCGTCGTATTTCAGCACCCCGTTGCTCTGGAACACGGCTCGCGTGAGGTGTTTGGAAGCAGAAACCTTTGCAATGTTCGTGAGATTCGAGAGGGCCTTTGCACGCCTCTCATCGAAGATCACATCAACCTCCGCTGCCGCAGCAGCGCAGATGGCTGCAGACTCAGCACGTTCTGCAGACGCGCGATCGGGGAATGGAGCGGATGTGATGAACACCTTGGTCGCTGGATGCGAGAGAAGCTCCATCGCTTCTGGGTTGTGCGCCTCCCACACCCGGCTTGGGCTGTCCCCGATTCCGACGTACACCTTGTGGATCTCGTCGTTTCGGTACAGGTAGAGGAAAGTTCCAGATGTTGGAGCCGCCATATGCATGTCCTTCCCATTGGTGCGACCCGGGAGTTCGAGTCGAAGAGGTCTTTGTCAGGTGCAGCGTCGCCGCACCCCAATACGATGAAAACCGCACAAAGCCCAAATACGGACGATGCGTCGAGCACTGATTCATCGGTAGTAAGGGTCCGCCGCGTCTTCCACCAACGTCACGCGTCCGCGCATGGGACCTATGTGAATGTCGGTGGCTCATGGTGGGGTGACGCAGAGAGGAAAGGGGGGATGACATGACCGCAACGGCCGCACTGGTGCATCATGCGTCCGCGCCGACGCCGGATGGGTGCCGTTGGTGCGGCGACCCGCACGCTACGCACGGCTACACGTTCTCCCTCGCCGTCGGCGGTCATCTCTGGGAATCGCCGACGTCGGCGCAGCGACTGGCTCGTATGCGAGCTCGTCGCCGCGCTACAGCGCGCGTCTAACCATCTCCTCGAATTTTGCGACGAGTGCTCTCGGTACGTCTGACGGGCCACGAAGTGTGAGCGCCAACCCGAGCAACGCGTCGGGTTTCCCTGAGGGCCCTGCGGTTGAGCCAGTTTGCAGCATCTCGAGGATTTGCGAGCTGAACTTGCCGGAGCGATGCTGCTTGAAGTCCGACGGCTCCCAAGTAGTGGTCGGCTCATTCTCACCATCGCGTGGCCACCGCTGATTTGCGGCTGCAGCCCATTGCTCATCGCTGAAGACGTCTTCGATCTCCTTGTCTCGCCCGATGTAGAGGCAGTGCTTTTCCGGGTCAAGACCAACCTTTTGCAGCTTTGCGTCGCCGAAGACGTGCTTGGCGTTTGTCTTCGAGTCGCGGTCCACAAGGAACGCGACGTTCCGCTCATGCCGTACGAGGAACGTAGCGAAGTGCACCGCGCCCTCGTTGTTGTTGCACGGCCAGATTGCGATGCCGCAGGATTCGAGGTGACGCCCCATCGCGAGGCGAAACAGGACAGGGAGGGCGCGAGCTTCGGAATCGCCCTCCACTCCAACGAAGAGGCGCTCGTGCAAAAGCACAGTGTTGCGGAGGCCGACGCTTGCGGCGATGGCCCCGAGGTGCTTGCCAACGCCCATATCGTCAGTGAGTCGCTCGATGACGGTGCGTTGCCCCACGTGTTTGATGTGCGCCACGTCGGCGATGTCAGTGCCGTCGATGAGGTTCATTGAATGGGACGCGATGACAACGGTTACGTTCGGGTTCTGCGTCTGCTCGTGGATCAGTCGCATCAGTTCACGCTGATGCCCGTAGTCGAGGTGCGTGTCTGGCTCGTCATAGAGCAAAACGATGTCTTCAGTCGCGTCGGCGAGGAGAGTTGCGTTGTATTCCCAGACGGCGAGGGCGATGCGGCGCGCTCGGCCGGCTCCAGACAGGCGCAAGTCGATTGCTTCCCCGCGCGAGTTCTGCACCGTAACGCGCGTAGACCTTAGACCGTTGGCATTGCTGAGGCTAACCAGCGGCCGGATGGTAACTGCACCGACGTCGGACACTTTCGCTGCAATGTGGTCGCGAATCGCTTGAGCATCGAGCACCAGCTTTCTCTCGAGGCTGGCTTCAATGGTGCGGATACTGCCGCTGAATTCATCGGTTTCGAGGTGGGACTTGAATCGGGTTTGCAGCGTCGATTGAATCGCGGCGTCAGCATCGATCGCGCTCGAGGCATCAAAGCGCTGCACCGTCGGGAGCGCTCGCTCGAGCGGCGTCGGAGCCGCCACCCAGCGCTCTTCCTTGTCCGCGTTCGCCGCCGCTTCCTGAAGACGTTCGATGAGCTCCGGTTTGTTCCCGGTCTGCGGTAGCTCTAAGGTCGCGAGGCGATCCTTGAGCGGTTGTACGTTCAACGCTTCGAAGTCTCGGAGCCGAGCATCGACGGGTGCCATCGTGAGTAACTCGAGCTTTGGCGCACCCCCATCGGTGGCGATGCGGCGCAGACGCAGCTTCGAGACGCCATGTTCGTTTGACTCTTGCTCCGACAGCGCGAACACACCCTCGACTGAGGTGACGGAGACCCGCCGCGGCGGCTTTTCCACTTCCTCCGCGTCGGCCTCGACCTCGACCTCGGGTGCTTCGTCGTCGCTGGAGGTCGCGTCGAGGTAAGTGCGATCGGAGTCGGTCAGCCTGTACGTGCCGAGGAGGAACACGATGGCATCGATTATCGTCGATTTGCCGGCGTCGTTATGTCCCGCGAGCACGAGCGGCGAACCGATTCGAAGGTCGTCCAGCTTCTCAATCGACCTGAATCCTGTGATGGACACGTTCTGGAGCTTCAATTTATGGACGTCCTGGGAGAATGTGGGCCCCGACACGACGACGACGCCACTTGCGGCTTTGGTGGACGATCTGCGTACGGCCGCCTCTCGCGCGGAATCCAAGTGGAAACGAGAGACCCGAGCGGCACTCATTTCAGGTTAGGGGCCTCTGGGATTCCTAGGGAGCGTCTTGAGCCCCCTGTTCTAGGGTCAAATGTCGAACCTCAACAATTTTAGGCCCCCTGGCACGCACGGCACATAGTGGCGACACAGAGCGTTGAATTACCAGCGCACGGGTTCGAAGCTGCGCGCGGAGTTCGACCGTGTCGACGCCGCCGAGGAGGCGCTCGACGACACGGTCGCCGTGAACGATCCCCGGGTTGCGCAGGTCGCTGCCGAGCGGCACGCCTTCGCGACCGCGCTGATGGGCGTCATCGAAGAATCGGGCCAGCTGGAGAAAGACGACGCTCTCTTCGCCGCCTGGGACAGGCTCCGCCGCCGCTGATGCAGAAGAAAATTCTGAACGGGCAGCGGTGGCACTCACGGCAGGACCTGCGGCTGGCGATTGTGACCTGGATCGAGCGGACCTACCACCGCCGCAGGCGGCAACGAAGGCTCGGCCAACTCACCCCGATTGAGTCCGAGATAATCAACACAGAAGCCGCTCACGCGGCTTGAAACCCCAAACAAGACGAGTCAACTAAATCGACAGCAGTCCCCCGCCGAGGCCGCGATTGTGTGCCTTCCCGGCGTTTAGCGTGAGCTCTCGACTCGTTCTTGATGAAGCTATCCCGCTCAAGTATGGGGTGGTTTTGTCCGAGGATGGGGATCACACGAGGAGGCGGACATCCAGCTCAGTTGCTTACCTCTTCCCGCCACAGGTCGACGATGTTGTCGCGGTAGGTCTCGCGGACCCGTTTCTGCTTGCCTGCGAGGATCTCGGCTCCGACGGTTCCGAGGGCGAAAGCCGCGGACCCACGCCAGTTATGGCGAAGCGCTCCAGCCACAAGCTGTTCGCGGGTGAAGGGGACGCCGGCGTGTTTGAGCTTCTGCAGCCCGTCCACGACCCGGGACTCGTCTCGGAAGTCAGTGATGCCGGTGCTCGAGTTCACGGAGTTCGTGAAGGTTGCCAAAGCAGCCGTGAGAACCGGGTCTGGCGCCGGGACTTCACCAACGGAGCTGACGTTTAGGGAGGGCACGTCGTAAGCGCTAACCCAGGCACGGTGCTGCACCCAGACGTCCGTCAAGTTCGCCCGCGAAGACGGCATCGAGACCGAGCAGGCGCTGCACTACGGCAGCCGCGAGTGGCACGAGATCTACGAGCACGACCGCAACAGCATCGAGAGCATCAACGCCTACCTCAAGACCGGACCCGAGCGCATGGACGAGTCCGCCGGCCGACGCGTTCGCGGTCTCGCCGCCCAGTCCTACATCTTCACGATCATGATGGTCACCACCAACCCGCGGCGCATCGCCAAGTTCATGAACACCCGCCGCAAGGCGCAGCCGAAGACGCCGCCGATCCAGCGCAGCCGCGACCGAAACAACCTCACGAACTACAGACGCTGGTACGACCGGGTCGATGGGGTCTTCGAAGAAGACCTACCCCCAGCGAAACCCGCTCCCGCGCTTGGGACTTAGCGAATCTGCCGCCTTCTGACACTTCACCTAGCAAGACCGGACATTCTGCCGCGCCCGAAAGGCGCGGCTTTCGTCATTTCGGGCTCTGGAGCGAGCAGTCACGGCTGAAGAGACCAGAGTTGCAGGGGTCGAAGTGACGAGATCAGGCCTCAGAGACGAGAAAAGCCCCCGGAGATCCGGGGGCTTTCTCTTAGAGGCTAGTTACGCAAACGGATTTCGCCAGTTCCGTAATCAGCCCTGTGGCGGCTGATCCGGGCCATTCATTTAGGCCTCTGCGTACAAGGGTCTGGCGCTTCACGGGGTCGCAATCGGCATACGTGAAGGAGCGTGTTTGGCATACGTCGCTCCACAGAGGGGCCTGCGCACCGCTCGATCGACTAGGTCCATGGCTCCAGACTTGCCTACGGCAGCTGACGCCGGTTCACGGACTAAGACAGGCCGAGAACAGGTTCCGTACTGGCGGTGTGATGATCAAGATCGCCCCCTGATTCAGGAGCGCGCGCAGCCCAAAGTCGCTCTCCTGTTGGTGAGGCCAAGTGCTTGAGCAGGTCGTCCCTTGGGCCCGGAACACCGGAATACGCGTGAACTGCCGACAACCCTCTCTGGCCTTTCCCTCGTCCGCGACTACCTTGCTGCGCCGATCATGTCTCGGGTTGATTTGTTCACCGGTTTGCAAGTCCATTCACGATCGGACTGCGGCGTGCTCCCTTGGCTCTCACATGCCGGAAGCAAGAGGTCGAGCATCCCTGGACGCATATCACGCTCCGCCACCAGGATTCGTGAGTTTCGGGTCAGCGCGGGATCGCCTGCTGCGGCTCCCTGAGCGGAGCAGGTGGCAGACGCTAGCGTGCACTCGACTCGAGCTTGATCTTCATGGCACCTAGTCGAGAAGTACGACGAATTCCGGGCCAAGCTCAGCTTGCCCACCGTGCTTCACGCGCCAGTGGCTTTCGAGGCAGGACCCGCGGCTGGCGATCCTGACCTAAATCGAGTGGACCCACTACCGCCGGCGACAACGAAAGCTCGGCCGGCTCACCCAATCGAGTTCGACTTAGACAACTCACACGCCGCTCACGCGGCCTGAACCCCGAATAAGACGAGTCAAATAGACCGACAGCCGTCCCAAACGAGGCTAGGCGAGTTCGGAGTCACGGGCGATGTTGTCGATGACTCGCGCAGTCCCAGGCGTGCTAATTGATGTCCCGGTTACACGAACACTGGCCACCTCTCACTTGCCTCTACGAAGTGGACGTCGCTGACAGGTCGCCTCACCAATGAAACACCGCCCCTCGCCTAAACCGGTATACCAGACGCACTATGTGGCAGGATGTGTTCATGCCGATCCCTTCTTCCCCTCCCGATGCGGGACCTCGCCGCCTCCTTCGTGACGTCGTGTTCGACAAGATGCTGGCGGCGATCGTCGATGGCACGCTCGAGCCCGGTGAGCGCCTGAATGACGAGGAGCTGGTGAAGTGGCTGGGGGTCTCACGCACCCCAGTCCGTGAGGCGATCGCACAGCTGCACACCTACGGCTTGGTCGAGATTGAGGCCAACCGCTACACACGCGTGGCAGCACGGGACGACGTCGTCTACGCCGAAGCTGCACAGTTCCTTGCCGGGCTGCACTCGCTGGCCAGGGAGTGGGGCACCCACAATCTCGACACGGCGACTCGTAAAAATCTGTCGAAGTCGATTGAGGCAGCCCGCAAGCAGCTGCTCGCGCACGACCTCGCCGGCCCCGGTGCACTCCTGGATGCGCAGGGCGAGCTGGCGAAGGCGTCCGGCAACGCGCTGCTCGCTGGCACCGAAGAACCGCTGCGGATCCGGGTGAACTTCCTCCGCCCGCGGGATGCAGACGCCTATGACTGGGAGGCACTTGTCTCCACAGCGGATGAGCTAACAGCAGCTATCAAGAGCTAGCGCGGCGGAGGCGCTACGGGCCGAACTGGGCACGGCGAATTCCGACCTTAAGCTCAACACCACTCCTTACCGATAATGTACGTTATGTCAGATAGCAGATTGGCCATGCAGGACGCCCTCGACTCGCCACCGCTCGGGCGCTCTTGGGCGGCCTCTCGATTCACCTCTCATGAGTGAGGGCCCGCCCCGGGAGGCGCCAGCGGAGGCTGGGGGTGCTGCTGTGACCAGCTCGCTGTCCGGTTCGGCGTCAGCATCCAGGGGACATGAGATCTCGGTGGGTAGGTGCAGACAAACTGTTTCCGCCCAACAGGCAAGGTAAGAGTCTTGACCGGACACCCGCATGGGGCGAGCATCACGACATGAGCCTTTTCATCATGTGTCCGGTGGAGGATGTTGAACGTGCCACCGCCTTTTACACCGCTCTTGGCTGCACGCCGAAGACGGAGATGTCGTCGGCGGAAGTGTCCTGCATCGAGATAGCGCCCAACAACTACGTCATGCTCGGCAGCCACACGATGTATGCCGCCGTCGGCGGGCGCGAGGAACTGGTTGGTGGACCTGGGACGCCGTCGAAGGTGACAGTCTCATTCGATCTCGACAGCCGCGAGGACGTCGATGAGCTCATC
>Ga0265780_10008656_pt1 | contig 12331 bp, 10 predicted proteins | sample P1T30metagenome_FD_192432 | JGI IMG/M metagenome (GOLD analysis project Ga0265780, IMG submission 192432) | Plant litter microbial communities from East Loma Ridge, Irvine, California - P1 T30 | ecosystem: Environmental > Terrestrial > Plant litter > Unclassified | place: USA: California... | reverse complement strand
GCAATATTCATTGTTTCTGATGCAAATTAGAAACCTGATTTTTAATACTAATGCGAAAGTAGCTCAGTTGGTAGAGCACGACCTTGCCAAGGTCGGGGTCGCGAGTTCGAATCTCGTCTTTCGCTCTTAATTCCCCTCAAATTTCTTAATACCCGTGATCAGCCGTCAGTTTCCATATGGATAATTATTATTCAAATGGCTGCTCTTTAAGTTCATCTCTTACCACTCCCATTAGTATCAGTGCGGGCGAAATGAGGTTTTTTGTACGACAATTACGTCCTTCTGGTAGATTACGACGAATCGAAACCTTACTCGTACATTGAATACCGGTCTTCGCCCGAATTTCGTGTTGGAACCGGCTATATAATAGCATCGCCAAACTATTAAATTAAAACCCCGCAGACTTTCCGGTATCTATAAAACCAGCTTACAAAAATCAATGGTGACCAGGGGCCGACATGTTAATCCGCTCCCGGTTGTTCTCAATTTCCGCACTACTTTTAGGGCTGACCTGTCTTCATTTGCCTCTACCTGTTCCTGCTTATATCAATTGTTTATTAATCGGATTAATAAAAACTGTACCCTTCTTTAATATGGTTTCTGTGTCTGTATCTGTTTATGATACCGGGCTAATTTTGTTGGACCATAACAGATAAGAAATGATAGGATTCGATTTAAGAGCAATATGCCTTTCAGACCTTGATGATATTATTAAAATCCATCAAAAGGAGATGAGAGGGAATACCGGCACTGAACAACTGCCCGAAAACTTAAGGCCGGGGTTAACCGAAACGTTCGGCCTGCCTCTGGGGCTTGCTCATTCAGAAAACCGGATGATAGGATATTCTTATGCATTTGTCGACGAAAAGAATGAAATACATATCAGTTCGTCTTTTGAAAATGATTCGGAAAGGGCAAAAGCGGGGGAAGTATTGCTTGACTTTAGCCGTAAAGTTCTGTATTCCTCGTTTGGCGGCGATTATAAGGACCCAGCCGGGGAGGTCGCTAAGATCAGGAATTCGATCAGGATTTTAGTTGATTGGATAAACAGGGCCAGTTAACTGAGATAGTTATGTCATTATACAGGGCATGTAAGTGTTAATATTAGCGGCTGAACCCTGCTGATACAAATCTACTTATCATATATTTAACAGATATCGATCAGAGAATGAAAAAGGAAGTATTATACCTGAAAATAGCGAGGGTAATTGAAGAGCAAATCGTTAGCGAGACTTTAAGGCTGGGTGACAAACTTCCGTCCATACGTACCATTCAAAAGATTTACGACGTCAGCATAAACACTGCAAAACAAGCTTTTTTGGAGCTTGAAAGCAGGTCTCTTATAGAACCAAGGCCTAAATCCGGGTATTTTGTAAGTAAGAACTCCCGTAGAAAATTTTCTCTTCCTTCTGTCGGAGAACTTAAGGATTCAAACGATGAAAAGCAGCCGGAGGACCTTATAAGTAAGGTCTTTAACACATTAGGCAATAAGGAAATTGCGCAGTTCTCGCTCGGTGTTCCGGACAAAAGCATGCTGCCGGTCGCCAAATTAAACAAAGGTATTATCAATGTTGTACGCAGTATGGGTGATGGCGGTACTAGTTATGAGCCTGCGCAGGGTTGCCTTAATCTCAGGAGGTCTGTGGCAAAGTGGTCTCTTGTGCTTGATGGCAGGCTTACGGAAGACGACATCGTTACAACTTCGGGCACTATTAACGCTATTTTCCATTGCCTTATGGCGGTTACAAAACCGGGAGACAGCGTTGCCATTGAAAGTCCGGTTTATTTCGGTATTCTGCAAACGATACAGTTCCTCGGACTTAAAGCTATCGAGATTCCGACGCATCCTATCACCGGGGTAGACCTCGATGCTGTAAAAAAAGTACTGCCCCAGGTGGCAGCCTGCTGTTTTGTTACCAATTTCAGTAACCCTCTTGGATGCCTTATGCCCGAAGCTAACAAGCGGGAACTTGTTGCAATGCTTACTGAGTATAACGTACCTCTGATTGAGGATGACCTGTATGGTAATCTTTTCTTCGGTACTACGAGACCTGTACCATGTAAGGCATTTGATAAGGCCGGCATCGTAATGTGGTGCGGGTCTGTATCCAAAACACTTGCTCCCGGGTACAGAGTGGGCTGGGTTGCCCCGGGGAGATATAAAGAGAGAATCATAAGACAGAAGCTGTTACAAACCATCTCTACGCCTGCGTTGTACCAGGAAGTTATAGCCGATTTTATGGAACACGGAAGATTCGATCATCACCTGCGTTCTTTACGAAACAGGTTATATTCCAACTGTCTGCATTTTCAGCGTGCTATAGAAGACTATTTTCCAGACCACACCAAAATATCTCAGCCTCAGGGTGGGTTTATGTTATGGCTGGAGCTGGATAAAAAAATTGACACAGCGCGGTTATTTGATACAGCTATCAAACAGAATATAAGTTTTGCGCCAGGAAGAATGTTTACCCAGCACGATCAATATAATAATTGCATGCGGATTAACTTTGCATTAAACTGGAACGAAAGACTGGACTTTGATTTAAAACGTCTGGGCCGTATCGTGAAAAATGCCTTATGATGGTGTATCCGGCAAAGATGCAATGGCGGTAATTGAATATTTAAAATTTACTTTTTTACTTCAAAAAAATCCAATCAATGAAACTAAACATATACCAGGTCGACGCTTTTGCAGAAAGCGTTTTCAGCGGAAACCCTGCAGCTGTATGTCCACTGCAAGAATGGATAGACGCTGACTTGATGCAGAAAATTGCGGCAGAGAATAACCTCTCGGAAACAGCCTTTTATGTACGCGGAAGCGGGAAAATTGAAATAAGATGGTTTACACCAGCAATCGAAGTTGACCTCTGCGGACACGCCACACTTGCTGCTGCTTTTGTATTAAGCAGGTACGAAGCCTTTAATGAGGATGTTATTAATTTTTATTCATCCCGGAGCGGTAATCTGCCCGTGACCTTCAGAGATGGGCTCTTCATGTTGAATTTCCCAACAGATAAATTTGAAGAAATTGAGCTGAGCGATGAATTATTATCGGCAACAAATAAAATACCGGTCAGCGCTTACCGCGGAAATACCGATTATATGCTGGTATTCGAAAATCAGGATGATATCCGCACAATGCAGCCGAACCTTCCACTTATTGCCGGCCTGAAAGCCAGAGGAATTATTGTAACAGCAAAAGGCATTCATCACGATTTCGTTTCCCGTTTTTTTGCGCCGGCGGCAGGTGTAAATGAAGACCCTGTCTGCGGTTCTGCACACACTACTCTCATACCTTATTGGGCTGGACGATTAAACAAAAACACCCTTACAGCGCTTCAGCTTTCCTCCCGTAGAGGAGAACTGCATTGCCGGTTGCTAAACGACAGGATATAGCTGGGAGGTAAAGCTGTTATGTATATGAAAGGGGAGATATTTGTGTAGATAAGAGATATTCTATAAAATAGCATCTGAATATATATATCGTAGAATCTGCCTCGATTATTTTACCCCGTATTGCCGGAACCTGCACTTTAAAATTTACTTTTGCGGCAATGGCAATCAGTATACAATTACAAGAAAGAAGTAACCATGTCTGCGAATTATGCGGCAGTGAAGACAATAATTTAAAGGCTTACACCATCCCGCCCAGGGTTGAGGATTTAGCTGAAAACCAGGTTGTATTATGTTCAGCGTGTTTTGAACAGGTTAATACCGCCGATTACAGTGATTCAAATTACTGGCGTTGTCTTCAGGGAAGCATCTGGAGCGAGGTGCCGGCCGTTCAGGTGCTGTCTTATAAGATACTGGGCAGGTTATCAGCTGAAGAATGGGCAAGAGATACAATTGAATCTGTGTATCTTGACGAAACCCTGCTGGATTGGGCAAATGCCGAAGATATGCTTGAAGCAGAGAAGGTGATTCATAAGGATAGTTACGGCGTTGTACTGGAATCCGGAGATACAGTTGTCCTTATTCAGAATCTGAATGTCAAGGGAACGAATTATATCGCACCGAAAGGTACTATCGTCCGCAAGATCAAACTGGTTCACGATAATGCCGAACAGGTAGAGGGAAAAATAAATGGCGATACGATCGTTATTCTTACTAAATATCTAAAGAAGTCTGTATAGACCGTTTTATCGACATTCCATACCAGTCGTATATCTTTTTGCGGCTGGTATTCCCGCTCTGCCGGCTGATAAGTAGCCGCAGAGAATTGCATCCTCTTCGCTTTTAGATAAGATTTTGCTCTCGCAGCAGCCAGATAAAACCTTCCGGGATCCTCCAGTTTAAGCCGCGGTAACACAAATGTGCCGATGCTATGTTTATACTCAAATCACATTCCGGCAAACAATCGGCTTAAGTGTGAATTATTGCAAAACATTTATGAGAGAATTCGACGCGATCATTATTGGTTCCGGGCAGGGCGGAAATCCCCTTGCAAAAAAGCTGGCAGAGGCCGGCTTAAAAACCGCTCTCATTGAAAAGGACAAAATAGGAGGTACCTGCATCAATTACGGTTGCACACCTACCAAAACTATGATAGCCTCGGCCAAAACTGCATATACGATTTCCAAAGCTGCAAAACTAGGAATTAAATCTTCACTGCCTGAGCCTGATATACAGGCTATTTTAAGAAGGAAAACACAGGTTGTTGAAAGTTTCAGAGGAGGAACGGCCGGTGGCCTTAATAAAACAAAAAACCTGGAAGTGATCTCCGGCACAGCTGCTTTTACCGGTACAAAACAGATTGAGGTAACCAATGCAGATGGCAGCAGGGAGAATCTTACCGCTGCCAGGATATTTATTAATGCCGGTACGCATCCCTCTGTTCCCGACATCGAAGGTATTCAAAACAGCGGTTATGTTACTTCGGCCGGCATCATGGAGCTAAAAGAAATTCCGGAACATCTTTTTATTATAGGCGGAAGTTATATAGCACTCGAATTTGGCCAGATGTACAGAAGGTTTGGCAGCAGGGTTACTATCATAGAACGGCAGGACCATGTGCTGGCAAAAGAAGACGAAGATATTACAGCTGAGGTACAATCGTTCATGAAGGCAGAGGGTATCGGAATTCTGCTGAATGCTTCAGTCGTTAAAGTTGAAAAAGACCAGTCCGGGTTATCCCTTACTATCAGCATATCCGGCTCAGAGAAAACAATAAAGGGATCACATCTTTTAGTAGCGGCAGGACGTGCGGCGAATACCGAAGATCTTAACCTGGCATCGGCCGGGGTGGAAACTGACAAAAAAGGGTATATTAGGGTAAACGAATTTTTAGAAACATCTGCAGAGGGAATATATGCTATCGGTGATATTAAAGGCGGACCAAAGTTTACCCACGTAGCATACAACGACCACCTTATTCTGGCAGAAAATATACTGAAAAACGGGCGGGAAAGCACAAAACACAGGCTGATCCCTTATTGCATGTTCACAGATCCGCAGATGGGCAGGATCGGTTTATCTGAAAAGGAAGCAAGAGAACAGGGTTTTTCCATTAAGGTAGCTACCCTTGCTATGTCTAAAGTAGCTCGTGCAATAGAGACAGGAGATGAAAGGGGGCTCATGAAAGCAGTGATAGATTCAGATACCGGACAGATATTAGGAGCGGCCATATTGGGCGAGGAGGGAGGCGAAGTGATGTCTGTGTTACAGATGGCCATGTATGGCAAAATACCTTATACCCAGATCAGGAATATGATGTTTGCACACCCTTTATATTCCGAATCTCTCAATAATCTATTCATGACGCTTGACAATTAATGCTAAATATGGAAAAAGTCTCCGAAAGAACAGGTATCCTTGAACAGTATCTCAGGATCCGGAAACATACTGAAGATATCTGCAGTCCGCTCACAACAGAAGATTATGTTGTTCAGCCCGTAGTGGACGTTAGTCCGCCGAAATGGCATATCGGTCACACCACATGGTTTTTCGAAACCTTTATTTTAAAACCCCATCATCCCTTATATAAGGAATTCAATCCCGATTATAACTATGTTTTTAACAGTTATTATGAATCGGTAGGTTCCCGCGTGCTGCGCACAGACAGGGGGAACCTGAGCAGACCGACTGTGCAGGATATTTACCGGTACAGAAAGTATGTGGACCTTGCAATGGAAGATTTTCTCGAAGAGGAACCTGCCGATGATATAAGGGAAATACTTGTACTGGGTTTCAATCATGAGCAGCAGCACCAGGAGTTATTAATTTCAGATATTAAATATATTCTCGGGCACAATCCGCTTTTTCCTGCATATTCAGAGCAGACAGAGCTTGAAGATACGGGGGTGCAGCCGGAAGAAAATTTTATTTCCATACCTGAGGGAGTTTATGATATCGGATTCAGCGGAGCCGGATTTTGTTTTGATAATGAGCTGGACAGGCACCGGCAATATATTCAATCCTTTAAGATCTCAAACAGGCTTGTTACCAACGGCGAATACCTGGAGTTTATAAAAGCCGGCGGGTATAAAGATTTCAGATTCTGGCATTCGGAGGGCTGGGAATGGGTGAAAAACAGCGGAGCATCTGCTCCATTGTACTGGCATTTCATAGACGGCAGCTGGTATAACTATTGTTTGCAGGGGCTGAAGCAGGTAGACAAGAATCAGGCCTTATGCCATGTCAATTATTACGAGGCTACGGCCTATGCCTCATGGAAGGGCATGCGCTTGCCAACCGAGGCAGAGTGGGAAACCGCGGCAACCCGTTTTAAATGGGGCAGCAGGTGGGAATGGACCGGAAGCGCCTACCTGCCTTATCCCGGATTTACAAAAACGGAAGGAGCCATAGGAGAGTATAACGGAAAGTTTATGGTAAGCCAGATGGTATTAAAGGGCGCCTCCATTGCAACTCCGGAAGAACACAGCAGAATAACATATCGTAACTTTTTTCACCCACACCTACAATGGCAGTTTACAGGAATCAGATTAGCACAATAAGCACTGGAACTTCCCAGTTTTATACCGACGTTGTAAAGGGACTTAGTTCCTCCCCTAAGTTCCTGTATGCAAAGTACTTTTATGATGCAGAGGGCGACAGGCTGTTCCAGCAAATAATGAACAGCCCGGAGTATTATCTTACCAGAGCAGAAATGGAAATATTCTCCCGTCAGACCAAGGCACTTGCCGAGGTACTTACAGCAAAAGGAGAGAGATTTGATATTCTCGAACTTGGAGCCGGAGATGCAACAAAAAGCACCTTCCTGTTAAAGTATCTGCATGAGCAGGGCTTTGATTTTACCTATTATCCTATCGATATTTCAGAAAACATCATTGATTACCTGGAAAAGGAAATGCCGCGGCGAATACCAGGTTTGGAGATCCGGGGACTTCAGGGCGAATATGGCGAAATGATTGCAGAAGCCAATAAATTTTCCACGCACAAAAAAATAGTTTTATTTCTGGGTTCTACCATAGGTAATATGACCGTTGCTGAAGCATCGCTCTTCCTTAACGAACTATACGAACAAATGAACAGTGAAGATGTCCTGCTCATTGGTATCGACTTGAAAAAAGACCCTCATAAGATACTGGCGGCATATAATGACCGGGCGGGGATAACCAGGGCATTTAATCTTAATCTGTTAAAACGGATCAATGAAGAATTAGAGGCCGATTTTGACCTGAATAATTTTGATCATTTTCCTACTTATGATCCTATAAGCGGCTCGTGTAAAAGCTACCTTGTAAGCAAGGTTCAGCAGCAGGTATGTATAGGAGGCCGCGATGTGATATCATTTGAAAAGAATGAAGTGATATATATGGAACTATCTCAGAAATACGCTGTAGAGGAAACAAACGAGCTTGCCAAAAACAGTGGTTTCAAACCTCTTAAGTTGTTTTTCGACACTAATGATGCATTTTTGGATGCTATATGGGAGAGGAGATAAATCATCCAGCTCATGCAGGCAGGAAATCAGGTCCTGCCGGCATGGGCTGATAAAATTAGTAGTTGACTGATTCTTTATAAATTTTGTCGTTCAAATCTTTAATTATCTCGTCCAGCTGTCCGGCGGTTTTAAAGAATAACTCTATTATCTCCGCCCTCTGCTGTTCATCTTTTTCGAATTTCAGTATTTCATATAATCCGAGTACAGATGTTATCGGCGCTCTGAGCTTATGAGAAATATCCTGCAGCAGTTCTTTTAAGAACTGGTTTTTCTGGCGGATCTTCATCTCTTCATGCTTTTTTTGGCTGATGTCGCTCTGTACGGCCAGGAAACCGGTTAATTCATCACCCGTAAAAAGGGGAGAGCAGTCTATCTGTACCCAATACTGTGAGCCGTCTTTTCTGTAATTTATTATTTCCGTCTGGAAATAACGTCTTTCAGCAAGTGCTTGCCTCATCTCTTCAGAAGCCTGAGCGGAACTTTCGGGACCATGCAGCAAATCTTTTGGCACTTTTCCTTCTATATCCCCTAGCGTGAAGCCTGTATGCTCTTCAAAAGCTTTGTTAACCCAGACAACCTTTGACTCAATATCTGTTAAGATGATCATGTTCTTAACCTTCTGCAGAACGGTGCCGGTTAATTCGGTTAGATATTGTTTTCTGACAATTTCTGAGTTGTTAGCCATTAGATGTAATTGAAGGTTATAATTCTGTTAATAATAAATGTGAAGATTTATTATAAGTGGCGAGAGTGCCGGTTATCAAATACAGTTAATTAAACGAGATTGTATAATAAGATGAAATCAGCACTTTTGTTTTATCGGAATCTGATTCTGTACGTAGTGAGTCAACAGTAAATCCGGCGGAAATGCATTTGGGATACCAGTAATGCCGGTCTTACCGGTTCTGTTTTACTTTAGTATATTTTCTGAACCAGCTATTCATCTTCATCTGCATAACGCCGAGGAAGGCTTCGCGGAAGATCCTGGTATTCATCTTAGAGACGCCCTCCGTACGGTCCGTAAAGATAATAGGCACTTCTACTACACTGAAGCCATGTTTAATAGCAGTAAATTTCATTTCGATCTGGAATGCATAACCTACAAATCTGATTTTATCAAGATTGATGGTATTCAATACTGCCCTGGTATAACATTTAAATCCGGCAGTTGCGTCCTGGATATTGATTCCTGTTATAAACCGCACATAAACAGATGCGAAATAAGACATCAGTACGCGGCTCATCGGCCAGTTCACCACATTAACTCCTTTAATATATCTGGAGCCAACAGCGAGATCTGCACCATTTTTACAGGCCTCTCTCAGGCGGATCAAATCTTCCGGATTATGGGAGAAATCGGCATCCATCTCAAAAATATACTCATAATCGTGAGCAAGCGCCCATTTAAAACCATGTATATAAGCTGTGCCAAGGCCTAATTTACCTTGTCGTTCCTGGAGGTGAAGTTTTCCCGTAAACTCTCCCTGGAGCTGTTTAACGATGGCTGCAGTTCCGTCCGGAGAGCCGTCGTCGATAATCAGGATATGAAAAATGAGAGGTAAGGAAAAAACTTTGCGGATAATCTTTTCAATATTTTCCTTTTCGTTGTACGTTGGAATAATAACAAGGCTGTCTGATAACACAAGCTGGGTATAAAGGAAGCAAAAATAGCTTTTGAAAACAGAAAAAAAAACCCCTCAGCCAAACTGAGGGGTTAAAAAGTGTTAAATGTTAATGAACGCCGTGCATCAGCTTCTTAAGAATCGGCGTAAGCAGCATTATAAATACCCCTAATCCAACCGGTATCAGCGTGAATATCAGGAAGAAAGTAGACATGGAATACTGAGCGGTGATCTGGTCAATCATACCTCCCATGGTTCCCGCAATCTTATTACCAATAGCAATGGCAAGATACCAGATACCAAACATAATAGCGATCATACGCCCCGGAACGAGTTTACTTACGTAAGACAGGCCAACAGGTGAAATGCATAATTCTCCCATGGTATGAAAAAAATAGGCCAGAACCAGCCATATCATGCTTACCGATGCCACTTTAGCCCCCTGTGGAATATCGCTTGATCCATAGGCCAGCGCGGCAAAGCCTATTCCCAGCAGCACCATTCCGATGCCGTTTTTATAAGTGGCGAAAGGATTATACCTGCTTTCCCAAACTTTAGAAACCAGAGGCGCAAACGTGATAATGAAGAGCGAGTTTAACACACCGAACCAGGTAGCAGGTACTTCAGCTTTTACATCATTATACTGGTTTTTAAGCATATAAATTACAATGATCCAGATCAGTAAAAATCCCGCGGCAAGAATAACATTCCCCAGCGCAAACCGGCCAAATGTTTTCCTGAACAGGCTCAGAAGCACATAGGAGATAATTACCAGCGGAACAACCGTGATGAGAGTATTAACCACATTGAATATAATTTTGTAATTGCCTTCCAGCACCCGGGCCGTATAGTCTTTCGCGAAGATGGTCATAGATCCGCCGGCCTGTTCAAAAGACGCCCAGAAAAAGATAGTTATAAATGCAAGAGCAATTACCGCAATCATCTTATCTCTTAACACCGGGGTGTACTGAGTTATCCTCTTTACAAGTATGAAAACAAATAGGATAAGGGCTGTAATGATCACAAAATTACCCCCTGTAAGGCCTCCTATGCTAAAGTCAAACAGGTTAAAGGAAGTGATCCTTGAAACCGGATCGTTTATTGTCCACACCAGGCCCAGAACAGATATGAGGCCGATAATAATTAAGTCGAAAGTTGAAAACGGATTCCTGGTAGCCTCTTCCGGGCTTTCATCATCGGTTTTGGCAGCATCAGCAACCGGCTTAAGCCCGATAGTGCCGAATATATTCTGCGTAAAATAGAATTGCAGCATTCCTACGAACATAAATATACCAGCTAAACCGAACCCGTAGCTCCATCCCCAGTTAGGATTTTCTCCGATGTAACCGCATAACAGCATTCCCAGGAAAGCGCCGGAGTTAACGCCCATATAAAATATAGTATATGCACCGTCTTTTTTCTCCGGGTGTTTTTTATACATCTGTGATAGTACAGAGGTCATGTTAGGTTTGAAGAATCCGTTACCGGTCACCAGAAGGCATAATCCCAGGTACATGAAAAACGGATGGAATTCCATAGCCATGGATAAGTGCCCGAGGGTCATCAAAAGAGCGCCGAGTACTACAGCCCAGCGGTAACCAATGATCCTGTCTGCAACGTACCCGCCGAGGATAGGTGTTAAATAAGCCAGGGAGGTGTACGAGCCATAAATGGCCAGGGCGCTTTCTCTTGGCCATCCCCACCCGGCATTATTGCCCAGAATAGACGAAGTAAGGAACAATACAAGCAAGGCGCGCATTCCGTAATAGGAAAAACGTTCCCACATTTCAGTGAAAAATAAAACAAATAAGCCTTCCGGGTGCCCCATTACTTTGGAGTCGAAAAGACTATCATTCGATTGAGTTTGCATATTCAGCATGTTATATGTAAAGACTATTTAATATCACCCATTAACTTTCTGATGAGGGGCGAAGCCGCAATCATCACAATTCCGGCAACCAACGCATATACGGCCAGTGTTTTATAGCCATCTGTAAAAGTGAGAAGTTTTTGCGGCAAAGTATCGTTCTCTCCGGCTTTAGACATTCCGGCTCCCAATATGCCGGCTACGTATTGTCCGTATGCACTGGCAAGAAACCACATTCCCATCATAACTCCCTGAAGTTTCTTTGGCGAAAGCTTGGTCATAATAGATAAGCCTATAGGAGACAGGCATAATTCACCAAAAGTTATTACAAAATAAGCCGCAGTAAAAATATCAAGAGAGGCGATACCGTTTGCATCTGCAAAAAAGCGGGTAGCATAAAAAGTAAAAAAAGAGCCGGAAAGGAATAAAAAGCCCAGTCCAAATTTAACTACTGTATTTGGCTCAATCTTTTTTCGGGCCATGGCTAGCCATATAAGCCCCAGCAGGGGAGCAAAAATGATAACGAACAGTGAGTTTGCTGCATTATTGACACCATTAGGGTCAAGTGTGAGGCCGAGAAGTTTATTGTCGAGGTTATTAGCAGCGAACAGACTCAGAGAGCCTCCGCTTTGTTCAAAGAAGGCCCAGAACAAAATAGAGAACAGGATAAAAATCAGCGCCGCCAGCAATTTCTTTCGTTCTGTTTTATCGTATTTAAACATTTCATAAAACAGGTAGATCAGCGTAGCCGGACCAATAATATACATAAACCAGTCTGTATACTGTGTTTTTGATACCATGATCATAATTACAGGAATTACAGCCAGGGAACCGATGTATACCAGGTAATTGTACCAGGACTTATTTTTCGACTGCTCGGGGATAACTACAGATTCTGAAGGCACATTGGCGCCAACGCTATCTGCCAGTATAGGT
>Ga0265780_10008655_pt1 | contig 12332 bp, 12 predicted proteins | sample P1T30metagenome_FD_192432 | JGI IMG/M metagenome (GOLD analysis project Ga0265780, IMG submission 192432) | Plant litter microbial communities from East Loma Ridge, Irvine, California - P1 T30 | ecosystem: Environmental > Terrestrial > Plant litter > Unclassified | place: USA: California... | reverse complement strand
CTGGGATACTAACGGAACCTTCCTGGGTAAAATACGTTGGAACCGCCTGTTCAAGGGGATACATTAGTAAATAAACAGTTAATACATAATAGAAACAGCTGCCTGGATTTCCAGGCAGCTGTTTCTATTATGTTACATTAAGAGAGTTTAATATTGAAGGCCCTGTAACTGCAGTTTAGCTGCGAGTTCATTAAGATCGTCTACTACAGGTTTTGCTAAAGGTATGCCTGTTTCCTTACGTTCGAGTTCTGCCTCTGCTTCTGGTTCTCCGGGTATAATTACAGGCTGCTGCGGGTCTGTAGGAGCTGCAGATTTAAATCTGTCGACCCAATGGTCCATATGTTTTTTAAACTCTTCTACGGGCCTGAATCCATCAACACGCATAGCGCCTAGAAAATGTCCGATCCCTTGTCCCGGAAGATCGGGTAATGGATCAAGAAAAGCTACAAAAGGAGGTACCCATGGACCGTAGTTAGCTCCTGAAAGAACTGCAGACAGGATGTCAACAGTAGCACTCAGTCCGAATCCTTTGTGACTGCCGTGTTCGCGGTCGCTGCCCAGGGGAAGCAGTGAACCTCCTGTTTTTAAAGCATGCGGGTCCGTCGTAATATCTCCGGTATTAGTTTGTACCCAGCCTTCAGGGATGGCCTTGCCTGCACGTTGTGCAATTTCAAGTTTACCGTTAGCAGCTGCCGCTGTAGCCATATCGACCACTACAGGAGCTCTGTTTCCGGCAGGAAAAGCGTAACACATCGGATTTGTACCGAGCAGACGCTCTGTTGTAAAAGTAGGAGCTACCAGTGGGCTTGCATTAGTCATGGCGAAACCTATCATATCGCGTTTAACAGCTTCAAGCGCATGATAGCCCGCAATACCAAAATGATTGGAATTTCTTACAGACACCCATCCTGAGCCATACTTCTCAGCCTTTTCAATTGCCAGTTTCATAGCAAAAGGAGCTACAACAAGTCCTAGCCCGCTATCGCCGTCTACAGTTGCGGTAGTAGCTGTTTCGTGTACTACCTTTATGTCAGGACGGGCGTTTATACGTTGTTTCTCCCACAGTCTTACATAACCGCTCAGGCGGGCAACACCGTGCGAATCTATGCCGCGAAGGTCTGAAGCCAGCAAAACATCAGTAGCAATATCAGCATGTTCATCAGAGCAGCCTATAGCAATAAACACCGATTTAGTGAAATTCCGTAATATGTTTTCGTGAAAAGTAACAGTACTCATAAATTAAGGTTCGAGGATGGTGAATTTAGAATCGAGCGGTTTGAAATTTCTGATCAGTTCAGAAATAAAGCCGGTTCCATACTTAATAAAGAAAGGTCCGAAGTTTTCGGTTCGTTCCTGAAGCCCCCCACCAGGGAAATATTTGTTTTTAAAATTGTCGATCTGTACCAGCACATCCCCGTGATTGCGAACATCCGCTTTAAGGAGCTTTTTCTCCAGGTTATTCATCGCTTTATGAAGCCTTGCTTTAACAGCTTCGGTGCTGGGAGCAAGAGTCTGGTCAATTTTATAAGTGCGGAGTTTAATCTTTTCGAAGATGCTGCTGATCTCTTTCCATTCGTCGGAGAGGTTCAGGACATGATTTGAATGATTCAGCACCCATTCCTTTTTTATTAACTCTGAGGGCTTGAACACATCTTTATGACAGATGTCCAGCCTGCATAATTTACTGCTGAACTCCTCATGGGTAACCAGTGCTGAATTGCGAAGCAGCAATATTGGAAATATGGTGTTGTATGCCAGGAAATTGTCCCGCAGCTGCAGCCAGTAAACCAGTTCAGCACCACCTCCTATATAAGCGAGGTTAGGTAAAATAGTTTCCTGGTATAATGGGCGCATTACTACGTTGGGACTGAACTTTTCAGGATATTTCCTGATCTGATCTCTAAGCTCATCACTGCTGAACTTCAAAGCCGTATTGAGGATATAGAATTCGCCATTTTCAAACACTATCCGTTCACGCAGTCCGTCTTCCATATAAAAGAAGTTGATCTCTCTGGCATGGACCTGAGTTTTAAATCCTCTTTCTTCCAGAGCTGCGCTGGTTTTGTTGATGGCTTTATAACTCGTTTGTTCGAGAATGTCCTTTTCTATAATTCCGGCAAACAATCTCTTTAACGAAGGATGATCGGCATCTACGATTACCAGGCCGTATTCCCTGAAAAGAGAATTAACCAGGTGCCTGGTTGCATCAGCCAGCTTATCGTGCTCTAAATATGCAGTCTCAATGATAGAAGAAAGCAAGGTGGCATTCTCTGATATTCCAAGGGAACTGCTGTATTCTCTTACTGCATCGGCTATAGTCTGTGTACTCAGGCGGCCTGTAGGGCCGGAAGCTTCCAGGTACCACGCTATATTTTTACCATATACACTGGTGTGATTGATCTCAGCAAAGTCATGATCCTCTGTAGCCATCCAGTACACCGGAACAAAGTTCTTGTCAGGATAAGCCGTTTTAAGGTCTCGTGCAAGATTGATAGTAGAAACAATCTTATATATGAAGTAAAGCGGGCCTGTAAATATATTCAGCTGGTGGCCGGTGGTCACGGTGAACGTATTTTCCTGGTTTAACAAGTCGATATTCTGATATACAGCCAGAGCATCATTCCTGTTTATTCCACCTGCCTTATATTGTTCATTCAGAACCTCTGTGAGAATCTGCCTGTTTGCAGGCTGAGTTTTTTCGGCAATAAGTTTTGAGAAATTTTCCAGCGATGGAAAATGGGAAACAAAAGGATCAAGCTTTGGATCATGTGCCAGGTAGCTTAGCACAGTTGAAGAAAAACTGCCGGTTTCGCTATAATTAATACAGGAGGCTTTCATGAGAGGACGAAAATAGGGGAATTTCGTCAATTCCCCTCTCTTCAATCATTTATTTGACAATCTGTCCATACAGATCAAAGTCTTCAGCCCGTTCAATTTTAGCCATTACAAAGCTTCCTTCAGTGGCATAATTGGTGCTGGCATGCAGTAAAACCTCATTATCAACCTCAGGAGAGTCAAATTCGGTACGGCCTACAAAGTAATCTCCTTCCTTCTTATCTATAAGGACCTTAAATGTTTTTCCGATCTTTTCCTGGTTTTTGTCGAAAGATACACCCTGCTGTACTTCCATTATCTCTTCGACCCGTTGTTCTTTAATTTCCTGAGGGACATTGTCTTCCAAAGAATGAGCATGGGTTTTTTCTTCATGAGAATAGGTGAAGCAGCCCAGCCTGTCAAAGCGGGTTTCCTCTACCCAGTTTTTCATTTCCATGAAATCCTGTTCTGTTTCGCCGGGATACCCGCAAATAAGCGTGGTACGGAGGGAAATATTGGGAACTTTATCCCGGATCTGGTTAACCAGGTCCGTCGTTTTTTGTTTGGTGATCCCCCTGCGCATAGATTGCAGCATATTGTCGCTTATGTGTTGAAGCGGCATGTCGAGATAGTTGCAGATATTCTCCCTCTCGTTCATCACATCCAGGATCTCCATAGGGAAACCTGAGGGATAAGCATATTGAAGGCGTATCCAGTCGAGCCCATCCACATCAGAAAGGTAGCGGAGCAGGTCTGCAAGATTACGTTTGCCATACAGATCGAGCCCATAATAAGTAAGATCCTGGGCAATAAGTATTAACTCTTTTGTGCCGTTACGAACAAGGGTTTTAGCCTCTTTTACAAGCTCCTCAATAGGTTTGGAAACATGTTTCCCACGCATCAGGGGAATAGCACAGAAGGAGCAGGGGCGGTTACAGCCCTCTGCAATCTTAAAATATGCAAAATGAGAAGGGGTTGTCAGTAAACGCTCGCCAATCAGTTCGTACTTATAGTCGGCCCCTAAAGAGGAGAGAATGTTCTGAAGATCATTGGTGCCAAAGTAAGCGTCGACATTGCTGATCTCAGCTTCGAGTTCTGGCTTATAGCGTTCAGAAAGGCAGCCGGTAACAATTACTTTTCCTACTTTTCCCTGTTCTTTCAGTTCGCTGTATTGTAATATAGTATCTATTGATTCCTGTTTGGCATTATCTATGAAGCCGCAGGTATTTATTACAACGATGTCGTTTTTACCTACGTTGCCCGCTTCGTGTACAACGTCCAGCTGGTTGCCTTTAAGCTGTCCCATCAGCACCTCTGAGTCATAAACGTTCTTGGAACAACCAAGGGTAATAACGTTGATGCGGGGTTTGTTGATTATTTGTTTTGATCTCACTTCTTTGTATTATGATTACACAGATTATTGATGATTATACGGATTATGCTGATTACACAGATAGTCGTTTAACCTCACAACTGGTGTTGCCGAAATTTATAAGTAATCCTGTTTTTATTTTACTTGCCTTTAGATAAGAAATAAGTTGATTATAGAATAATTTAGGCATGAAACCAGTCACTGATTTTAATTCTATTATTACGGTGTCTTCAACCAGTAAATCACATCTGAATTTTCCCACCTGTTTATTATCGTACATCACTATAAACTCCTTTTCGGCTACAAACCTTAATAATGCTTTTTCGAGGGTTATTTGTAAAGCCCTGGAATATATCTTCTCGTTAAAGCCGGGACCAAGATCCCTGTGAACTGTAAAACAGCATCCTATTATTTTTTGTGTAAGAAGATCAAGCTCCGGTTTAGATTGCATATCTGATCTGTTACGTAAAGATCAAAAATACTCTAAACAACTATTCAGATCACAGAATATTTATTTGAAACCAATATAATCTGTGTAATCCTTTAAAATCTTAAAATCTCCGACTTATTTAAATAACGATTCAACAAACTCTTTCTTATTGAATAGCTGCAGGTCATTGATTGCTTCTCCGACACCAATATATTTAACCGGAATCTTGAACTGGTCTGAAATACCTATAACCACACCACCCTTAGCTGTACCGTCGAGTTTGGTTAAAGCGAGTGCATTGACGTCCGTAGCTTGTGTAAACTGTTTACACTGCTCTATGGCGTTCTGCCCGGTTGAAGCATCGAGTACCAGCAGAATTTCATGAGGAGCGCCGGGTACCACTTTCTGCATTACGTTCTTTATTTTAGTGAGCTCATTCATAAGAGCCACTTTGTTATGCAGGCGGCCGGCAGTATCGATAATGGCAACATCTTCGGCATTGGCAACGGCCGATTGTAAAGTATCAAATGCCACAGAGGCCGGATCTGAACCCATTGCCTGCGCAACAACTCTTACGTCAACCCGTTGTCCCCATAACTTAAGCTGGTCTACAGCAGCAGCACGAAAAGTATCAGCCGCGCCCAGTACAACTTTATTGCCGGCCTGTTTTAACTTATGAGCAAGTTTTCCGATAGTTGTTGTTTTACCGACTCCGTTAACGCCAACCACCATGATCACATATGGTTTGTGCTGGCCATATTCGAAGCTTTCAAAATCGTTGCTGTTGTTTTCGGCCAGAAGCTCCTGGATCTCCTCCCTCAGAATCCCGTTCAGCTCAGAAGTATTCACATACTTGTTGCGGGCAGCACGATCCTGGATACGCTGAATAATCTTCAGCGTGGTAGTCACGCCCACATCAGACGTTACAAGAATCTCTTCCAGTTCATCCAGTACATCATCGTCGACCGTAGATTTTCCAATAACCGCTTTGGTCAGCTTGGAAAATAAGCCTTCTTTGGTTTTCTCCAAACCTTTATCGAGTGCTTCCTGCTCCTCTTTCGGAGTTTCCTTCTTCTTGAAAAAATCGAATAATCCCATCTTGATATCTGCAGATGTGTAAATGTGACTGCCGTTTAACAGCTTAGCGTATGCCTGTCTACAAAAAAAGCCCTCCTGATTTATATCGGGACGGCTGTATAATATTTTTAAAGAAAATAAACCTACTAAGCGTTTTTAGCTTCAGCAAGAGCGTCTTTAACGTGATCGTTGTGTGCAATGATTTCTTTAAAAGTGTAAGCGCCGGTTTTTGGAGATTTAATCATGGTAATAACCTTTGAATATTCTTTACCTTTTCCGGTCTTCAGGGTTGCAACTACTTTCTTTGCCATCTTTTTAAGGATTTAATTGTTTGATCGGTTAAATGAATGAATGAAACAATTCACTCGTTCATCCTATCCATCAATAATTATTTTATTTCTTTGTGAACAGTTACTTTTCTAAGGAACGGATTGAATTTCTTCAGCTCCAAACGTTCAGTAGTGTTCTTTTTGTTCTTGTTAGTGATATAACGAGACATCCCAGGTACGCCACTTTCTTTTTGTTCGGTACATTCTAAAATAACCTGAACTCTGTTACCTTTCTTTGCCATTTTCTATTTTTTTAAACGATTATACGTATCCTTTTTTAAGGAATTTATTAATTACAGCGCTGATACCATTCTTGTTGATGGTTTTAATTGCTGAAGTTGAAACTTTCAGCGTAATCCAGCGGCCTTCTTCAGGGATGTAAAATTTCTTTACTTTCAGGTTAGGATAAAACTTACGCTTGGTCTTAACGTTTGAATTTGAAACGTTATGACCGTTCATTGGTGCTTTTCCTGTTAAATCACAAATTCTCGACATGACTATGTAGTGTATCTTGTTGTTGTAAAACTCAGCCTCTTAAAGAGTTTGCAAATATCAGAAGAATAAATTAAATACGCAATTTTTTTTGTCTTATTTTCCTGACTGTAAAAACATAGCGTAAATATCATCTTATTTTCTGTTTATGGCCAGCTTTATTTAAAATAAACAGGCTTTTTCTAATCGTAAAATATTTCTATTTTAACGCCACTAACTTTACTAACTAAACATAAGCTTATGCACTATGAATCTGCCGTTGAAACGGGAGTTGATCATGCCTCGAAGAAAAAGGCACGTCTGGGAGTTCTTTTATTTTTTCTGTACCTGTTTTTTTATGCAGGTTTTGTGGTGATAGGGGTTTTTAACTACGAGCTGTTAAGCCGGGAGGCAGGCGGGGGGATGAACCTTGCGCTTATCTACGGCATGGGCCTCATCTTCTTTGCGGTACTTATGGGTATCCTGTATAATTACCTGTGTTCGGGGTTTGAAGATAACATGAACGAAAAGGAGCCGACATCATGATATACCATGTTTCTTACATCGCGCTTTTCTTTTTTGTTGTTTTCGTCGGAATGGTGCTGGGCCTGTCATTTTACTTTGCCAGGAGAACCAAATCGGCTTCGTCTTATTATGCAGCGGGCGGGCAGATCCACTGGGTAGTGAACGGGATAGCCTTTGCCGGAGATTATCTCTCTGCCGCCTCTTTTCTGGGGATATGCGGAATGATAGCCACCTTTGGCTTCGACGGCTTTTTATATTCCATAGGATTTCTCGCCGGTTGGATCGTGGCGCTTTTTCTTATCGCTGAACCGCTCAAACGTCTTGGGAAATACACATTTACTGATGCGCTTAATTCTACATTTAAATCAAGGGCTATTACTCTGACTGCCGCTATAAGTACGCTTATCGTTTCCGTGTTCTACCTTATTCCGCAGATGGTTGGTGCCGGCGACCTTGTAACTCCCCTGCTTGGTTTTCCGCATTGGGTAGGAGTGGTATTGGTTGGCATTGTAGTAATCTTTATCGTAGCCAGTGCCGGAATGACCTCGACAACCTATGTTCAGTTTATAAAAGGCGGTTTGCTGCTCATACTTTCTGCGGTGCTCTCTTTTTATATCTTTAAGAATGGCTTATCGCTGCAGCCAGACCACGAGGGGCAGACTTATCATAAGTTTATAACTGTAGATCCTATCGTCGTAAACGGCAAAGTAATAAGCGCTGCCAGATGGAATGTATTATCACAGCAGGAGGTAAAGGGAATAAATTTCGTGAAGCTTGAGAAGGACGGAATTGAAAGATGGTTCGAACTGGCAAAAAAGGGACCCGGTTATGAACTGAAAGAGGCGCTTTCCGTTTCCGTAGCCGGTAACGGTACCAAACTTTATAACGGCGAGCCGCGTGAAAAGGCGACCTTCTTCCAGGTGGGCCATATGAGCAGGATCATCGTGAACGGCAGGGAGGTGAGTAAAACAGGGCCGCTTGGACCGTTTGAGTTTCTTTCAGTAATCGGAAAAAGCGAGATAGTCCGTTTCTCGGAAGTTAAACTGCTAGACGGCAACGATAAAGTGTCTGTTTATTATCAGAATAAAACTTCAGGCAAAGACTTTATGCTGCCGGGATTAAAATATAAGATCGGTAAGGATGCAAGCATATGGAGCAAGCTTGATTTCATTTCTTTAATGCTGGCGCTCTTTCTCGGAACAGCAGCACTTCCGCATATCCTCATCCGCTATTATACAGTTAAATCACAGCGTGATGCCCGGAAGTCGACTATATTGGCTATTGCTGCTATCGGCTTGTTTTATGTACTCACCTTGTTCATGGGCTTAGGTGCAGCTGTTAACGGCGTTCTCGATGTCGAATCAAGTAATATGGCAGCTCCGCTGCTGGCAAAAGCTTTCGGCGTGGTGCTGTTCTCTATCATATCGGCTGTTGCGTTTGCAACTATTTTAGGTACGGTCGCCGGCCTGATTATAGCCTCTTCAGGTGCAATAGCCCATGATCTTCTGGATAATTATTTTAAAATGGACCTCAGCGACGGCAAGAAAGTCAGGGCAGGGAAAATTTCAGCCTTTGTGGTAGGCATCGTGGCCATTATACTGGGTATAACCTTCAAAGGGATGAACGTTTCCTTTTTGGTGGGCTGGGCCTTTGCAATAGCTGCATCGGCAAACCTGCCGGCTATTCTCTTTCTTTTATTCTGGAAGAAGACGACAGCGAAAGGAATTGCCTGCTCTATTGTTACCGGCATTGTTGCTTCCCTGGGTGTCATCCTTACTTCACCAACCATGTGGGACCGCTATGGCCTGGACCCTGCAAATGCCCTGCACCATTTGGATAACCCCGCAATAGTATCCTTCCCTCTGTCGTTAGCAGTGGTATACCTGGTGTCGATACTGACGCAGAAAGACCAGAAAGTACAAACAGAACAGCTCAAAACTTACTTATAAACTTATATTACAGATAAGAATGAATTTAAAGATCAGATCATTTGATGAATATCAGCGTGTTTACGACTACAGTGTAAAAGAACCGGAGAAGTTCTGGGGCGAAATAGCTGATAATTTTTACTGGAGAAAAAAATGGAACAATGTGCTGAAGTGGAACTTCAGCGAACCCGATATTAAATGGTTCGAGGGAGCAAAACTGAATATTACTGAGAACTGTATTGACAGGCACCTGGAAAACTCCGGGAATAAACCTGCTATTATCTGGGAACCGAATGATCCGGAAGAAGATCACCGCGTGCTCACTTATAAACAGCTGCACGATAAGGTCTGTCAGTTTTCAAACGTGCTCAAAAATAACGGAGTAAAAAAGGGCGACCGCATTTGCATCTATCTGCCCATGGTGCCCGAACTGGCCATCGCAGTGCTGGCCTGTGCTCGTATAGGAGCTATACATTCTGTGGTATTCGGTGGTTTTTCTGCACAATCTATCGCCGACAGGATCAACGATGCTACCTGTTCACTGGTAATTACCGCCGATGGCGGCTTCCGCGGAACAAAAGAAGTGCCTCTTAAAACAACTATAGACGATGCCCTGGTGCAATGCCGCAGTGTAGAACGGGTAATAGTTCTCACCAGAAGCCGTTCTGCAGTATCGATGATAAAGGGGCGTGATGTATGGTGGGAAGATGAGATCAGAAAGGTAGAAACGCAGGGTAATCCATTTTGTCCGGCGGAAGTAATGGATGCAGAAGATATGCTGTTTATTCTCTATACCTCCGGTTCTACCGGAAAGCCTAAAGGTGTGGTACATACCTGCGGCGGATACATGGTATATGCAGGTTATACTTTTGCCAATGTATTCCATTATGAGCCCGATGAAGTTTATTTCTGTACCGCCGATATCGGCTGGATCACCGGGCATTCCTATATTGTATACGGACCGCTCTCACAGGGAGCTACCACTCTGATGTTTGAAGGTGTTCCTACATGGCCGTCGGCCGGCCGCTTGTGGGAGATCACAGAAAAACACAAGGTAAACATTCTCTATACAGCGCCTACGGCTATCCGATCTCTTATGAGCTTTGGCGAAGAACCCCTGGAAGGAAAAGATCTCAGCTCACTGAAGAAACTGGGATCAGTAGGAGAGCCTATTAATGAAGAAGCCTGGCACTGGTTTGATGAAAAGATCGGTAACGGTAATTGTCCTATTGTCGACACCTGGTGGCAGACCGAAACCGGCGGTATTATGATTTCTCCCATTGCAGGGGTAACTACAACTAAACCAGGATATGCTACCCTGCCGCTGCCTGGCATACAGCCGGTATTGGTAGACGAGAATGGCAAAACAATAGAAGGGAATGATGTAAGCGGGAATTTATGTGTAAAATTTCCATGGCCGGGTATGCTGAGAACCACATATGGTGATCACGAGCGCTGCCGGCAAACCTATTTCTCTACTTATAAAGACATGTATTTTACCGGCGACGGCTGCCTGAGGGATGCTGATGGCTATTATCGTATTACAGGCAGGGTAGATGATGTGCTGAATGTTTCAGGTCACCGTATCGGTACTGCAGAGGTCGAAAATGCTATAAATATGCACTCTGACGTGGTAGAAAGTGCCGTGGTTGGTTATCCTCACGAAATAAAGGGGCAGGGCGTATATGCGTACGTTATCCTTGGGTCTTCTTCGCATGATAAAGACCTTACCAAAAGGAATATTCTGCAGACGGTAACCCGCATCATCGGCGCAATTGCCAAACCAGATAAGATTCAGTTTGTATCAGGCTTGCCCAAAACGCGTTCCGGAAAGATTATGCGTCGTATACTGCGTAAAATTGCCGAAGGAGAAACCTCTAATCTCGGTGATGTAAGTACGCTTCTGGATCCGGGAGTAGTGGAAGAAATTAAGGAGGGAGCCCTGTAAGAAATCAGAACAATTCTAAGTGTGACATGTTGTACAGTTATATCTAAATTATAAAAAACATGGACAAGTTAGAATTGAAAGGTAAGTGGAACGAGCTAAAAGGAAAAGTGAAACAAGCTTACGGCGATCTTACCGACGACGATCTGAAATATGAAGAAGGACAAGATGATGAGCTTTACGGCCGTCTTCAAACTAAGACCGGTAAAACCCGGGAACAAGTAATAGACTGGCTGAAAAGTTTATAAAAACAGCCTCGTAAAAAAGAAGCCTGGTGTGAGAACATCAGGCTTCTTTTTTAAATATAGTATTCTTTAATATCCGAATATCTGCTGAAGACTAAGTTTTGTAAAATCTCCGTATTTCTTAAGGTCTTCTTCACTCACCCTTTTTTCCGATGCCACCACACAATAAGTGTAGGGTTTATTTTTTAGTTCCTCATCGTGGAATTTTTTAATACTGTCGAAGTTCATAGAACCGACAGCTTCAAAAGTGGTTTTTCTCGCATCATAGTCAAGCCCTTTGCGCTGAGCATTTAAATAGCTGAAAAGGATGTTTTCGTTGGTGATGCGGTCTGTTTCCAGTGATTTTCTGATATTCTCCTTTGCAACATCCAGCACTTTCCGGGATTCCGGCAAATCAGTAAGCAGTTCATTCATACTGCCGATCGCTTCGTTCAGTTTATCAGCCTGTGTGCCAACATACGCGATCATACTATATTGGTCTTCCTTTTTAGAAGGAGAATTATATACTGCATACGTGGAATATGCAAGCGCTTTCGACTCCCTGATGGTCTGAAAGACGATGGTACTCATCCCGTTGCCGAAATAGTTGTTAAAGAGCTCAATAGAAGCAGCTTTAGAAGGATTGAAAGCTGAGCTGTTTCTTACCCATTCAATTTCTGCCTGTACCATATCGTAATCGGCAAACAACACCTTGCTCTTATCCTGACTTATCCTGCTGAATTTCTGCTGTGCCGGATATGGCTTAAATGTTGCCGGAGTTTTATGCAGCTTTTTCAATGAGGCAGCCAGCTGGGTTACAGGTTGTGGCCCGTAGTACAAAACAGTATGGTCAAAGCTGATCAGGTCGCGTAATAAAGAAATTAATTGTGATGAAGTTATCGCTTCGAGCTCGCTGTCAGAAAGCACATTGTTAAAAGGATTCTCAGGGCCATATTGAGCATAACTAACCAGTCCCTGCATAATTGCGCCCTTATTTAGTTTAGCATTCTCCCTGCTCTTTTTTAACCTCGCTTTTAATCCGGTTAACGCAGTTTCATCAGCTTTGCAATGAGTTAGAAGATCTTCATATAAAGATATGGTCTTGTCAAAGTTTTCCTGTAACCCGGTAATGCTTACTGAAGTAATATCGTTTACTGCAGAAATGCGAAAAGAGCCTGCTAATTTGTAGAACTCTTTGCTTATATCTTCAGCGCTCA
>Ga0265780_10008654_pt1 | contig 12332 bp, 9 predicted proteins | sample P1T30metagenome_FD_192432 | JGI IMG/M metagenome (GOLD analysis project Ga0265780, IMG submission 192432) | Plant litter microbial communities from East Loma Ridge, Irvine, California - P1 T30 | ecosystem: Environmental > Terrestrial > Plant litter > Unclassified | place: USA: California... | reverse complement strand
GACGATTTATGGCATCCGCCAGCGATGACGCGCCAGATCGCGCGCACGGAGGGCTGGACCTTCGGCGTGTCTTGACGCATGGAATGCGCACGAGGACAGCGTCCTCCACGCCGGTTTAGCTCAGTTGGTAGAGCGCCAGTTTTGTAAACTGGATGTCGCGGGTTCGATTCCTGCAACCGGCACCATCCCCCCATCTTTGCGCATCGCCTCCCGCACCGGTCAGGGCTTGGAAGCGGCGTTGCCCCCTGCCCCGGTCCGATACCGATCGAACCATGCGAGGATCGCGGATGCCTTCGCCGCAGACTGCGACGGGCGCGACGTGAAGCCGCCGTGGCTTGCGCCGGGCACCTTGACCAGCGCGGTCGGCACGCCGCGGATCTGCAATGCCGCGTAATATTGTTCCGACTCCGACACCGGCGTGCGGTAATCGTCGCTGCCCACGACGACCAATGTCGGCGTCTTGACGTTGCCGACGAGGCTCAGCGGCGAACGGTTCCAGTAGCTCATCGGGTCTTCCCACGGCAGCTTGGTGAACCAGTAGCGCGAGGTGAACAGCGTATTGTCCATCGTCAGCGCTTCGCTCGCCCAGTTGATCACGGGCTTCTGCGTCGCGGCTGCCTTGAACCGATCGGTCTTGCCGACGATCCATGCGGTCAGCACGCCGCCGCCCGAACCGCCGGTGACGAACAGATTGTCGGGGTCGGCGGTGCCATCCGCGATCGCGGCATCGACCGCGGCGATCAGGTCGTCGTAATCGGCGGAGGGATATTTCTTGTCGATCAGATTGGCGAATTCCGCGCCGTAAGAGGTCGATCCGCGCGGATTGGTCCACAGCACCGCATAGCCAGCCGCCGCATACAGTTGCACGTCGGTCGCGAAGCTCGGACCGTAGGCGCTGTTGGGACCACCGTGGATCTCGAGGATCAACGGCGCGCGTTTCCCGGCAGGCTGGCCCGGCGGGGTCGCAAGCCACGCATCGATCGACCGCCCATCGGGTGCGGTCACCGCGATCTTGCGGATCGGCGCGAGCGCCTTGGACGCGGCCATCACCGCGTTGAGCTGCGTCAGGCGACGCGCCTTGCCCCCGCTCGATACCCACACGTCCGCAGGCACGGATGCATCGCCGCCGCTATAGGCGATCGTGCCGTTGCGCGAGACCGAGAAGGCACCGCCGGTATACGGTCGGTCGAGCCCGTCGCCCCCGACATTGTCAATCACCGGCGTGACGCGGCCATCAAGGCCGATCCGTGCGACCTTGCGCTGTCCGCGATCGTCGTAGCTGGCGAACAAGCTACGCCCATCCGCGGCCCACACCGCATCCTCGATCCCGCGATCGAGCGGCGCGGTGAGCGACTTCGCCCCGCCGGCGTCACGGTCGCCGACGTAGAGTTGCGTGTTCTCGTAGCTGCGGCGCTTGTCGTCGAACCCGAGCCAGGCGATCCGGCTGCCGTCCGGCGATACCAGCGGCTTGGCGTCAGGGCCGTCGCGGCTTGTCAGCGTCCGGAGCGCACCGCTGGTCACGTCGACCGCGATGACGTCGGAGTTCATCACCTGCCGATCGGCCTCGGGGCCGCGGATCGCCGCGAAGACGATCGAGCGGCCATCGGGCGTCCAGGAGAGCGGGCCACCGTCATCGAACGCACCGAAGGTCAGCTGGCGGGCGGCACCGCCATCCGCCGCAACGACGAACAGATGATCCCGCCCCGGCTTGACGTATCCTGGCCCATCGTTGCGATAGTTGATCCGGTCGATCACCGTCAGCGGCTCGGCCCATTTCGCGCCCTCGGGCTTGGGCGGCGCCTTGCCCAGCGTCGTCGCCTCACCCGCGACCGTCGCGACATAGGCGAGCTGCCGCCCGTCGGGCGACCAGGCGAGCGCCTGCGGATCGCCGGGGAAACTCGTCACGCGCGCGCTCGTCCCGGAGGACAGCCAGCGAACGAACAGTTGCGAGCGATCCCCGTCGGCGGCGGCGTAGGCGACGCGCGTGCCGTCGGGCGACCAGCGCGGGGTCGACCCTTGCGTCGCGAACGGCGTCTGCCGTCCAGAGGCAACGTCGATCAACCAAAGCGACGACTGCATCCGGTCGGTCATCACGTCGGCACTGCGGCGAACGTAAACGATCGTGCGCCCGTCAGGACTGATCTGCGGGTCCGCCGCGATCGACAGCCCGAACAGATCCGCGCCGGTGAACCCGCGCGTCGGTCCCTCTGCGGGGGCAGCGTTCGGCTGTTGCTGCGCGATGCTTGCGACCGGAGTGGCGACCCCCAGCGATGTCGCGAGGGCTATGGCGAGGGTCAGGCGCATGCGGGGTCTCCGGATAGGTCGCCGCCGGTCATGCCCGATTGGGCGCGCCATGCAATAGTGGGAAAGCGGTCGGCGTTAGTCCCCCATCCCCTCGGGGGCCGTAACGAGCCTATCCCCCTTCCGTTCGCTTCGAGCGCAGTCGAGAAGCCGCCACGATCGCTGTGCCAGGTTTCTCGACTAGGCTCGAAACGAACGGAAGGAGAGGTTTCGCACCCTGCCCGGCGGAGCCGCCGCGCGCAGCCAGCGCGCAGCAAGCGCCCCCGGCCCCGTCAGGGCGTTTCCGCCGCCGTCGCCATCGCCGCCCGTGCTGCCAGAATATATGCCGACGTCGTGCTGACCGTATATTCGTTCTCGAACCACAGGAACGGCCAGTCGGGCTTCGCCTCGGGGAAGTCGGGTTTGACGATCAGCACGCCCGGCACCATTCCGCCCGGGATGAAGCTGTAATCAGCGCGATTGTGGCCATAGCCGATCAGCTTCGACGCGGTGCCGACGGTGGACACCAGCGACAGGTTGTTCGCCGGATGCCGCCCCAGCACGTAATCGAGCGCGGCCAGCGTGTGCTCGGTCCCGATCAGTTCGGGGAACGCCTTGTGCATCAGGTACATCGTCGTACCGAAGCTGACGACCTGATTGGACCCCGCCCACGACCCGTCGCTGATCGGCACGCCGAACGGGTTCTTGGTCATGTCCTGATCGACCTTGGTCTTGAGCGCCTGCACCAGCGGCAGGAGCTGCGCGCGATACGCCGGATCCATCAGCGGGATCGCGCGGACCGCCGCGCTGCCGACCCACTCGAACCGCTGCTGGATCACCGGCATCAACTGACGCAGGCGATCTGCATAGACCTTGTCACCCTTGCTCGTGATCAGCAGCTCGACCGTCGCGACCACGTTCGCCATTTCGGGCGAGCGGCGCGAGGACGAATCGTCACGCCCGTCGCCGCCGTCCTTCACCCCGGCCTGTTCCTTGCTCCACAACACCTTGGCCGCCGCCAGTGCCTCCGCCGCCATCGCGGGATCGCTCTCGCGCAACGCGCGGCTCGCGCCTGCGAGCGCACCGGCCACCGCAAGATTGTTCGCGGGGAAATTGGTCGTGAACGCCCAGCGATCGTCCTGCGCGCCCGACCCGTCACCCTTGCGCTCGGTTGCCTTCAGCTTGGGGTCGTAGACCAGATTGTCGGTCTGCGATCCCGCATCGCCGAGATGCGCATATTGCCGCAGCGCCGGATCGACGATCCCGACGATCGCATGGCCGAACACCTTATATTGCGCGAGCAGTTGCAGCGTGCCGTGGCGGATCTGCTGGACCGCATCCTCGACCCCGTCGGGCTTGCGGATCTCGACCGCGCGCGCTGCCTCATCCACGCTGGTTTCGTCCCAATCGAGCCCGAAAAGCTCCCGCGCCCATACCAGATCGCGCACGACCGAGGCGTTTTCGGGCGTCTGGATGTCGTAATCGCCCGCATCCTGGAAACCACCCACCGCGAGCCCCGGAATATGCTCGCCCGCCTTGAACGGGGAGTCGAGGTTGGGGCCCATCTTGTAGCCGTCGAAATGCGTGATGTTCGGCGGGGCTTGGCGCGCGTCGTCGAGATGCGACGGGGCGGACCAAACGCGATACTGTTCGCGAATGCCGACATGGTCCATCTGCCCGGCGATGAACGTGTCGAGCGACGTCTGCCAGATCCGGCCATAGGCATCGTTCGCGATCCGGAACGGGTTGGTCGTCTGCCCGGCGTAAGAAATCGCATAGACACCCGGTTCGCGCACGCTCGAGAAATCGAACGCGGCATAGGCATAGCGGGTCCAGCGGCCGCGCGGCTTCGTCTTGGCACGGAACACCGACTGTTTGCTGCCGTCGGGTCCCAACTTGACGAGTTCGGCCTCGGCGGGGGCGGTGAAATTGGGGTCGAGTTCGATCAGCGCCACCTTGCTGCGCCCGGGCGTATAGCCTGCCTGGTTGAACGACACGACGGGCTCGCGCACCCAGTTCTTGATAACGTTCGGCCGGACGTGCCAGACCACCGCATTCTCCTTGGCACCCGCCGCGATCTCCGACCGGACAACGAACCAACCGTTCTGCGCCCGATTGCGCGCGTCATAGAGCGACAGCGTCCCGGCGTCCGACGTGATGCTGACGCGGGTCAGCGGATCCTCGGGCGCAAGCGTGACCGACTTGCCGCCCGTTGCCATCGGCAGCGGATCGCCCGATCCGTCCTTGGCCATCGGGCCGGTCGGATGGCGCGGGAACAGGCCGGGCGCTGCGTCCATCAAATAGCTCTTGCCGAAATAGGCGGTCGGGAGGAAATCGAGGTTGAACCCCGCCTTGCCCGCGAGCGCCGCGGGAAGCGGCCGATCGAGATCGACCGCGATGCGGAAGCCGCCCGCCTCCGCGGTGACCTTGACGCTATACGCCAGGTCGACCGCTTTATAGTCCGACCGGACGACGATCTGGTTCGGCTCGGTGCCGCGGGTGCGGCTGATGAAGGCGGGCACCGGTGCCCATTGTTCGGGCGTGCGGTCGAGCCGCACCGCGCCGTCGGTCGCGATCCGGTTGCCGTGCAGGACGAGCTGGATGCCCGCGTTCTTCTCGTCGAAGAAGATCGGGCTGAACTTGTTCTGGTCGACGATCACCGACAGGCCCTGCGCCTCCAGCGTCTCGGCAGGCGTGACGATCAGCGCAGGCCCCTTGGCCGGGGCGGTGCGGGATTGACCCGACACCGCGGTGATTCCCGCCATCAAACTGGCACTCGTAAGCAACGCGACAACAACCCGCTTCATACACTCTTCCTCATGTCCGGAACCTGTCCGACGGACGGCGCGACAGGGCATTCGATCGGCAAGCCGCGCCGCCCGAGCGGCGGCGCGAGGTGGTCACGCGGCGGTTAGGCGGCGCGCTTGAGATAGCCGTGCATGTCGAGCCAGCGGGCGAACGCATCGAACCAGCCGGTGCTCGTCGTGGTCTTCTGGTACATGCCGAAGCCGTGGCCGCCCTGTTCGAACAGGTGGAATTCGACCGGACGCTTCGCCGCGCGCCAGCTATCGATCAGCCCGAAGCCCGTGCCCCCGAACAACGGGTCGTCGGCGGCGAGCGCCACGAACAACGGGGGCGCATCCGCAGGCACCGTCATCGGGCTGACCGGCCCGTAGATGTCGCCGATGAATGCGGGTTTCGCATCCTGCCCTGCCATCGTCGTCGCCATCGTCAGCATTGCGCCTGCCGAGAAGCCGACCATCCCGATCCGGTCGCGATCGACATGCCATTCCCCGGCACGCTTGCGCACCAGCGCGAACGCCGCGCGCGCATCCGCGATCTGCGGCGCGAGGTTCGCCATCATCGCTTCGGCGCTGGGGCGCGGCGGGCGTGGGCCCGCACCGGGGCCAGAGCCCTTCTGAAACGCAGCCATGTCCTCAGGAGTCTGGTTAAGACGATATTTGAGCACGAACGCGGCCACACCCTTGGCGGCGAGCGCGCGCGCGACGTCCCAGCCCTCGTTTTCCATCGACAGCGTCTGGAAGCCACCCCCGGGCGCGACGATCACCGCGGCACCGGTCGCCTTGGCGGGATCGGGCAGGAAGGGGGTGAGAGTCGCGACGGTCACGTTCCGCGCGAACACGCTGCCATATTGGCTGTGCCATGCTTCCGGCGCCTTGGCATTGGGCAGCGGGCCCGTACCCAGTTCGATTGCGGAGGGTTGGGGCGGGATCGCGATCACCGCCATCTTGTCGCTTTGCGCATGCAACGGGGCGGCAAAGGCGACAGCGGCGACGATGCCGCATCGCAAGAGGCGGGCGCGGACAGGTTTGACGGACCAATTCGACGCACGGTTCCGTGACGCAAGACTCATGATCGCTCTCCCAAGCTTTTGTTATTGTCTGACTAGAATAACGGTAACGTTACCATCACGCAATGTAGGCGTTGAGAAAGATAGTTGTTCTGTATCAAGTCGCTGAACATGGTAGCGCTACGTCGCCGTAAGGATGGGGTTCGATCTTGCAGCGTGCGAGAGCCTGACAGCCTGTCGGCCGGTGCACGCGGCGCTATGCGCGCACGGTGATTACCCCTGCACCTCGTCCCGGACGACCAGCAATTGCCATCCTTCCTGTTCGCGGACCATGCGACGTTTGCAGCCCTTGCAGACGCTATAGCGCTTGCCGTCCCGCCATCGCACCCGGTACCCATTGCGACTGTGGAGACCAAATCTGCACCTGATCCACTGAACAACATCCATGATACATCCCCTTGCCCGACGCCCCCTTACACTATGCGAAACCGATGTGTCATCGATTTGCCAGAACTGTTCTTGAAACGGGACACAAATCGTCTTGCGTTTTCGACTAAAATAGTAACTTGATTTAATAACTTCGGTAGTAATTGTATTTCAATACGCTGGCACAGTTGCGAAGCCGTATTGGTATCAGGAGTTCCCGCTGACTGCTTGCCACGTTTAACCACGGTGGGTTCGATCCAAGGCACTGCTCCGTTCGTCGTACCGCGCCTTGCGATCGGCGGTACAATCGACCGCCACGATTGCATGACGACGCGATCCGCCCGATAGCGATCGGGTGATCAAGGTTGTCAGCTACAACATGCACAAGGGAGTCGGCCTGGACCGACGCCGCGACCCGCGTCGCATTCTCGATGTGCTGTGCGAAATCGACGGGGATGTCATCGCGTTGCAGGAGGCGGATTTGCGCCACGGCACCCGCGCGGCGATCATTCCGCACCGACTGATCGAGGAGCATTCGCCCTGGCGCGCAGTCCGTCTGCATGATCGGCTGAGCATGGGGTGGCACGGCAACGCGCTGCTCGTCCGCAAGGACTGCACGGTCCTCCGGCCAACCCAGTTGCACATACCGACGCTGGAACCGCGCGGCGCGATCTGCGTGGATCTGACGGTCGATTCGAAACCGATCCGCGTCCTCGGCATGCATCTCGACCTGTCGGGCCTGTGGCGACGGCGCCAGGCGCGCGCGATCCTGACGCATGTCGATGATTGTGCGCCGCCGATGCCGACGGTGATGATGGGGGATCTCAACGAATGGACCCCCAATGGCGGCTGCCTGCATGATTTCCGGCATTCGTTCGACATCGCGCCGACCGGACCCAGCTTTCACGCGCGCCGTGCGATCGGGCGGCTCGACCGGATCATGACGCGCGGCTTCCGCGTGGAGGCGTGCGGGGTCCACACCAGTCCGCTGGCGCGCAAGGCGTCCGACCACCTCCCGATCTGGGCACTGATCGAGCTGCAATGACCGGCGCCCCCCAATGACCCGCGACAAGGAACTGCGCCTCGCCCTGGTTTGCTACGGCGGCATCAGCCTCGCGGTCTACATGCACGGGATCACCAAGGAGATCTGGCGACTGGCGCGTGCGAGCCAGGCCTTCCACGCCGGGGCGTCGCCACCCGATGCCGATGCCGGCAGCGCAGGCATCTACCGCGCGTTGCTCGACGAGATAGAAGCCGAAACCGGCGTTCGGTTGCGCGTGCTGGTCGACATCATTGCGGGCGCAAGCGCAGGCGGCATCAACGGCGTCTTCCTGGGCCAGGCGATCAGCACGGGGCAAAGCCTCGAACCGCTGACGCAGCTGTGGCTCGATTCGGCGGACGTCGAAGCATTGATCGACAAGCGGCAGGCACCGACCACCCGGTTCTCCAAAGCATGGGCGCTCCCGCTTGCCTGGGTTGCGGCGCGCAGTGCCGACGGGGTCGAGGCCACGGTCGAACCAGGTGCGCGCGATGACGTGCGGGCAAAGCTGTCGCACTTCATCCGCTCGCGCTGGTTCGAGCCGCCGTTCGGAGGCGAGCGCTTCACCGGATTGATCCTCGACGCACTGGAAGCGATGGCGGCGGCCCCCCGCGCGCCGCGACTGCTGCCGCCGGGCCAACCGCTCGACCTGTTCGTCACGGTCACCGATTTCCGCGGCCACCCCGAACGGCTCACGCTGCATTCGCCGTCCGAAGTGGTCGAGACCGAACACCGCGTGGTGGTGCCTTTCACGGACCACGGCGCTGTTTGCGAGACGCTGGCCGATCCGGCGGAACTGGCGTTCGCAGCGCGCGCGACGTCGTGCTTTCCCGGCGCCTTCCCGCCCTTCATGGTCGGCGAACTCGATCGCGTACTGCATGATCGCGCGGCGTCATGGCCCGAACGCGAGGCATTCCTCAAACGCATCCTGCCGCGCCAATATGCCGCCAATGCCGCCGAGAGCGCGGTGTTGATCGACGGATCGGTGCTCAACAACGCTCCCTTCCGCCCCGCGATCGAGGCGCTGCGCGAACGTCCGGCGCAACGCCAGATCGACCGGCGGTTCGTCTATATCGACCCGCACCCGCGCGGCAGCTTCGGGTTCGGCACCGGCGGCGACAAGTCCCCCGGCTTTTTCCAGACGATCATCGGTGCAATGTCGGAACTGCCGCGCCAGCAACCGATCCGCGACAATCTGGAGGACATCGCGGACCGCTCGCGCCGGATCGAGCGGATGCGGACGATCATCGCCGGGATCCGGCCCGAAGTCGAAAAGCAGGTCGAGGGGCTGTTCGGCTATACGCTGTTCCTCGATTCGCCGACGCCCGCGCGCATCGCGGCATGGCGGCAGCGCGCGCAGAATGCGGCGGCGAAAAGCTCGGGCTATGCCTATGCCGCCTACGGGCATCTGAAGCTGACCGGGGTGGTCGAGGCGATCACTGCATTGCTCGACGGCGTGGGCGGCGAGGCAAAGCCGCATACGAGCGCACACGTCCGCAATCGTATCGAAAACGCGGTCGCGGCACAGGGGTTCGATGACCCCAAGGGAGGCTTTGCAGGCGGGGTCGGCCAGACCACCATCGTCTTCCTGCGCACTTTCGATCTGGGGTTCCGGCTACGCCGTCTGCGGTTGCTGGCGCGGCGAATCACCGAGCTGGAGGGCAATCACCCCGAAACCGAACTCGGCCCGATCCGGGAGGCGGTCTATGCGAGCTTGTCCGACTATCTCGAATGCAAGCGGTCCGACCGGTATGCCGCGCTCCTGCCGGACGTCAGTGCGGTGGACGGCGACGCCGCGGCGTTGCTCGAGCGACTGGGGACGGCAATGCGCCTGCGCGACCTCGACACCGCGACCGACACCCGGTTGGCGGCGGCCTTCGCGGGCCTGTCGCGCGAGGTGAAGCGCCCGATCCTGCTGACGTATCTCGGCTTCCCTTATTATGACGTCGCCACCCTGCCGCTGTTGCAGGGCGAAGGCCTCGACGAGTTCGACCCGATCAAGGTCGACCGGATCGCCCCCGACGATGCGACGACGATCCGTTCGGGGGGTGCCGAGGCCACGTTGAAGGGAATCCAGTTCAACAGCTTCGGCGCGTTCTTCAGCCGCGCTTACCGCGAGAACGACTATCTGTGGGGGCGGCTGCATGGGGCCGAGCGGATGATCGACATCGTGCTGTCGACGCTCGACACCGACCAGCGGCTCAAGCCCGGTCGTACCGCCGCGATCAAACGCGCCGCCTTCCTCGCGATCCTCGACGAGGAAGCCGACCGGCTGACCGCGATTCCCGGCCTGTTCGAGACACTTCGCCGCGAAATCGGCTGACGCTGGTCAAGCCGCACGGTTTTGAGTAGCCTTGCGTCCATGCAATTCCTCAAGATCCTGTTCTGGTGCCTGCTCGCGTTCATCGCGGCGGTGTTCACCGTCGCCAACTGGACCAGCGTCGCGATTCGCCTGTGGGGCGGGATGGAAGCGCTGGTCAATTTGCCGCTGCTGCTGCTCGTCACGTTCCTTGCCGGACTGCTGCCAACGCTGGCCTGGCATTCGACGCTGCGCTGGCGGCTCCGTACGCGACTGGCGACCGCGGAACGTACGCTCGCCGACATGCGCGCGGCGATGGCGCCGCCGGTGCCGCCTACCCCTGCCCCCAATTTGCTGCCGGATTCGCCGCCGATGCCCGCCGAACCCGTTCAGACCACCCCCGCCACCGGAGCGTTGTTGTGAGTAACCGCCTGTACGTCGCCCTCGACACGCCCGATCTCGCCAAGGCCCATGCGATGGCGGAACGCGTTCGTCATCACGTCGGCGGGATCAAGCTTGGTCTCGAATTCTTCCTCGCCAACGGTCAGGCGGGCGTCCGCAGCATGGCCGGGGTCGGCCTGCCGATCTTCCTCGACCTCAAGCTGCACGACATTCCCAATACCGTCGCCAAGGCGATCATGGCGTTGCACGGCATAGAGCCGGCGATCCTGACGGTGCACGCCGCGGGTGGTCGCGCGATGCTGGAGGATGCCAAGGCGGCAGCGCCGATCGGCACCAAGGTCGTCGCCGTAACTACGCTGACCAGCCTCGATGCCGCCGATCTCGCCACGATCGGTGTTCCCGGCACACCGCACGACCAGGTCCTGCGGCTGACCGAGCTGGCGCGGGAGTCGGGGATCGACGGCGTCGTGTGTTCGGGCGCGGAAGTGGCGGCTGCTCATGCCTTGTGGCCCAAGGGGTTCTTCGTCGTTCCTGGGGTACGTCCGCTCGATGGCGCACTGGGCGATCAGAAGCGCGTCGTCACGCCCCGCGCCGCGATTGATGCGGGTGCATCCGTGCTCGTCGTAGGTCGTCCGATCACCCAGGCCGAGAACCCTGATCAGGCGGCCCGAGCGATCGAGGCCACGCTTTAGGGTGAGCCGGTGCGCCGCCGAACGCTTATTCGGCGCGCATTAAGTCCTTCGTGATAACGCTTGCGTGCCTAACGACGAGCGCCGAGGACTCTTGCATGCCTGTTACCGCCAAAATCTGCGGGCTATCCACGCCCGAAACACTCGACTGTGCGATCGCCGGGGGCGCAAGCCATGTCGGGCTGGTGTTCTTCCCGCCCTCCCCCCGCCATGTCGGGCGCGACCGTGTCGCGCAGCTCGCCGCACGCGTTCCATCGCACGTTGCACGCGTCGGCGTGTTCGTGAACCCCGACGACGCGATGCTCGATGCGGCGATCGACGTCGGTCGGCTGCAGGTCCTCCAGCTCCACCAGACCTCGCCCGAGCGCGCCGCCGCGATCAAGGCACGAACCGGGATCGAACTGTGGGCGGCGGTGGCGGTACGGACCCGCGCCGATCTCGCCGAGGCGCTGCCCTATCAGGGTGTCGCGGACCGCATCCTGTACGATGCGAAGACGCCCCCTGGTGCCGCGCTGCCCGGTGGGATGGGCGTGCGCTTCGACTGGACGTTGCTGCGCGGCGTTCGTCATGCGCAGCCCTGGGCGCTCTCCGGCGGCCTGGACGCGGTCAATGTCGCGGATGCGGTGCGGACGACGGGTGCGACGCTGGTGGACGTGTCGTCGGGGCTGGAAAGCGCTCCGGGGATCAAGGACGTTACGAAGATCACCGCATTCCTGAACGCGGTCGCCGCCTGCTGACGCACGCCGATCGTTAAGCTGTACGAGTGGATTGGGGTCCGACCTTGCACGCTGTGCAACGGTCGGCTCGTCCGGCGAGAAGTGGCTCCCTGAGTAGGATTCGAACCTACGGCCGCTCGATTAACAGTCGAGAGCTCTACCGCTGAGCTATCAGGGAACATCGCGGAGGCGCGCCTATAGCAACGGGTTGCGCGGCAATGCAAGCGCTGTGACGCAGGTTTTTTAGATTACTGAAAAAACGGCGGATTTCCGCCGTTTTCTAATCGGAGGATCGCTGCGCGACCGAATCGTTGCGTCGGCTCAGAACTTCATGCCCACCACGAGGTTGGCGATCGGGTTGAGCCCCCCGCGCCGTTCGCCCAGCGCACGATAGGAGCGCGGGAGGTCGGCATTCGCCGCACCGACCAGTGTCCCCATCTCGACCCCGAACAGCGCGTTCTTGTATTTGCCGCTATAACCCACCGTCGCGGCAGGCGTACGCCGGTTGAATCCGGTGCGTACGCCGCTGCTGGTGCCCGGCAGACGCGGTATATAGAGCAGCCCGCCGGTCGCCTTTTCGGCGTCGCGGACGAAGTTGGCGACCGAGAAGAACTTCATCCCGCCTGACAGGTGCAGCCCGCTGCCGTGGAACGGGTAATAGTCGATCATC
>Ga0265780_10008652_pt1 | contig 12333 bp, 11 predicted proteins | sample P1T30metagenome_FD_192432 | JGI IMG/M metagenome (GOLD analysis project Ga0265780, IMG submission 192432) | Plant litter microbial communities from East Loma Ridge, Irvine, California - P1 T30 | ecosystem: Environmental > Terrestrial > Plant litter > Unclassified | place: USA: California... | reverse complement strand
ACGGCCGACGCGACTCCCAGCGCCATGAGGGTCTGGCCAATGCGGCGCCGGCGCACTGCTGCTCTGCTTTGCATCACCTCAGTATGGCCACACCGCAACGACGCCTCCGATGTCCGGTAAGGCATCCTTCCCCGGACGGGACACGCCCGGCTGATTCCAAGCACGGCCCTGCTGGCAAGCTGGCATCAGCGATCCAGCCCGCTCGCGCCCGACGATGAAGACGAGGACCACATGAAGCGCATCCACCTAGTCGGCTGGCTCGTCTTTCTGGCCGTCGCGGTCCTGGTCTTCGTGTTCGCCCTCCAGTACGAGGGGCCTGTCGTTTCCCGCGTAGTCCTGATGATCGGATCCGGGATCACGGCGCTGTTTGTCGCCATGAAAGTCGTGCGCGGATCCGTCGCGGTCGGCAACCGATCGAAGGTCGACTCCGACGACCGGCGCTAGGGCCGCTTGACGACTGCGAGCCTCTACGTGCAACGCGATGCCAGCCCCCGACGCCGACAGAATGCCTACATGACCGTCGACCCCGGAACACCCGAAGGGCAGAGACGCACTCGTCGAGGGCTGCGCGTTGGAAGCGCCACGTCTATGGGCATCGGAGCTCAAAGCCTCCTGCTCATAACAGCCATCCGCGAGCAGACGGTCGCGCTGTGGGTCACGTGGGCCGTGGTGCTCGTGGCGATCGTCGCCGCCTTCATCTTCGAGTTCCGGCGCGAGCGTGCACGCCGCCGTCGGGATGGGACGCCCCTCAACTGATCGACCGAGCGATCGGCAGCGACGAACCTACGAGGCAGCCGCGATGAGGCATTGCTCCGGTCCGGTAGGGGATCCCTCCCCGGATGCCGAGGCCTCAGGAGCGGTCTCGCTCCACTCGCGAGTTACGCCGTCGAATGATCGTTGTGCCGACGAGGAACACCAGCAAGAACACGAGCCCGCCTAGCCCTAGTCGACCCAGGAGCTCGAGGCTCGAGAACGCCTGGACCCCAGCTGACAGGACAACGGCGACTCCCATGAGGGTCATCGACTGGTCGGTGGACAAGCGGCCAGTTCGGCGCCGCTCCTTATCGCCATCGCGATCGATCTCCGACTCACCCGGCATGACAGGACTTTGACACACCCTGGCCGCTCCCGACAGCCCGTCCGATAGAGGATCCTTCACCGGACCCAAGAACCGGCACGCCTGCCCAGTACGCGCCTTCCGAGAAGCTCTGAACCCGGGTGTCGTGCGGCTCAGGCCCGGACGGGGGGATGCGCCTGCCACGACCACCGGAGAAGGATCGCGGTGAGGCGATGGCGTCTCGGAATGGATGTACATGCTCATGCTTCCCACCCGCAGGCGGCGACGCCTTCCACTCACCGCTCTCGGTCTCGTGATCGCCGTGGGCGCCTCCCTCATCGGGACGTCCCCCGCGATCGCCGCGGCACATCAGCCCGTAGTGGTTCAGGCTGCGATCACGCTGCCGGCCCCCCTGGTGACCTACGAGACCTTGTACTTCATCGACGAGTCGTCCATCCACCTCTTCGCCAGCACTCAGCTCGACCCCTCGATCACAGAGGCGCGCTTCGAGTACCAGCTGGACGGTGCAGGCCCGTGGCTGACCCTGTACGAGGGCGAGACCTACGACGGGTCCTTCAGCACCGAGGACTACGCGCTCGCGTCCCCCGGTGATCACCTGATCAGCCTCCGCACCTCGGCGATCGTCGACGGCGTCCGCATCTCCAGCCCCGCGACGCCACCGTCGATGCAGAACGCCCGCGGTTATGCCAAGGACTACGCGCCCACCTACGTGGTTGACGGACCCACCATCACGTTTAACTGGGATGCCCGCGACGCCCAGAACGGGTGGCCCACCGCGGACAACATCCTCTACTCCATCAACGGAGCAGAGCCGATACTCACCACCGTCGTGGGGTCGGTGACGGTGCCGGCCGGCTACGGGCAGAGCGTCGACTTCACGTTCTACTACGGCGGCGGCGCCGACTTCCAGCGCTACACCAAGGTCTTCGCTCACACGCCTGCCGCACCCGGCTCCCTCCCCCTCACCGCCACCCCCCTGCCGAGCATCACCGGCCGAGCGCTCTTCGGCGAGACCCTCGCCGTGCGCACCGGGACGTGGCAGCCCGCGCCCGTGGCACTGACCTACCAGTGGTTCAGCGACGGCAAGCCGATCCAGCGCGCCACCGATCCGACGTTCCAAGTCGGCTGGGACGAGATCGGCAAGCGCATGACGGTCGAGGTCCGCGGCAGCCGTACCGGCTACATCGCCGTCGCCCGCACGTCCGCCCCGACCCCTCGTGTCCCGAAGGCGTCCCTCATCGCACGCACGCCCACTATCTCCGGCACCGGCGCCGTGGGCCGCACCCTCACCGCCAGCACTGCACCCTGGGGACCCGGCGACGTCTTCCTCTCCTACAACTGGAAGCGCGACGGCGAAGTCATCACCGACGCCTACTCCAGCACCTACACGCTCACCGAGGCCGACCGCGGACACACCATCACCGCCGTCATCACCGGCTCCAAGTTCAACTACCCCTTCGCCACCCGGACCAGCAGCGGACGACTCATCCGCTGAACCGCACCGCTTGGAGGAAGAACCCGACGCACCTCGAGTGCGCCGGGCTCTTCTTGTATTGCCGCAGGCGGGCCAGAAGACCCTCGCGCTTGCCGATCTCCAGGAAGGGACCACTTCCAGCACATCTGCCGCGTCCGGTAGGGGACCGCTTCCCGGACGCTTTTGAGGGCACGGCCGGCTCCGCTGCTTCACTGGTGCCAGACCGTCTCATCTGACCCGTCCGGCAATATGCCCGGCGAGGGGGGTTCGAGTGAGACACTTTCGGGATGGGTGAACTCCTCGTCGGCTACGCGCGCGTGTCGACCGACAAGCAAGACGTGTCGTCGCAGCGCGCGGGTCTCCTCGCGCTCGGCGTGAGCGAGGATCGCATCTACGTCGACCACGGCCTCACCGGCACCACCCGCGCCCGCCCCGCTCTCCGGGAAGCCCTGGCCGCATGCCTCGCCGGCGACACTCTCGTGGTCACGAAGCTCGACCGCCTCGCCCGCTCCCTGCCCGACGCTCGAGACATCGTCGACGAGCTCACCGCGCGGCAGGTGCGGCTCAATCTCGGCGGCTCCATCCACGACCCCACCGACCCGGTGGGCCGGCTGCTGTTCGACGTCCTGGCGATGGTCGCCGAGTTCGAAGCGGACCTGATCCGGATGCGGACTCGCGAAGGGATGAAGATCGCCAAGGCGAAGGGGAAGCTCCGTGGTGGGAAGCCGAAGCTCTCCCCCGCCCAGGAAGCACACCTCGTCGCGCTGCACCGCGCCGGCGACCACACCGTGGCCGAGCTCGGGGAGCTGTTCTCCGTCGCGCGGGCGACCGTGTATCGGGCGGTCGAGAGATCCTCAGCGAAGGACTCCACGACCCTGGCACTCCCCCGCGTCGACGGCGCCGCCGAGCTGTGAGCCGGATCGCCTTCGTTGACGAGTCCGGTTCCCAAGAGCAACGAGACCCTGGCACCTACATACTCGCCGCCGCGATCTGCGACGAGAACCGCCTCGACGTCGTCCGCGAAACGATGCTCGGCCTCCGCCTGCAGAAGACCGGGAAGGTTCACTGGCACGACGAGGGCGCCAGCCGCCGACTGCAACTCGCAGTCTCCGTCGCCGGGCTCGCTCTCGAGCATCTGGTGGTCGTGCGATCGATGGACGTCACCGAGCCCCAGGAACGCCGACGGCGGAAGACCTTCGAGCGTCTCCTTCACGAGCTGACAACCCTCGAAGTCAGCCCGGTCGTGGCTGAATCCCGCGGCCCCGCGGACGACCGCCGCGACCGCAACCACTTGGACTCCCTGCGTGCCGGTCGCGTGCTCGCGCACCCCGTGCGACTCGACCACGTACAAGGGCCGCTGGAACCCGCGCTCTGGGTGGCAGACATCGTCTGCGGCGCGATCGTGCAGGACCGCATCGGGAACCCCGGGCCGTTGGCCGCGCTGGGCGAGATCCAGATCATCGCCGTCGACGGCTGACTAAGTTAAAGCGCAAAGCCCCGGGCCCTACTTCCAGCAGGAACTCCCGAGGCTCACTTTCATCCCCACCGCGATGGGGTGACTCCCCCAGTGTCTCACGCGACGATGACCCGTCAACTACGAATCTGCACCGACGCTCACGCCGCCGAAGCCGACATGCCGTCTCGCAACCGTGCTCTGGACCGGTAGCAGCCACACAGCTTGCGACACACAGTTGCAACCCCGTACACGCCGGCCAGACGCGGCCTCGTCCCCGAGTCAGACGAGACGTCTCGCAACCCATGGGCTACAGGACAAGTACTTGAGGTGCTCGCGAGGCACTTTAAGCCGTGTCCAAGCTGACGAGCTACTGGTGCATGGGCAAAAGACTTGTCAGCATTCTTACTCCCTGCCGCTACCCATCCGCTTCATCCACTACCGGCGGGCCGTACGTCGACTACGTTCACTCGACCAAGAAGGTCGACATCACCTTTGCCGCCAATTCCGACTTCATATAAGGTCGCGGCAGATTGAAGACTCGAGCACCCCATGACGTCTCAGCAGGCTGGTAGCCGGGGACCGGCTTCACTCCGAGTAGCGATTCTATTGGTGGGGCGTAGATTCCTATCACCAGCGGGACCTGCCGCGCGGCCATCTTCGCTTCAAACTGCGACCTGCCGAAGGCCAGCTCATCCGCTTCAAGGTCGCCGGCACTCGGAGTAGGGCGCCGAACGAGGTCCGCGAACCCGATGCAAGCCTCGATCGCGGCACGCTCGAAATGCCGCTCCCCCTCGCGGAGGTCGAGTAGCCCAGCGCGGACTAGCATCATCAAGCGGGTTCTCGCCCCCTGGCCTTGAAAGTAGTGCCCTGCTCTGACACTGGTAATTGACGGATTGATGCCGACGATGACCGCCCTCGGCTTCTCTGGCCACACTCCAGCAAGTGTGATGACACTAGTTCCCCTCCACTCAATGCGTTCCTGGTAGCCAATGAGCTCCTGCACTGAAGAAGCTCCTTAGGCGATTCGATAGCGCAATGGCGGCAGGGCGTTTACGATGCGTGCGGTCTCAACGCTAACGGTCACCACGCGCTGGATGAGCTCGACAATGTACACCGGGTTACCGTACTCGACACCCCAGTCATTAGGGTCGTTAACGATGCCGGAGGCCTTATCGATCTTGACTCGGTATCGCTCGAGGACCCAATCGAGTGCCGACCGAGATCCGAGCTTGTACTCGTGGGCCTCGGTCGGGATGCCGCTGATGGTCAAGCCGGGGGCGACATGAACGATTGTGCGGTCCCAGTTGCCGGCTTTACCGCCGTACCGCATCTTGGTCACGTGCAGGTCGGTGGGGACCTGTCCGCTGAGTTCGACTGGGTAGAAGTCGGCGCTTTCGTACCCGAGGTGTAGGTCCGAGAGTGCGCGGCCTGCCTCTGCGAACGCGCGAAAGTCTGCCGCATCTGTCAGCTCGGGAATGCGAGGCAGCATCTTCTTTAGGTCAGCGTCGAATTCGAGTCGATAGTCCTCGGAATGCAAAAGCCCGTAGACCGCGAAGAACACATCGTCCGCGGTCACGTCTTGTCCGTAAAGCTGCCGGTACGTGGCCAGAGCAGTGGGGGTGATGTTGTCGCGGCGCTGTGGCCCGTTAAACATTGCAAATGCGCCGTCCTGTTGTTCTAGGTCATAGACGTAGCGCGGGAAGAACTGACCTCCTGATCCTGCACCGGTCACATGCAGATCCGGAAGAGTGTCAAGCATCAGGACCGAGAAGGGCACGGCCGAACCGGCTCCAACGTAGTAGAAGCCCCAGTTCTGCTCACCCGTCGGGAAGATGCGGTCGAGCTGGTAGACCATATCGTTGAGCTGGCGGTCGAAGTACACCATCTGCTTGTTGAACGGCCGGTACGTCGCAGTCGTGATAGCACGTGGGTTAAGTTCGTACTTGATGCCACGCGTCAGCCGCGCCTTGTCTACCCGATTCCAACTGATCATCGTCGGGTCGAAGTCAAGAATTTGGTCGACAGCGCCCACGGGTACCCCGCTCTCCGCAAAGCGATCCACTTCGTTGTTGTAGAAGTCGATCATTCGCCCCATGTTGGCCCGAACCTTTTCCGCAGAGGAGCTGTACGCCCACGCGTCACGTGCGGTCGCTAAGCCTCGGGAGTACGTCGAGAAAATTCCTAGCTGCCCGTCGTTCTTGTCGCCGATGGGCGTGAACCCATTAAAGGCGTTGTTACGTTGGTTGATCCAGTCGCCGTGCTCGTTCGGGGTGATTTGCTGCCAGGGCACACCTCCGGAGTCGCGGTACTGCTCAAGTAGGCCGAGCTTGTCATCGCGCGTGAGGTAGTCCCCGATGTCGCGGTAGTGGACCGTACCAGAAGACTGCCGGTCTGGGTTCTTGACCAGGAGCGAGATGACGATCGTGGCACGGCTACCAGGCCCGAAGGTCTGACCCCCTTCCTTGAGCGCCTGTTCGCCAGACGTACGGGTGTTGCCGCGGAGATTGAGGATGTATAGCTCGGTGAATTCGTCTTGCAGGGTGAGGCGGAGACCTGCGGCGGCGTTTCCGTCAAGAAAACCGCCGTTGGTGACGTACGCGACGATGCCACGGTCCTTTATGCGATCGGATGCCCAGCGAATCGCTCGGATGTAGGAGTCGTAAAGGCTGTTCTTATTTTGAACGGTCGACCGTGCCGCATAGGTGGTGGCAATGCGTTTGTCGAGGTGCGGATAGTCGGGGTTCTGGTTGTTATCGTTGACGGAGTCCTGCCCTGAGGAGTAGGGCGGGTTGCCGACTATGACACGTATGTCGAGGGCGTTCTGCTGCTTAACGCGTTCGTTGTTGTCGCCAAAGACACCTTGGTCGTCGTAGGTGTCATCGTCTTCCGCGGTCTGGAACGTGTCGGTTAGGACGACGCCGGGGAACGCGACATACTCACCGCCTCGGAGGCCGTTATAGGTGACTTCAATATTAACGGCAGCGACGTAATACGCCAGCAGCACGATCTCGTTTGCGTGGAGCTCGTGCCGGTACTTGTGTGCAAGGTCGGCAGGGGCGATGAGGCCGGATTGAAGGAGCCGGACGATGAACGTGCCGGTACCGGTGAACGGATCGAGGACGTGCACTCCGTGGTCTGTGAGGCCTGCGCCAAAGTGGTCTGTGGAGAGTCGATCGGCGCTGCGAAGAATGAAGTCGACGATCTCATTGGGGGTGTAAACGATGCCGAGCCGTTCAGAAGTGCTCCTGAACGCACCGGTGAAGAACTTCTCGTAGAGCCGCTTGATGATCGTTTGCCTGCCGGCTGCGTCAGTGATGCCGGCGACGGTGCGTTGCACGCCGGCGTAGAAGCCGGCGAGCTCGTTGGCTTCGGAGGTGAGGTTCTGTTGCTCGAGCGCGTCGACCATGCGCTGCATGACCTGTGAGACCGGGTTGTGGTCGCTGAAGGCATGGCCGGCGAAGAGGGCGTCGAAGACGGGTTGGGTGATGAGGTGCTGGGAGAGCATCTCGATTGCCTGCTGTTCGGTGACGGCCGGGTTGAGGTTGTCCTTTAGTCCCCTGACGAAGCGGGTGAACTCGGTGCGGAGGTCAACGTTGGAGCCGTCGACAAGGCTTGTGATGCGGGTGATCTGCCGGATTGCGATGTCGGCGACGTCTTTGGCCCAGTTCTCCCAGTAGTCGCGTTCTCCGACCTTGTCGACTATGCGAGCGTAGATGGCGTTCTGCCAGTCCGCGCCGAGCACGGTCATGTCCAACGGGATCTGCGACGTCTCCGGTGTTGCCGTGTCAGGGGCGGGTTCCGGAAGGTCGGCGTCAGAGTAGTTCGTGGCGATGACGGGGCCGGTATCGGTGCGTCCGTTGAGGTCGATCTGCTCGATCTTCGCTTCGAACCGTTCATCGTGCGCGCGGAGCGCGCGCAGGACGTCCCAGACCACTTTGAACTTGGTGTTGTCGTTCAACGCTTGCTCGGGTGACTGACCGGCCGGCACGGCGATGGGAAGGATGATGTAGCCGTAGTCCTTGCCCGGCGCTTTCCGCATGACGCGGCCGACGGACTGGACGACGTCTACGGGGCTATCTCGGGAGTTGAGAAAGATCACCGCGTCGAGGCTGGGCACGTCGACGCCTTCGGAGAGGCAGCGGGCGTTGGTGAGGATGCGGCAGACGTTCTCCCCTGCCGTGTCGGCTTTTAGCCAGTCGAGCCGTTGGTTGCGCTCGAGGATGTTCATCCCACCGTCGACGTGGTCCGCTTCGAGCCGGAAGGTCTGCTGATCTCCGTCATCGCCGACGTCGATGCGGCTACCGGCGATGCTGTCCGCGCGGACGCCGTCGACGCCGTCGTACCCGTTGAGGTACCCACGGACGGTCTTCGAGTCGGCGATCGACCGCGAGAAGGCCACGGCTCGACGCAGCGGCTTGTGCGCGTTGGGGGTGGTGGTGTCGATGCCGTGCACACCGCGTTTGGCAAGCCCATTGTAGATCCCGACTATGCGGGCAGCGTCGGGAATATTGAGCTCCCCCCCGGCAGCAAAGGTGTCCTGGAATGCGGAGCCGATGGAGTCTTCGTCGATGGTGAGGACCAGGACCTTGTAGTCGGTGAGGAGGTCCCGTTCGACGGCTTCACCGAACCCCAGGCGGTGGAACACCGGCCCGAAAACTGCCTCGTCGTCCATCGAGTACAGGACGGCCGCGTTCTCATCCGCTTGAGTGCGGGCTGACTCGGCGTAGATCTTGGGTGTCGCCGTCATATACAGCCGTGCCTGCGCTTGGATCGCGTCGTCCGCGTGCACCCTGAGGAACGCCGACTCGTCGGCTCCTTGCCGGCGGAACCCGGCGGTGCGATGTGCTTCATCGCAGATCACCAGGTCGAAAGGGGCGAGCCCTTCCGCTTGCGCTCGCGCGATGACATCGATCGACTGATAGGTGGAGAAGAACACGGTCAGCCCGTCCGGCGCCGAGCTCTTCTTGACCTCAGCGAGTAGCTGTGTTGTGTTCGTTGTCGCTGGGTAGGCAAGGTCCGCGACGGTGAAGTCTTCGCTGATGCGGCCGACCTTGCTGTCGGAGCACACCGCGAACGCGCGCATGTCCATCGCCCGTTCCGCGGACCACTCCCGCAGGGTCTGCGAAAGCAGCGCGATCGACGGGACCAGGAACAGGACGGATCCGCCAGCACCCGCGACTTCCTCGGCGATCCGGAGGCTGGTGAAGGTCTTACCCGTCCCACAAGCCATGATCAGCTTGCCGCGGTCGTGGTCGGCGAACCCGGCACGGACGGCGGTGAGAGCCTCTTGCTGATGACCACGGAGTTGCTTCTTCTGCGGCGGTACAACCTCGTCGGGCTTGTCGAACGAGTAGGTGGACCAGTCGATGTCTGACTGGTCGAACTCGTTGATCGGGATCTGGTTCGTCGGGAGATGCTGGCCCACCATTGCGTCCTGGGCGTTCTTGCCCAGCGGTGCGGTGGAAACAACGACGCGGGAGGTGAACGGTTGCTTCCCGGATGCGGTGAAGAACGAGTCGAGGTCGCCCTTTTGGATCGTGTGGGACGGGTCGTAGAACTTGCACTGGATCGCGCACCAACCGCCGCCGTGCCGTTCCCGGGCGACGAGGTCGATGCCGGTGTCGGCCTTCCCGTCGCGATCAGGCCAGTCCTGCCACAGCCACACTTCGTCGAAACGAGCCGTCCAAGTCGGGTCCGTGGTGAGGAACACCTTTGTCAGCCGCTCGAACAGGCGCCCCTTGGTGCGGGCGTCCGGCGCGATCCGCGTGTACTCATCTAGCAGGTCATGGATCGACGTCATCGTTGGTACCCCTCATCACAGCAGCCTCGCTCACCGCGGCGCTCGCGAGCTTGCAGAAAGCGTATCCGCCGGTGAGCGACCGGCTCGCGACCCTGGCTCCGCGCAAATCATCGGCGGTCCTAGTCGTCACTGGAGGCGCGATGGGATCGTAGAGGCATGTTCCAGCCCCACAACCTCGCCCGCACCGCCCGCGCCACGAACGCGATGGCCTGGTCCGGGCTCGCGGTGTTCTTGCTCGGCTTCGCCGGAGAGCGCACCATGCCGCCTTCACGGCAGGCGGCGGTGTCCTGGTCGGATGGGTGATCTTGCTCGCGGCCGCGGTGCTGATGGTCACGCTCGGCACGATCGAGGCCGTGCGGCTGCGCCGCCTCGCCCGTGCAGCCGCCGGTAAGTAGACGAGGCTGAGTCCATGTGTGGACGCTTCGTCGTGACCCGGGCCTCCAGGGACCTTCTGCCCGACCTGCTGGACGCGTTCGATCCGCTGGGGGATGACTTCAACGTCGCGCCCACCCGGGACGTGTCGCTCGTGCGGGAGCGCGATGGGGAGCGGTCGATACCGGCCGTGCACTGGGGGTACGTGCCTGGGTGGGCCAAGGACTTCAAGAAGCAGCGGCCTCAGCCGATCAACGCACGCATAAAGACCGTCGCGACGTCGCCACTGTTCCGGAAGTCCTTCGCGACTGCGCGGGCGATCATCCCGGCGGCCGGCTACTACGAGTGGACCGTCACCGACACGCGCAAGCAGCCGCACTTCATCCACCAGCCGGACGCCGCGATCGCGATGGCCGGCATCGTGTCCGCATGGCCGGATCCGACAAAGGAGGAGGACGACCCGGACAAGTGGTGTTTGTCGATGGCGATCATCACCCGCGACGCGCACGTGGCGCCGGGCGAGGTCCACGACCGGATGCCGGCGTGCCTGACGCCGGACGCGTACGACGACTGGCTCGGCGACCACCTACCGGCGGACGACCTGCTCAAGCTCCTCGACCGGGAGTCGCACCAGGTCGCCCACGACCTGGAGCACTACGAGGTGTCCCGGGACGTGAACAGCGTGCGGAACAACCGGCCGGATCTCGTCGACCCGCTCCGGGCCTGACCGGGCGCATTTCCCCGGCTCCCAAGACTCCGAGCAGAAGTATCGACTGCCGGGGGGCACGCATGGCGAAGAGGACCACCACACAGCTCGTCGACGATCTCGACGGCACCGTTCTCGGTGAGGACGGTGCGACCGTCTCGTTCTCCGTCGACAGCGTGGACTACCTGATCGACCTCAGCGCGGAGCACGCGGACGAGCTGCGCGAGGCGTTCGCGCCGTACATCGCCGCCGGCCGAAAGGCCGCTGGCGGGCGCCACGGACCGGCGCCGCGGCCGCTGTCGAAGGCCGCGACCAGTGGCGACGCGGCCGAGCGCAGCGAGGCGCGCGCATGGCTCCGCGACAATGGACACAAGGTCGGCGTTCGTGGGCGGATCTCCGCGGAGCTGATGGCCCTGTTCCGGGACCGCTGACGTGTCGAGCCCCCGCCTCTTGATGCGGGTACTGACCGTGGCCGCACTCGGAGTCAGCCTGGTCGGGTGCTCCGACTCGTCGCAGCTCTCCACGGACGAAGCCGCGCCCACCCCGACCGCGGACGTTCCCACCTCGACAGCGACCACTCCTCCTGCCCCGACGAACACGTGGGAGCCGACCAAGCTCGCGGCAGGCGAGGTGTACCGGGTCGGGCATCCGACAGCCGTGGGGACTATGACGGTCACCCGCACCTCCGAGAAGGATCTCGTCTTCCACGTCGAGGGGATCCCCGAACTCACCACCAGGTCCCAGCTGCGCATGTACGCCGGCGAGCACGACCCGTTCGATGACTGCCTACCGGAGCGCTTCGACCGCGTGTTCCCCATGGGGACATTCGGCGACATTGCTAGCGCCGGCGACGTAACGAGGGTGACGTGGGATGGCGCCGAAATGGCGCCGGAGGTCATCTCTGGTGAGTACAGCGACGCACAGATCACCGACTTCATCGACAGCAACGTCTATGTGGAGGGGGGCTGCGTACAGCCCACCATCGCCTTCGCGCACCTCCGCTGGAACTGACCCGCACCACTCCTGCCCCACAGCGTGCCTGTCGGTGCGTGCTCGTACGCTCGTCGACGAGCGTGGCCGGATGCTCCTACATCGACTCGATCGACGAAGGAGACCACCGGTGAGCAAGGTCAAGAGCAAGCTCGACGGCATCGACAGCCTCGTGCGCAGCACAGGACAGCACCCGTGGGCGCACCTCGAGGCCGGGTACTGGCGCGTGCAGGTCGAGGATCAACCGGTCCTCGGGTACGTGATGCGGGTCCGGGCGGAGCTCGGGGATCCGTTCGCGTTCGAGGTCTATGCGGACGCGCGGAACGCGCGCGGACAGCGGATCTGGGTGAGCCGCGAGGACTCGTTGAACTCCGCGGTGGCGTGGATGATGCAGAACGCCGATCGCCTCGTCAGCTTCGCCGCACGATCACGGAGGGCCGAGGACGAGGAACTGGAC
>Ga0265780_10008651_pt1 | contig 12334 bp, 10 predicted proteins | sample P1T30metagenome_FD_192432 | JGI IMG/M metagenome (GOLD analysis project Ga0265780, IMG submission 192432) | Plant litter microbial communities from East Loma Ridge, Irvine, California - P1 T30 | ecosystem: Environmental > Terrestrial > Plant litter > Unclassified | place: USA: California... | reverse complement strand
CGCGCGGCGTCGGCATCGCGCAGGCAGCACTCGACGAGGCGGTCGCCTATGCGCAGACGCGCAAGACGTTCGGCAAGCCGATCTGCGAGCATCAGGCGATCCAGCTGAAACTCGGCGAGATGACGACCCGCACCTACGCCGCGCGGCTACTCACCGAAGCCGCCGCCAAGGCGTATGACCGCGGCGAGCGCTGCGACATGGAAGCCGGCATGGCCAAGTATTTCGCGACCGAAGCTGGCCTGGAGAACGCGATCGAGGCGATGCGGATCTTCGGCGGCTACGGCTATTCGAAGGAATATAATGTCGAGCGCCTCTACCGCGACGCGCCGCTGCTGACGATCGGCGAAGGCACCAACGAACTGCAACGCATCATCATCGCCAAGCAGATCATCGCGCGGAACCCGGCATGAGCCAGCCAGCGCCTAATCAACCACTCGCCGGCCTCCGCATCGTCGCGGTCGAACAATATGGCGCGGGGCCGTTCGGTACGCAGCAGCTCGCCGATCTCGGCGCCGAGGTCATCAAGATCGAGAACCATAAGGATGGCGGCGATATCGGCCGTCATGTCGGCCCGTATTTCTTCGCGCCGGGCGACAGCCATTTCTACGAATCGCTCAACCGCAACAAGCGCAGCATCGGCCTCGATCTGAAGAGCGCGGACGGGCGCGCGGTGCTCGAGAAGCTCGTCGCGGAGTCGGACGTGGTCTTCAACAATCTGCGCGGCGACCTGCCGGCAAAGCTCGGGCTCGACTATGCCGCATTGTCGCAGTTCAACCCCGCGATCGCTTGCGTCCACCTCTCCGCCTATGGTCGTACCGGCAGCCGCGCGGCGTGGCCAGGCTATGACTATCTGATGCAAGCCGAGGCGGGCTATCTGTCGCTCACCGGCGAGCCGGGAACGCCGCCCGCACGCTTCGGGCTGTCGATCGTCGACTTCATGACCGGCACCACCGCTGCGCTCGCGATTTTGGCCGGCGTCGTCTCGGCGCGCGGCAGCGGGATCGGCCGCGATCTCGACGTCAGCCTGTTCGACGTCGCGCTCGGCAACCTCAACTATGTCGCCGAATGGTATCTCAACGGTGGCGTCACCGTCGAACGCACGTCGCGATCGAGCCATCCCTCGCTCACCCCCAGCCAGCTCTACACGACCAGCGACGGCTGGATCTTTGTGATGTGCAACAAGGAGAAGTTCTTCGAGGTCCTGTGCGGGCTGATCGAGCGTCCCGAATGGGCGACCGATCCGCGCTACGCGACCTTCGCCGCCCGGCTTGAGAACCGTCCGGCGTTCAACGCCGATCTCGATGCGGTGCTGTCGACCCGCACCACCGCGGACTGGATGCAGCTGTTCGAAGGACGCGTGCCGGCCGCGCCAGTGCTCGACGTTCAGCAGGCGCTCGACAATCCGTTTCTCGCAGAATCGAAGCGGATCATCGATTTCCAGCATCCCGAACACGGCCCCCTGCCCGGCATCGCTTCCTCGATCCGCGCGGGCGGCGTCGAACATCCGGACAAGGCTGCTCCCGCACTCGGTGCGGATACCGGCGCCATCCTCGCGACCCTCGGCTACACCGATGACGACGTGGCAGCCTTGCGGACCCGCGGCGCGGTCCGGTGACACCCGCGCTTGCATCAAACGCCAAGGCATTGGACGGTGCGCTATTGTCCGGATCACCCGACAAAGCGACCGATGGATATTTGATGCCCCAGCTTCGTCAGCAACCGCGTTACCTGCAACTCGCCCAGACGCTGATCAACGAGATCGAGGATGGGCGCTATCCAATCGGCACGCTGCTGCCGACCGAGTTCGAGCTGTGCGACCAGTTCGGCGCGAGCCGCTTCACCGTGCGCGAGGCGATCAAGCGGCTCGTGCAATCGGGCATGGTTTCGCGACAGGCCGGGGTCGGCACGCGCGTCCTCGGGCTGTCGCGCCCGGCGGCGTATCGCCAGGTGATGGAGGGGCTGTCCGATCTCCAGCAATACACCAACGAGACCAGCCTCACGATCATCGCGCGCGAGACGATCGCGCTGGACGGCCCGCTCTCTGAACAGGTCGGCGCGACATCAGGCCAGACCTGGCTGCATCTCATGGCGCTGCGCCGCGCCGCCGGGACAAGCCCGATCTCCTTTTCGGACATCTACCTCCACCCCGCATTCCGCAGCCTGAAGCTCGACGACGATGTCGGCGACGTGCCGATCTTCAGCCGGATCGAGGAACAGTTTGGCGAGCGCGTCGCCGAGGTCCGCCAGCATATTGAAGCGGTGGCGATCCCCGCGCCGATCGCCAGGTTGCTCGAAACCAAGACCGGTGCGCCGGGCCTCCGCCTGACGCGCCAGTATCTGAACGCACGCGGCGAGGTCGTCGAGATGGCGATCAATACGCATCCGGCGGACCGCTATTCCTATTCCCAGACCTTCCGCCGCGATCCCGTATCCGGCCTGTAGAGGACATCCCATGACCAGTGCCGCCCGCAGTATCCTGTTCGTGCCCGGCGATCGTGCCGAGCGTTTCGAAAAGGCGCGCGCGAGCGGCGCGGACATCGTTGTGATCGATCTCGAAGACGCCGTCCTCCCCGACCGCAAAGTTGCCGCGCGCGATACGATTTACGATGCGCTCGCCAGTCTTACGGAACCGCGCTTCTTCGTGCGCGTCAACAGTCTGGATACCGAGTGGCATGCCGACGACGTACGTGCCCTCGCGGCATTGCCAGGCGTCGCTGGACTGATGCTGCCCAAGGCCGAGCGCGCGTCGGACTTCGCGGCGATGCACGAGGCAGCAGCCGGCAAGCCGCTCCATGCACTGGTGGAAACCGTTTCGGCGGTCTTGAATCTGGCGGACCTCGTCACCGCGCCCGGTCTCTCACGGTTGTCGTTCGGCACGGTGGACTTTCAGGCGGACGCCGGCATCGACGGCGACCAGGCGGAGATAGACTATGTCCGTACCCAGCTCGTCCTTCACTCGCGAAGCGCCGGACTTGCAGCTCCAGTTGATGGCGTTTCCACGGATCTCTCTAACGACGAGGCGCTGGCACGCGACACCGACCACGCACGTCGCTTCGGCTTCGGCGGAAAGCTTTGCGTCCATCCACGACAGGTGGGGATCGTCAACACGGCATTCCTGCCCTCCGCCTCTGACGTGGACTGGGCCACCCGCGTGGTCGCCGCTATCGACGGCGCGTTCGGAGCCGTTGCCGTCGACGGCAAACTGATCGACAAACCCGTCGTCGATCGCGCTCGTCGAGTTCTTGATACATATTCGGCATTTGATTGTTCCCGCCGGTAAGCAGACAGCGTGGATGGCCCGCCGGGTCGCAGTATTTGCGGAGGATGGCCCAGTTGAGGACGCTAGAGTGCAGTCGTTTGCGTCACGGAGGTGGACGCTCGTTTATCATTGACTGGAGCCGGTTTTGGCGGGGTAACGCAACGAAGGATGATTGGAGGCGTCGCCAATTCGTCGCCAAGCCATATGCATCTGATCCCAGACCTTCCAAGGCCCAGGCATTTCGCAAGCTTCATTACGCGTGCCGGCTCGCAGAGCTACGTCATTTGAGACGACATATACGCGTCCACACCCGCTAGTCCTTGATGTCATTCTGTTGGTACAGCCGGTGGTCTAAACTCTTTGAATAACGATCGATGCTCGTCCAGAAAGCGCTGGCTAATTATCATTCTCACGACGGGCAAACAGATCACCGATGGACGCGACAAAATGCGTGTTCATTGCTGCGGTCGCAGCTTTCGGGTCACGATCGGCGATCGTGCGCGCTAACGCATGATGATGTGCCAGCACGGCGGCACGCTGCCGCGCGGTGGTCCGCGTTGCCCACGCTGCAGGGACGGCATGAACCATCATCGGTGCGAACGAGCGGATGATCTGCAAGAACAACATGTTGCGTCCAGCCTGCGCGATTGCTTGGTGAAACGCGATGTCGTGGCGGGTCAGCGCATCGATATCGCTACCGGCTGCTTCCATTGCCTCGGCCAGACCGATGATCGTCTGCGCCTCTTCGTCGGTGCGGTCGATCGCGGCGAGCTCGGCAGTGCGCAGTTCCAGCGTACGGCGCACGTCCCAGATCTGTACCATCGAGATTTGCGCCGTTGCCACCGCGTGGTCGAGCGACGTTGCCATCACAGATCCGTCGATCGCGGCTACGCGCGCGCGCCTGCCGTTGCCCACGTCGATAAGTCGCAACGCCGCTAGAGCGCCGAACGCCTCGCGGAGTACTGGGCGGCTGACACCCAGTTCTGTCGCAAAATGCCCTTCGGACGGCAGCGTGTCGCCGACTTTCATGTCGTTCGTGCGGATATGCGTGCGGACCGCATGGACCGCCTGATCGACCAGCGAGCCGCCCTCTATCAGTCGCACGCTCGTCGCGCTCATGCCGCGAGCCGTGGTGCGCGCAGCGACGACGGGGTCGCGCCGAATTGCCGCGAGAAGGCCCGCGTGAAACTGGCATTGTTGAGATAGCCGCACTGGTATCCGATCGACGATACCGGCAGATCGGTCGCGATCAGCATCTGGCGTGCCGCTCCGAGCCGCCTGTCCAGCAGCGCGTCGGCGACCGTGCAGGCGAACATGTCGCGGAAGCCGCGGGTCAGCTTCGCACGGTTCAGTCCACAAGCGCGCGCGATCGAATCGAGCGTCATCTTCTCACCCCAGCGTTCGTCGATCATGCGCTTGGCCGCGACGATCCGCTGGCTGTCCCTCGCAGACAATTGCCCGGCACCCGCGAGCGGCACAAGGTCGTCCTCGACGATCCGCTGAAACGTGATGGACAGGAGTTCGATGCATTTCGCGGACCGCTGAGTGCTCCGCCAGGGCTCGGAGAGCGTGCAATCGCGGATCGCGACGACTATCATCCGCAATTCGCTTGGCAAATGACACGCGATGTTCGCGTCGGGCGCGTAATCGAAGACCCGCAGGCAGGCACCGCGTTCGACCGCAAGAATGAGGTCTGCCCGCTCCACCGAAAGAGCCGCACCGGTCGTGACGGTGACCTGCGCCGGCGTGTGCTCACCCAGCGTGAAGCAGAGGACCACGGCATCGGCGGGAAACGTCGTCGGGTCGACCATACCCTCGCCGATGAATGCCGCCATCTCGGGCGACACCGTGACGCGTTCCTTCTGCATGCTTCCCTCGCCCACCACCGCTCTCCTTCTCCCGTTTGCCGGGCTTGGGTCGATCATGCAGCTATCAGATAGCTCCTGCAAGAGCTATCTTACAGGTCAGGCCGTTGCTGACACCGGCGCGCGACGCATTGCCATCGTAAAGGCGACGACGGAGATCGCGCTGGTCACCACGCCGACGATCGCGAGACCTTGCGCGAGATGCGCTTCGCCGCCCAGCATGCCGCTTGCCGCCGCGACCAGCGTGGGTGCGAGGCCGTAGCCGATCAGCCCAGCGATCGCGATGAACGCGCCGATGCACAACCCGCGCAGTTCGTTGGGGATCAGCACGGTCAACGCCACCGAAGTCACAACGCCCGTCACCGCACCGCACGTTACCAGCAGACCCACGGCGAGCCCGAACAGCGGGACCGAAGGCATGATCGGGAACAACGCCGCGGGTACGCCGAGCGCGGCGGCAAGGATCGCACCGATCAGCAGGCCACCGCGGCGGCCACTCTTTTGCCCGCGATCGGCGGACAGACCACCGACGATCGCACCGACCACGCCGGCACCGAACAGCAGCGCGCCCATCCAGCCGGCGAACTGGTCTGGTTGGAGGTGGAACGTTCGCGACAGGACCGGCGAAACCCAAATCCCAGCCGCGGCATCGGCCATCACCACGCTGATCTGGCCGATGAACAACGGGATCAGGAACTCGCGACGCGCCCAGAGTTCGCCGGCCACGACCTTGAACGGCGCATGCGTGCCGGCCGCAACCTCCTGCCGCACCGGTTCGCGCAGCAGGAACAGCGGCAGGATGGCGAGCATGCTGACGACCGCCAGGCACAGATGCACACTTCGCCACGGCATCATCCCTGCGAACCACGCTGGCGCGCGGCCATGTGCGAACAGCCCGAACAGTGCGCCCGACAGTGCCAAGGCGAGCGCGACGCCGAGCGACTTGCCGAGGTTGACGATCAGCATCGCCCTGCCCCGCTGCGTCGGAACGCAGAAATCGGCGCACAGCGAGAGCGCCGCGGTCAGCGCGCCGGTCGTGCCGATCCCGGTCAGCATGCGTGCGACGAACAGCAACGGAACGCTATGCGCGAGCCCGGTCAGCACCGTGCCCAGCGTCCACACGAACGCGAGTGCGATCATCATTCGCACGCGGTTGTAGCGATCGACCATGATGCCGATCGGGATCGAAAACACCGCCAGCGGCAGCGCCGCCGACAGCCCCTGGATAAGGCTCAGCGTATAGTCGCTGAGGTGAAGTTCGGCTTTCGCGCCTTCCTGCACCGTGCCGAATGCGCCCATCATCGTGAAGCCGACCGCCATGGCCAGCGCGAGCGCGAGCAGCGGCAACAGCGTCTTGGCAAACGGCGGTGCGGCCGCCTCGATCGGTCGGGCGAAATCTGTCATTCTGGATCCTTATGCAAGCGCACGGCGCAGAGCCTCGTGGCTGTCGCGGCGTGCCTGTTGCGAGACCGGACCGTCGGCGAAGATGTCGAAGGCGTGATAGCCGCCGGGATAGACGTGAAGCTCGACCGGCACTCCGGAGCGGATCAGCCGCGTCGCATAGTCGATGTCCTCTTCGACGAAGAGATCGAGCGCACCGGTCGCGATATAGGCGGGCGGCAGGTTGCCCAGATCCGTCGCCCGCGCTGGTGCGGCATAAGGTGACACGGCGTCGCCACCGGGCGCGTGGCCGAGCAACGCGGTCCAGCCAAAACGATTGCTCTGCGCAGTCCAGACGAACTCGCCGGCATAGGGATGCGGCGGTGCGGTACAGCTACGGTCGTCGAGCATCGGGTAGATCAGGTGCTGGAATGCAAGCGCATGTTCGCCTCGGTCGCGCACCATCAAGGCCAATGCCGCGGCATACCCGCCGCCCGCGCTCTGCCCCATCACGCCGAGCCGCGCCGGATCGATCCCGAGCCGGTCGGCATGGGCGATCGTCCATACCAGTCCTGCGTAGCAATCCTCGATCGGGCCGGGAAAGTTCGTCTCCGGCGCCAGCCGGTATTCGACCGACACCACGACGCATTGCAGATCGGCGACGAGCGGACGAAGCAGCGGATCATAGTCGGACACCTTGCCCCTCACATAGCCGCCGCCGTGGATGTGATAGATGCACGGCAGGTCGCCGGTGACGCCCGCCGGTCGGAAGACGTGCAGGTCGATATCGGGCGCCCCGGCAGGCCCTGGAACCGTATGAATCTCCAGCGTCGCCAGGGTTTCGTCGGCGGGCGGCAGCATCGACGGTCGGTCGCGCATCGCCGGCAGGATGTCGGCGGTGAGCGAGATCTGCGGCATCATCTCGAGCAGCGGGCGCAGCGTCGGATCCACCAGGTGCAGGCTGTCCATCATTCTCTCCACGATCCTTGTTGTGACGCGCGTCCGATACCGGAACGGCGTTTAGAACGCGAAGATCTTGCCCGGATTGAACAGATTGTCGGGGTCCAGCGCGTGCTTCAGCGTCCGCATCAGTTCGACCGCGTCGCCCAGTTCGGCGACCAGCCAGTCCTGCTTGCCGATGCCGATGCCGTGTTCGCCGGTGCAGGTGCCGTCCATCGCCAGCGCGCGTTCGACCATCCGTGCGTTGATCGCCGAGACCTCGGCCAGCTCCGCCTCGGACTCCGGATCGATCGAGAAGACGACATGGAAATTGCCGTCGCCGACATGCCCGAGAATGGTAGCGGGGACCGACGACGCCTGGAGGTCGGCCTTGGTCTCGCCGATGCACTGCGCCAGGCGGCTGATCGGCACGCACACGTCCGTCGCCCAGCCGACTGCGCCCGGACGCAGGTTGACCGCCGCGTAATATGCCTCGTGTCGGGCCTTCCACAACTTCGAGCGTTCCTCGGGCAGGTTCGACCAGCGGAAATCACCGCCGCCGTTTGCCGCCGCCAGCTCGCGCACGGTCTCCGCCTGTTCGTCGACATAGCTTGGTGAGCCGTGGAATTCGAAGAATAGCGTGGTCAGTTCGGGGTAATCTAGCTTCGACCAGGCGTTGACCGCCTTCATCTGCATGTCGTCGAGGATTTCGACGCGAGCGAGCGGCACGCCGATCTGTATCGCCTGAACTACAGTATCGACCGCGCCGTTCAGCGTTTCGAAGCTGCACACCGCGGACGAGATCGCCTCGGGAATGCCGTGCAGCCGCAGCGTCACCTCGGTGATGATGCCGAGCGTGCCTTCGGAGCCTACGAACAGCCGGGTCAGATCATAGCCCGCCGCCGACTTCCGCGCGCGACGGCTCGTACGGATCTCGCGGCCATCGGGCGTCACCACGCGCAGGCTCAGCACGGCCTCGCGCATCGTGCCATAGCGCACCGCATTGGTGCCGCTCGCGCGCGTCGCAGCCATTCCGCCGATCGTTGCATTCGCACCGGGATCGATCGGGAAGAACAGCCCCAGGTCGCGGATATGCTCGTTGAGCTGCTCGCGACGGACGCCGGCCTGTACCGTACAATCAAAGTCCTCGGCGTTGATCGACACGATCTGGGTCATCTCGGACAGGTCGACCGAAACGCCACCATGCACCGCCAGCGTGTTGCCCTCGATCGAGGTCCCCGCACCGAACGGCACGATCGGCACCTTGGCCGCGGCGCACAGCCTGACGAGATCCACCACCTCCTCGGTCGACCGCGCGAAGACGACCGCGTCGGGAAGCATCGGGGCGAAATGCGCCTCGCTGCTGCCGTGGTGGAGGCGCATCGCGTCGCTCATGTGCAGCGCAGTGCCGAAACGCTGCTGGAGCGCTGCGACGAACGCCGGATCGAGCGGCGCCCTTTCGATCTGTTCGACGTGCATGGTCATCCTAGAACCGGAAGCTCGCGCGCACGCCATATCGGCGGCGGTCGCCCTGGATGGCGAGGTTCGACGCCAGCGGCGCAAGCCCGGCCCGCACCAACGCCGACTTATCGATATAGCTTTCGATGAAGTTGGTATTGAACAGGTTAGTGCCGAACGCAGTCACCGTCAGGCCACTGGAGAAGCGGAAGCCGAGCGAGGCGTTGGTAATCGCATACGCCGATAGTCTGGGCGCGACATCGGGGTCGAGCGACGACCCGATCCGGCTGCCCTTCCCGAAAATCCCCGCGTCCAGCAACACCGCATTATCGCCGACCGGGACGGTGTAGGTGGTGTTGAAGTTGAAGTTGTAGTCGGGCGTGAAGATCACACGATCGCTCGATACATGGACGCCGGTGGTCGCGAAATACTGGCTGTCGTCGGTGATGCGGGCGTGGAGATAGGAGGCGCCGGCGTCGATCCGCCAATGATCGGTAAGGCGGAGGTGCGCTTCCAGTTCGGCGCCGTAACTCTTGACGGTGCCGGTGTTCAGGTTGATCGCGACGAACCCGCCCGTGGCACTCGGCGCCAGCGAGTTCTGTCCGATGAAGTCCTTGTAGTCGTTGTAGAATATGTCCGCGTTGATCGTCAGGCGGCGGTCGAATGCATCGAACTTCGTGCCCAGCTCATAGGTCCAGACATTGTCGCCCTTGTACGTCGCGTCCTGCGGCCGCGTACCCGGACCGTTCTGGCCACCGCCGCGGATCCCCTTGGCGACCGAGGCATAACTCATCACCGCCGGCGTCCAATGCTGGGTCAGCGTGACGCGGGGTTGGAACTGGTCCTTCTTATAGACCGGCGCGGTATAGGGGGTCACGCCGTTGACCTGGCTCGCGACCAGCTTCTGGTGATCGTAGCGCCCACCGACCGCGAGATCGAGCGTGCCAACCTTCAGGAAAGCGGTCGCGAAGATCGCGCGCGTGTCGTTGCGGACATAGGTCGACGAAGGCGTGGTCGAGGCGGGCAGCGGGAAGGTCGGGCCCAACAGCGCGCGGAAATCGATCGTCGTCAGCTGATCACTCACCTGCGTGTAGCGATTGCCGTACAGCCCAATGAGCGTCGAAAACGCATCGCTCCACTGCGTATCGAAGCGCAATTCGGCCGTCTTGGTCTTCAAGGTCGAACCACCGCGGGTACGGAGCAGGTCGACCGCACCGAAATCGCCGTCATTGACCCCGAAGAGGTTCTTCTGGTTGTACGCCCCGATTGCGGTGATCTTGGTCTTGAGCGATGCGACGTCGAACTCGCCTTTCACGTTCGCGCCGTAATAATCGATCACCGCCCGGTTCAGCACGTTGGTCGCGCCATCGAGCCGGTAATCGGTCGGCCCGGCGACATGGATGTACGACGTGCTACCGCCTGCGGCCCGGTCGTAGTTGCCGTTGACGGTGAACACCGCCCAGTCGGCGGGCGTGAAGCGGAGCGTGCCACCGACGCTCTGCTGCTTCAGCGGGTTCATGTCGCCGATCGTCAGCGTGTTGCGCATGAAGCCGTCCTGCTCGTGATAGGACGCGCCGATCCGGAACTGGAGCAGGTCGCGGACGATCGGCCCGCTGACCGACCCCGAGACCGAGGCGTAGTTGTCCGTACCGGCGATCGCGGCGTCGAACCGCCCCTCCCACTCGTTACCCGGCTGGCGCGTGATGACGTTGATCGCGCCGCCCAGCGTGTTGTTGCCGAACAGCGTCCCCTGCGGCCCGCGCAACACCTCGATCCGCGCAACGTCAACGATCGGAGAGTTCAGATATGATGTGTTCGGCTGATAGACGCCGTCAATGAAAATGCCGACGCCGGGCTGCACCGTGTCGATCAGCGTCGTACCGATACCGCGGATCGACACGAATGCGCGGCCGACGCTGTCGGAATTGATGTTGAGGCCCGGCGTGTAGGACGCGATGTCCTTCACCGTATTGACCTGCAATTCCTTCAGTCGGTCGCCGGAGATCGCCGTCACCGCGATCGGCACATCCTTCAACGATTCCTGGCGCTGACGTGCGGTGACGATGATGTCGTCGGAGCGTGCGGGAGGTGTCGCCTTTGCCTGATCGGCGGCGTCTTGCGCGGATACCGGCGTGGTGACGAGCGCGGCGACGGCGCATCCTCCGGCGAGCAATGTCTTGAAGCGCATTGGATCCTCATCCCCTCAGAGCGCCGATCCATCGCCGGCTACTTCTAGGCTCCAAGCTATCTGATAGCTGACCTGTCTGAAAGGTTATCGACTGTGCCGCCCGGCTCGCGGGCTTCGCCGATCGGTACGCTACCAGCAGCTATAGCCGCCATCGGCGAGCACGATGCTGCCGGTCATCAGACTGGCCGCGTCCGAGGCGAGAAAGGCGACGATCGCCGCGACTTCTTCAGGTTCCCCCAGGCGCCCCTGCGGCGTACCGTCGATCCAACGCTTGTACATCTCGCCCTCGCGGTCCGCGAAGCTGTTGAGGACGGTGTTGATATAGGTCGGCGCGACGGCGTTCACGCGCACACCGCGCGGCGCCCATTCGGCCGCGAGGCTCTTGGTGAGCTGATGCACCGCGGCTTTGGATGCGTTGTAATAGCTTTGCGGTTGCGGCCGGTTGACGATGAAGCCGCTCATCGAACCGACATTAACGATCGCGCCCTTCCCTGCCGCCAGCATGTGCCGTCCGAAGGCGCGTGCGCACCAAAAGGTGCCGTTGAGATTGACGTCGAGCACATTCAGCCAATGCTCGTCGGCGACGTCCTCCGCGGCGGTTTCGCTCCGCGCGATGCCGGCATTGTTGACGAGAATGTCGATCGCCCCGAGCCGATCGGCCAGGGCGGTGACCTGTGCAGCGTTCGTCACGTCCATCACATCGCCGTCGACCGCATGGCCCTTGTCCGCAAGCGCAGCCCGCCCCGCCGCGATCGCCACCGCGTCGCGGTCGGCTAACGTCACGTGTGCGCCCATTTCGGCTAACGCCTCGGCACAGGCGAGACCGATTCCCGCCGCGCCACCCGTCACGACAGCACGGCGGCCGGTCAGCTTTAGTCGTTCGAGATACATGACCCGTCCTTTACGGCAGATAGGGTGCGGCGGGCATGACGGGCTCATGCCGCGCCTCCTGCCGAACCAGGGAATAGACCTGCCGAGTCTTGGTATCGAATTCGGCCCAAGGCAGGCTGCCATCCGTTGCGAACCGGATCCACAGCGCGTGAATCCGGTTGGCGAGGTCTTGCGGTGGGTTGGGTCCGCACAAGCCCTGCTCGCCGGTTGCGGTCGCCAGCGTGTCAAACACGAACGGCAACTCCATCCCGTGCGACGCACCGAGTTGGCCGCCGAACATCGGCGAACGCCAGTCGAACTCGTACATGTGCGTGCGCCCTTGGTGCGCCTCAGCAAACCTGCGTGCGGGCCAGC
>Ga0265780_10008648_pt1 | contig 12340 bp, 13 predicted proteins | sample P1T30metagenome_FD_192432 | JGI IMG/M metagenome (GOLD analysis project Ga0265780, IMG submission 192432) | Plant litter microbial communities from East Loma Ridge, Irvine, California - P1 T30 | ecosystem: Environmental > Terrestrial > Plant litter > Unclassified | place: USA: California... | reverse complement strand
TCATTCCAGGATGTCAATTCCGAGCATCCGAAGAGGCAGAGATTGTCGGTATGGATGAAGTTGAACTAGGAGAATACGTCGCCGACTACGCCTACCATGACCGAGATCTCGAGGGAAACTGCCCATTCCCACCTCGACAATACTACAACTCGGGCACGCCCGATGAAAAGAATAGGGAAGAGCCTTCGTCAGTGAGGACAGGCGAAGAGGGCGATGCGCTACCGGAACAGCCCCCTCAGGAGGTCTATCCAGGTGCACGGGGTGAAGGACAGGCTATCTACCCGGATGGTCACGAGCAGATGACAGAAAAGAGAGGTTAGATAGAAAATATATATGTACTTAGATAGATTGAGATTGATACAATAGTGTATGCAGAGTCTGCGTTCCCAATTGGACGTAGGCGAGCGAATTGGCTGTCGAGATGTCAAGTAGAAATGGCTGGGCTATGTGACGGTCATACGGGTACAAGGAAACATTCGTGTCTGTCAGCTCAACTTCGGGTTTCGACTTGGTTGGGGCGTATATGTGTATCAGGAAGATACTCAGAATAGTCAGTTAGGCAAGGTGCGGAAGTGGATGAAGTTGATCACCCTCATCGGCATTTAAGGTGGACAACAGTTTAAGAACACATTTAGACAGTATGCGATGTTTACCGAGCAGTTCTTGGATACACTCGAGAATCGGAAGTACGCCTCCAGCGTGGCGATGCTTCACATTTGAATTAGGAGGAATCAGTGTATATAGAGTAAGGGCAAAAGTTCCAACGAAAATGGATATGGGAGAGAGCGGTGAGATGCATGTCATGTCGTGTACCCTTACTGCTCAACGAACGCTTTGGCATCAGCCAGCCATGAAACGTAATCCTGTCATTAGCTAAATCATGCTCAAGGTTTCGCATATGACTCACCTTTTGCTCCTTGTATTCGGCGAATGAAATGATGAAGTTGGCTGAGACTCATCAGCATCAACTTGAGAGGCATAGCGATCGAACTCACACAATGACTCATCAACTCCCCTCTCGGCTAAGAAAGCCGCAAATGTATCTTGTAGACTCTCATCTAGCTGATCGAATTCTGCTATCAGCTGACTGTTTGCTCGGTCATGACAGACTACGACTCACGAGGTCCGAGGTACCTGCTTCTCCTCTGCCAATCTCCTTCAGCTCCCTCAGCTTCCGCTAGCGATTTAGGGAAGATCGCGAGGTTCGTAATCGAGAATCCCTCCTCCCCAGCTTCCAGATCGATCGATAGACTGTTCTCGTGGCTTCCCTTGGAAACGACAAGGGAACAAGTGATAACAGGTGGAGGAGCTAGATCCTCTTCTGGCTGACCTGCCGTCTCCTCGGACAAGGGGGAGTCGATATCGGAGATTTGGAAGGTCAATTTCAGCCTAATGTCAGCTCTGACATCCCTAGGAGTGGATGAGCTTACGTTTCTGATCCAAATTGACGAATGAGAGAAACATCATCTACACCTGTGGCGTCCTTGATCTCCCATGTTCCCTGCGAACGGAATGTCTCGAGGAACTCGGGTGTATCGGGATGAGCCGAGTTTTCCTCGAGCTCGTACTTGTGCTCAGCCGTCAATGCTGCTGCGAGTGCTCCATCGGCTATATCTATCAGCTTAATCCTCTCGATTCCGCGGCAGGGATAATTGCTTACATTCACCACTACCAAGTCGTAGAGGACTTGCGCTGAAATTTCTGATGGTAGAGACGGCAGGAGTGAAAACGGCTCGAGGTGCCGCTCGAGGCGCAATAGCGATCCTAGGAATGGCTCGGAGAGCTCTGGCGAATCGAAGAGACATGATGATATGTTGGTGATATAGTGTATGCAATCCCAAAATATCGAGATTAGATTTCTAAGTGGAAGATCAAGTCACGTGGTTTTGGGCGGAGTTGTAAATTCGGCTTGACCCGCCTCATCAACAGTCAATCATCACTTATCTAGCTCACACGGCGAGAATGCGAGGGAGGCCTCAGAGTTTGATACACGATGGCGGAAAGATCTCCTAATCCGGGATCACGCAGAAGAATGGGAGGCCAAAGGACAACGGACACTCCGTCTGTACCCAACTCTTACTCTCCGCCATGTAACGCTTGAACTATACTGCCCAGATCACCCAGAGGAGCTAGACAAACCAATAAGGGCTTGACTCTGTCCCCACACAACGATGGAAAGCGTGACTGGGCTGTCGGGCTATATGTCACGCTCATCAGTTACAATCACGCACGGACCTCTTACCACTCTTTGCTGACTAGAACTTCCCTCTCTTGGGACGCTGTCATCAGACTATCTTCCCTTCTCTCACAAAGCTGGTTGGGTCGCTGAGCAGTCATCATCTCGATGTTGATGTTGTATTCCACTTCTTCATTCCCGACATAATATCCAAACAGTCGGAAAATCATGCAGAACGACCTCGCGGACGAAGACCCGAAACGACAATCTCTGTCACGTCATCCGGTTCACGGCCACGGCTGGGTAGATGCCGACGGGTATTGGAATGTCAATAATCATCGTCACCCATTCATTCCAGCTCGGTGAGCACCGCCCGCAATGTGGCCCATCAACGCTAGCGACTGGGGGTTCGTTGAGTGGCTCCCTTCCCAGACCGACATGACACCCAGGTTTGGCGATCCTCAACATCCCGCTGTTGTGATGGTAGGAGGAGAAGAGGAGATAGGACTGGCTCGAAGCGGTGTCAATGCAGCTTTCTATTATACGTACGTGACTGGGATGTCCGGCATTCTGATTTCTGACCTCGCAGGCTTCCTGGGTATCCAAGATGCGGTCGTCGATCATGCCGGTTCACTCATTGGAGTATCGATCCAGACACTGAGGAGGTCATCCTCGATAAATGCTGGGGCTGTCGAAGGATGAACGAGAGGTGTACAATGAAAGGTCAACGAGTAGCTAGACGAGCCATAGCAGGAGACGAGATCCTCGACGACTGGGGATTTCCTTTCCCAGGTCACGGATACCCCAAACGATCCGCTGATTGGGTACCACACAGGAGGCCTCCTGAAAAATGGGAGGGGAGGTGGAAATGGGGGTGGAGGTGGACATGGCGGCGGAGGCGGCTTCGACGATGATGACGATGATGACGATGATGACGATGATGACGGAGACGTTGGAGGTGGCGGTGGTCTTGGCGGAGGAGCACACAACGGCGGGTACGATGGAGTATTCGGGCCTGGGAATGGACGTATGGATGACGATGAAACCAGGAGATTACGTCAAGCAGGATCAATGTCCAAAAGCAACCGACCAAAGACCAAGACCAACCACAATCGGAACGATAATGGTAAAGGAGCGGCATCAAGAGACAAAGATAGGCGAAAGGCCGCTCGACCGGGTTCTTATGAGCCTAGGTCGACCCCGGAAAGCCCATTGGGAAGGAAGCGACGACGACACCCAGAAGTCGAAGAAGAAGAGGTCGATCACCGACGAAGACGAATAGCGCCTAGTGTTGATCGAATCGATGATTTGTGCCGAGATGATCCTCTTGACCTGACATTGGGAAACTTGGAGAACGGTAGGAGAGCAGACATCGTACGTTTCATCAAATAGCATTTAGCTGATTATAGCCTGACAGTGGCCGAGACGGCGATGATGATATCAATGAAGCGAGGCAAAGGCTGAGTGCAAGTCCTGTTTTCCCAGGTACTGGCAACAGAGTAAGTAGCACCTCTTTACATCGGGCCTATGATCTGATTTTTAGCTCGCTGATCCTTCCAAAAAGAAGAAAGGTCTATATTTTCAATGCACTGACGAGATCGCGTCTGACAGACAGTCGTCCCTAAAGACCAAGTCATCGAATTCAAAGACGAGCCAGACGTCAAGTCCGAAGTGAAAGACCCGAGCAGGAAAGGTTCAGGTCAAGATCCCGAGAACGGTATTGAATGCACTGGGGAAGGTGTCCAAGGCAAGGGTACGCCTACAGAGCCGTGGGTATACTTTGAGTGAAAGTTACCATCGAAGTAATTCATCCAGATGTCGTGTATGTAGTCTCGTTTGGCTTCCATTGTAGATCATCAAGAGTGTCATCATCATGCATGCCAAGTAGGTAGAACGAGGTAGGTGATAGGAGGGTGTGGTGGTAAATGCTAGAATCTTCACGCGCTTTATAGGTTGTTCCTGATTGTGCCTGAATGTACCGGCTATCTCCGGAGACGAGATTCCCATCTTTCCATCCTTCTGCCCGGTCACTGCTATATATACCTTGCATCCTTGACCACCGCATGTCTATACTATCAACCACACATATCACAATACAATGGAGAATCTAACAGATAAATCAAGCGAAATTATCAAAGCCGCTTTGACAAAGGCGGAAGAACAATCGAACTCACAAGGTAAGTAATTCTCTCCCATATCATGAGGAACAAGCTGACATTCAGTCCATCCATTACATCTCATCTCGGTACTATGGGAAGATCCAACCGATCAGTCATCCACTCCTCAACCCACTATCCTCCGCACGGCCATCGACCACATGAATGGCAATGCTACCTCTTTCAATCGAGCCCTACTCTCCAAATTAAATAGATTACCGGTGGTCGACCCCGCACCAGACCCACCACTTCCCGTCTCACAAGGTTTCCACGCTATCTTGAGGGAAGCTCAGAAACAACAGAAGGAACAAGGAGATCAATTCGTCGCCATCGATCACCTCATCCTGGCTATGCTAAAGACCTCGCCTTCGGAATTAGTGGAACTCTGCAAAACTGCTGGTATCGATGTGAAAGCTTTAGAGCAGGAATTGAAGAGGAAGAGGGGAGGCAGGAAAGTCGATAGTCGAGGCGCTGAAGCTCAATTCGAAGCTTTGACTAAGTACTGTATCGACCTAACGGCCTTGGCGGAACAAGGGAAACTCGACCCGGTCATTGGACGAGACAATGAAATTCGACGAGTGATTCGAGTATTGTCCAGAAGAACAAAGGGAAACCCAGTACTCATTGGTGAACCAGGAGTAGGAAAGACCGCTATCGCCGAGGGTCTGGCTCAGAGAATAGTCGATAGGGATGTACCCGCCAGTCTACTCAGTCGCCTATTAGCGCTCGATATGGGTGCTCTGATGGCTGGAGCAAAGTACAAGGGAGAATACGAGGAAAGAGTCAAGGCAGTGTTGAGCGAGGTGGAGAAGTCTGGAGACGAAGGAACGCAAGTCATCCTCTTCATTGATGAGATCCACTTGATCATGGCTGGAAAAGACTCGAGTGGAGGGATGGACGCTGCGAATCTGCTTAAACCGATGCTCGCTCGCGGGAAGCTCAAGGTCATTGGAGCCACTACTCTCAACGAATATCGGGAATACATCGAGAAGGATTCGGCATTCGAGAGGCGATTCGCCCAGGTCATTGTCGACGAGCCATCTGTTCCGGACACTGTAGCCAGTAAGTTCATGTTTAGTAGGAACGTTGAACAAAGCTAAAAGATAGTCATGCGTGGTATCAGGGAAAAGTACGAGACCCATCACGGAGTCAGGATCATGGACGCATCACTTGTTCTCGCCGCTCAACTCGCCAAGCAGTACCTCACCGCAAGACGGCTGCCCGACTCCGCTATCGACTTACTAGACGAAGCAGCATCTGCCGTAAAAGTGGCTCGCGAAACTCGCCCCGAAGCGATCGATGAATTAGAACGACGCAAATTAGGACTCGAGGTCGAGATCCACGCTCTTGAACGAGAAAAGGATGAAGCCAGTAAGGAACGACTTGGCAACGCCAAGAAAGCTATTCAAGATGTCGAGGAACAACTAGCACCACTCAAAGCGCACTATGAAAACGAGAAACATCTCGGCGATCAAATCAACGATGTGAGAAAGAAGATTGACGAACTCAAGGCGAAAGCGGACGAGGCGGAGAGGAGGTATGATCTAGCCTCCGCGGCTGATATCCGATACCACTCTATTCCATCTCGTGAACGTAAATTGAAGGAATTGGAACAGCAAGAAGCGGAACGCGGAGGTCAAGGACAGCAAGTCACGCCGGAGATGATTGCGGAGGTGGTTGGGAAATGGACCGGTATCCCCGTCACCAGATTGGTCGAAACCGAAAAGACGAAGCTACTCCGTCTGGAGAAGCTAATCTCGAAACAAGTCATTGGTCAGCCCGAAGCAGTCAAGGCTGTATCCAACGCCATTCGTCTCAATCGATCTGGACTATCAAATCAAAATCGCCCAATCGCTTCATTCATGCTAGTCGGTCCTTCCGGTACTGGTAAAACTCTCCTTGCCAAAACTCTGGCTGAAGTCATGTTCAATTCACCCGAAGCAATGGTTCGAATCGATGCCTCCGAGTATTCCGAGAAACATTCGATTTCTCGATTAATCGGTACAGCACCCGGATATATCGGTTTCGAAGCAGGAGGTCAATTGACCGAAGCTATTCGTCGAAAACCATTCTCTCTTATTCTCATCGACGAAATCGAGAAAGCCGCCCGAGAATTCCATCAACTCTTCCTACAGGTTCTCGATGATGGTCGATTAACGGATGGAAAGGGCAGAATTGTCGATTTCAGAAATACAATCATCATGATGACCTCTAATGTCGGTTCCGCGTTCTTGAACGAGAACCCAACGGATGGAGGAGCAGTCAAGGGTGAGGTGAAAGGAAAAGTCATGAATGCTATCCAAGCTACTTTCCCACCTGAATTCCTAAATCGAATCGATGATATCATTCTCTACCGATCCCTAAGTCGAACAGACATCGTCAAGATTGTCGACGTACGATTGGCCGAGATTCAAAAGAGATTGGACGATAATGGCAAGAAGATCAAGTTGATACTGGACGATCACGCCAAGGAATGGCTTGCTCAAGCAGGATATTCCCCTACATACGGAGCTAGACCAATGGCGAGGTTGATTCAAACCGAGATCCTCAACCCGCTGTCTAAGCTATTGCTGCAGGCCAGGGTGAGAGAGGGAGAGAAGGCACATGTGACGGCGGATTTCAAGAAGAATAGGCTGGTCGTGATCCCTAATCACGATGTGGACGTGACCATGCCGGATGATAGCGACGACGACGATAGCATGGACATTGAGGTTGAGGAGATGGACTAGGTAGTTACATAGTAGTATATTCATATAATTGGTACGAACTCAAATGACATAATGTATAAAAACATATCAAAAGACGCGTACTTCTAATCACTAAAGTACAGTATACAATTTTTAGCTGACCAGTGAACTTGGACTCTATCCCAAGAAAAGACTGTCCCGGACATGAGGCGAAATAGTCTCGAGAACATGACTGCTATTGAATTCCCACATCCATGAACACCCCTGAGGATACATGATCCGATCCTTCCCGAGCCGACTAGCCTTCCACTGACTGTGGAAGCTGACATGACCTGTCGAGGGGTTCCACGAGATTTCGGTAGGAGGTAGCGGTAAGGGTAAAACCCCTCCAATATGGTATGGAGAGTATGCACTGTGTCGCGCGAGTCCAGGAGGGGGAGGTCCGTATAGGAATAGTCCGGGGGTTGCTCGCTTCTTGTGCTCAGACGGCACGATAATTGGTGGAGGGCGAACGAGTTCCGCTTTGATGGATCTGACCTCCTTGGGTGAGAGCTCGCGAGCTGACTTGGGACCGTAGATGAGAGTACGACAAGGGGCATTCGAAGACTCGCGTTTGCGATCGGGAGTAAGTTCAGGTAACGTCTCGGGGGTGTCGGAGATATTGTAGGGCGAGGTCAAGAGTGGTGGAGTGTAGGTCGAATTTGGCACGAAAATCTTGGCCCATGGATCTAGTCCTCTCCTGCTTTTCCGGATCGGAACGCTAGCTCGAGGTCGGCGTGTCCGAATAGGTCGTGAGGCCGGTCGAAGTTCCATAAATCCTGCTCGAGTGTTATGGGGCTGTGGACCTTGAACGAAAGTCATCAGGGCGCCGACGGACTGGAATACATATCGCGGTCGTTGAACGATGATGATATCAGGCCGAGGCTCCTCTCCGGGTGGAGAACGGAATCGAAGCTCGCCACTGACTGAAGTTGCGACGATGTTGAAAGGTCTGCCGAGAGGATTGGGGTTGAGATGGTTCCGCGAGAAGTTGGTGTTGATGGCATCACGACGCGCGATCTGGTCCAATGACGGGATGCTATGGAGGTCACCAGTGTTGGATCTTGGGGCAATGCTGGCCGAATTGGAGAGGAGGGCTAGCAAATGATTTGCTCGGCGGCGAGGCTCGTTTTCCGAACTGCTCGGGTTGTTGGTATGTACATGGTTGGGGGGTATTGTCTACGACTGTCAGTGGCTTGCATTGAGGATAGGAAATGGACTTACGGATGTGTCTGTTGGGAGGTCATAGAGGAGGTCCCTGAGCATTCTGGAGAGTCCTTCCATGATCTGGTGTTGGTTGAGGTTCGAGTGAACGAATATAGGATGATACGATATACTGGATGAAAGGGCAAGACAGATAGATCAGGTATGAATCACGAGATGAGGAGCAAGACGGTGGTGGGGAATCCGTGTTGTAGAAGTACGGGGGTTGAGGTGAAGTGGAATGAGGTGAGGTACGGATAGAGAAGAGGGGTGGAATGAATCGAGAAGGTCAATGCGGTCAACGTTGAGTGAGGTTTGAATGTGCTCTGTGATGTGTGTGTCAACTATCACTCAACTTCCAGCATGCGACTCTCTCGAGTCATCTCAATTCACTCAATCACGGTTACTCCCTCATCAATTCGCATGAGTCTTAATGGTCAGTGTATCCCGCGCAAGGCTCGCCAAACACGAGTACAACGGGATCACCGGCGACAAGCCTTCCTCGTCGATCACCGCACTCCTTCTCTCACAAATGGTCCCGACGGGTCCCATACTGCTTTGTAAGGGATCCTCGCGCGATCCTTACCCTCCTCCCTCGAAAGCAAGATTCTTTGTGACGACCAAGCATGATAGCAAATGACAAGTTGAACGATGGTAATGGTTGATTAGCCACTTCGGCGTTTTCGGCAAGTTACCCTGCTATAGCCGAGAGTAGTAGCTGTCCTATATCCTATCCTGTCAGTCCAGGCTCTATCTATACCCTATCACACCTACATACCTACACCATGGGTAAGTAGCCATCTGTGCTCTGGCGCCATGTGCTAATCCTTAGGCATATTCTCACATCACGCAGAGGACGATGTCCAAGTTAGCGCTTCTTTTCCCGACACCAATCCTTTCGGATGTACGTTCCGCTGCCCTTCTGAGCCAGTCAACTCGGAGCTGATAGTCAGTGGTTGTAAACGGAGAGCGAAATCCTCTTTCGATCACCCTACAGAACTTGGGCAAGAAGAACTATACCCTCGTATCTGCTTCTGCTAGTTACCACGACCCAAACAGGAACTGGGCTTTGGTACGTTTCCTTCGTTGAGTACGAGAAGAGGGGCTGATGAGCTAGGTCAAGAACTCTACAACTCTCAAGTACAATGTACCTCTCGTCTCTGGAGCAAACTTCTCTGCTCCATTCACCATGCACAGCGAGTGAGCTGTCTCCCAGTCCCAATGTAACCAAAGGATGATAGCTGATGAACAGGTACCGTCCTCAAGAGCTCGGTCTGACTGTTTGGGTCAATCTCGCTGAACCCGGATCAAAAGACATTCACCCCGTTACCGCCTTCAACCAAACTGTAAACATCGTAGAACCAGCCTCATCATGGTTCGATCCCCAAGCAATCTTCATGTACCTACTCCTCACAACAGCCTTAGCCGGCAGTATCTACTACGCCTACACCAGCTACTTCGCTCCTCCTGCCAAGAAGACCACCAAGCCAAAGAAGGTCAAGGCGGTTGTTGTTGCCGATCAGAAACAGTACCCCGATGTTAGGCCTTATGAGGAGGAATGGATCCCCGCTGAGCACCTTAAGAGTAGGCAACCTAAATTGAAGAAGAGGGGTGGAGCCAGCTCGGGCGGTGAGGACTTGACCAGCGGTGGTGAGATCACCAGCGGAGGAGAGACGAGTGGAGCCGAGATCAGAAAGGGTAAGAAGAAGGGAAAGAAGGCATAGAGGGCCAGTGTGGTAATGGTTGTTTAGAATAAAACTGGACATGTATCTGTCATAGTCAATGAAGTGAAGCCGTCAGTCATATGGCACGAGTCGGCCAGACTTCCGTATGCTATTCGCTGCTTTGCCTTTGTCAGGGCAAAGCCTCGTCATGAAGCAGCCGGCCGGTCGGCGTTGCCCGGTCAAGGAGTAGTAGATCAACTAACCGATATTTGCTATCTCTGTGGTCAATCTACACTACAATGTCATCAGCAGGCCCATCCCGCCCTCAGCGCCCACCAGCAACATCATCTCCTCTCCCTCAACCTATTCGCAGAGCAGTCAGAGCTGCGCAACCACCTCCTGCTTTTAGTCCTGGTATTGCCGGTGCTCAGATCCCACCAAACGCACCAAAATCAACAGTCAATCCACGCGCTAAATCGGTGTTTGGGTCTTTCAGATGTGCGTTTCCTTCCGCTTCTTTATTTGAGGTCGAGGCGAGCTGGGAAAATGGGAGACTGATCATTAGCACTGAGTCCGAATCAGCGGATCTTCATTGGATTAGTCGGGATTACGATTGGCGGTGCTGGGTTATTTGCGGATCGCTTCATACTGCCGACTGAAGAGGAGGCAAAACCATTGATAGCGGTCAGGACCGTCGATAGGGACTAGGGAATGATTGTAAGAGACCAAAAGTATCTCTAGATGGTATAAGCTGACAAGGTAGTATAGATACATGATGTCGAATGTACAAATTAAGGATTGTCAAGGCGACCAATCTGGAGATTCTAATTTATACCGCCCAGCTGAACTATCATGGTAATAACTAGGTATACCCGTCGTCATCAATTCACTATCCGTTGGGAATCTCCCTTCGTCTCTTCCCAGATGGGCTCGAGGTGTCGGCGGGGACCGAGTGGGTGATGGGGAATAAGCGTATTTGTGGTTGCGATCGTGATTTAACGGAGAATGGTCCTGTCGGAAACCCTGTACAGCCCCAGTCTTACCTGGAGTCAAGAGGTCGGCGGTGGTAGGTGTAGCTGTCGGTCTTGAGGATAGGGATGAGAAAGGAGGAGTCACTGATGTAAGGTTGATATCGCCAGTCTCGTTGAAATTGGGTGGATCGGGATAGATGATATGTTGAATCTTGTTTAATCCCAACTTCTTCAGCCCCTCCTCGTAAGTCACCATCACCATCTCTGCTTCCTCCTCTTCTTGGATCGGTACGGCTTTGCGTCTAGGCGAAAGTGGATTTGGTTGGAGATACGGATTCCGATTCCCAGAATTAACTTTCTGCAATCGCCCGCCAGGTGGGGAAGTGGAAGGGGATACCTCATCTTCGACCGACCGGGCGCGACGGTCTGGTGGAGAAAGTGGATATCCCAAAACTCCACAGCCTCCTACTCCCGCTGAAGCTGTTGTCTTGGGAGTACCATTCGAATTTGGGAAATGTGATGTGGTGTAGGATGTACCTTGGTGCGACGAGGGTTGACGGCGATTGTATAGGTATATGAAGAAAACGACTACGACCAGAAGAGCTAGAACGCCTGATCCGATTGCGGCATAGTATACTACCTTTCAGTCTCGTCTTATGAGGGGGTGGCTAGTGCGAGGCTTACAAGGTCCCAATGCCATTCTCACCCACTCGTCTTTATACACTGGTCACGTCACAAGGCTCGAAATGTGGACCCTGTAGATCGATCGCTGGTAGACGCAGTATATGAATCCAACAAGCTGACAATATACTGTGTGATCACTGTATACACAAAATGGATAACCCATTCGACGCTCAAGGACAATAACCCCTGTACCAGTCGGAAGGACAAAGCAGATTGAAACTTGCATCGCCACTCATCGGCACCCTGGCGTGGGAAATTAGTCAAGGGGGATGAAACTGGCTGATGATCATTTAAAGGTTAAAGGAGTATTGATTCAAAGGAATGTTCGGGGCCGAGTCTGGGATTGAGTGATGGGGAACAAAGGAGTGATGGTCTCCCCGACAGTAGACATCATGATTGTTTCGAGTATGCATCTATCCTCCTGTATCTGTATTTCGACCATCTTAGTGCTCAAACGACATCTAGTCCGCGAAGTAAGGTAAGATGAAAGACAACTTCTTCCTAGCTGCCTCGGGTTGGACCTTTTGCGTCAGCTAATCTTTGATTCCCGGGGATTGGACTCACTTCTTTCCTGGTGATACAAGCGAACCTCATTGATCCCTTGATTTCATCAAGTAATTTGTCCTCCTTGACGATATCGTAGACATCCTGCATGAGTCCAGCGGCGATAGCTCGCGCATTTCCAGCGTTTGTGTGAAGAGTTTTAACCACTTCCTCAACTGTTACGGGAGCATGGCCGGTTCTCCAGGCATCGTAATCG
>Ga0265780_10008647_pt1 | contig 12341 bp, 14 predicted proteins | sample P1T30metagenome_FD_192432 | JGI IMG/M metagenome (GOLD analysis project Ga0265780, IMG submission 192432) | Plant litter microbial communities from East Loma Ridge, Irvine, California - P1 T30 | ecosystem: Environmental > Terrestrial > Plant litter > Unclassified | place: USA: California... | reverse complement strand
TAGAGGCATTGGTGTCCATCACTCCGGACTGCTGCCCATTCTGAAAGAGACGATTGAGATTCTGTTCCAAGAAGGCTTGATCAAAGTCCTGTTTGCCACAGAGACGTTCTCCATTGGCTTGAACATGCCGGCCAAGACTGTCGTCTTCACCAGCGTGCGCAAGTTTGACGGTGTCGAGCAACGATGGGTGACTCCCGGCGAATTCATTCAAATGTCTGGCCGAGCTGGTCGTCGTGGCCTCGATGATCGCGGTATTGTCATCATGATGATCGACCAATCTATGGAGCCTGCCGTGGCAAACGAGATCGTTCGAGGACAGCAGGACAACCTAAACTCTGCATTCCATCTTGGCTACAACATGATTCTGAACCTGATGCGTGTCGAAGGTATCTCGCCTGAGTTCATGCTTGAGAGGTGCTTCTTCCAGTTCCAGAATACTGCTGGCGTCTCAAACCTAGAAAAGCGTAGGCCATTCCACCAAGAATGACGTATCAGTGCTAACTCTTCTCAGAACTGCAAGCTCTCGAAAACGAGAGACTGAACACCATCATCACTGACGAAGCTACCGTCAAGGACTACTATAACCTACGACAGCAGCTAGACACACTCACCAAAGACATGCGTGATGTCATCATGCATCCGAACTATTGTCTGCAGTTTTTGCAATCGGGTCGGATGGTCAAAGTCAAATACCAAGATCACGACTTTGGCTGGGGTGCTGTGGTAGCCTTTCAAGCTCGCAAAGCAAACAAGGGCGAAGTCATACAACCACAGGAGTCGTACTTTGTCGACGTGTTGCTCTCAGTAGCTGCCGACACAAAGTTCATACCTCAGTCGTCGAACGGCGTTTTGCCGCCAGGCGTTCGTCCACCTCCACCTGGCGAGAAGGGCAAAATGGAAGTGGTGCCTATAGTTCTGAACTGCATAGAGTCCATTGGCCACCTCCGTGTTTTCTTACCAAACGAGCTCAACACGACAGACCAGAGGAACAGTGTGCGCAAAGCTTTGGATGAGGTCAAAAAGCGTTTCCCTGACGGTATTGCTGTCCTTGACCCTATCGAAAACATGAAGATCAGAGACGATAGCTTCAAGCGCCTACTTCGGGTAAGTTTCCTTGCGCTGCGTGGATTGCACGTAAGCTAATTTGGACAGAAAATCGAAGTGCTTGAGTCTCGCTTGCTCTCCAACCCTCTGCACAACTCCCCCAGACTCCCGGAACTGTACAGCCAGTACGCGAACAAGGTGGCCATTGGTGATAAGATCAAGAAGACTAAGAAGGAAATTGCGGACGCCCTATCCGTCATCCAGTTGGACGAGCTGAAGAGCAGAAAGCGTGTTCTTCGTCGACTAGGATTCATCGACGAGGCCGATGTTGTGCAGCTGAAGGCGCGCGTGGCTTGCGAGATCAGCACTGGCGACGAGCTTGTCCTCAGCGAGCTTCTCTTCAACCGCTTCTTTAACGAGCTCACGCCCGAACAGTGTGCTGCATGTTTGAGTTGCTTCATCTTCGAAGAGAAGAGCAAGGAATTCCCAGCGCTCAAAGAGGAGCTGGCTAAGCCATATCGTGACATCCAACAGCAAGCCAAGATCATTGCAAAGATATCGATAGAGAGCAAGCTGACTGTGAATGAGGAGGAATATCTCAAGTCGTTCAAGTTCGAACTCATGGACGTCGTGTATTCATGGTCGAAAGGCGCGACTTTTGCTGAAATCTGGTTTGTCTCCCCTGCACTTGGTCGTATTTTGACTAACACTCGCCCAGTAAAATGACCGACGTGTATGAAGGCAGTCTGATCAGGCTCTTCCGACGACTGGAGGAGCTGTTGCGCCAAATTGCCCAGGCTTCGAAGGTCATGGGTAGTGAGGAGCTCGAGCAAAAGTTCACCGCCGCTCTGGACCTCGTGAGGAGAGACCTGGTCGCAGCCCAGTCTTTGTACCTCTGAGATCCTAAAGGCTTAGCACACTGTACAACATCTTAAGGACGGGTATTTGGTAACATTTCCGATGGTCGTTCTAACGCCCTGCAAGGTGAGTATGGCACTTGCGCGCGTTATTTTCCTTCGGTGCAGCTCGATTCATGGCACATGCGCCACTTGACATAGCAGTGTCTCAGGCGATGTGCAAGGACACTTTTGCGTTGCGTGTCCCAAAGGAGATGCAGCGCATTGTGAATCCTGAATAGAAATTCACTAGGTCCGACGCTGCCTTCCGCGGTGAAAGATCCCCCCAGACAACATGTGCCTTTGATTACTGTGATGTCACTCGTTGCACACTAGCGCGGTCACATGAGCGCCACGGTAGAAGTGAATTCATACGGTGTGACATGAGAAATATCCTACCGTCTCTTTGGAAGTGTTTCTCTTTGGAAGTATTTCGTAACAACATTCAGAAACAGTGACATTGATGTTAGGTGAAGGACGAAGGATAACGGTGCCTGGCCGGCTCGTAGCGCCCGTGCACATGTGGGTCTGCTGCATGGGCCAAGCTAGGCGGTTGGCCCGTACCTGCTCGATCCTAAATGGCAACAGCCCTGTCACAACATCACAACGCCCACACCCACTACCCGCAACTTCACCAGCAAGTCCTCATCTATCGGCCCGCCGTACCTATCCTCACCAGCGCACCCCGTGCGTCTACAGTGCTGCGTTTGCGGGCCTCTTCAAGCATGAACGCCATCCACGGATCCTTCACCCCTCCGCATCTCTTAAACAACCGCCATTCTCCCACCATGAACGGTACGTCAACTGCCAACAACTGCAGCCCAAAACATGGGACACTCACTCACAACTGCTCTACAGTCTACCCATCCTCCGCCATGACTGGTCGCAAGCGGAAAGCAGACGACGATGGCAGCAGCGACGACCGCATGAGCGCTTCGCCATCTATCTCCTCCGCCGAGCTGCCACGACAGCAGCCCCGTCACATGAAGCGTATGCGCACGAATCTCTCCGGCCGCCCGCTGCCTCTGCCACGCCTCCTCGAAACCCTCAGCGCCGACGAGATGCGGAACCTGCTGCAAAGCATCTGCCAGCGCCACACAGATATTGGCAACGAAGTCGTATCAACAGCCCCGCGTCCTAGCATACAGTCAACCCTAGAGGTCCTTTCAAAATACGAGTCGGCGTTCCAGGCGGCCTTCCCCTTCGGTGGAAGGGCATCATCGGACTATGCGTACAATCGCGTGCGGCAGCAACTCATCGAACTGCTGGACTCACTGAAGGATTTCACGCCTCACTATCTCCCACCCAACGAGCAGCAGTCGGCTACGTCACTCGCCTTCCTAGATGGTGCAACGGAGATCATTCATCGCCTGCCCAACTGGGACACCTATCAGCACAACCGGCACAAGGAGGAGGCATACGAGGAGATGGCCAAGGCATGGGCGATCGTTTTCCGCGAGGCAGCTAAGAAGGCTGGTGGCATCCAACTCCAATATGGCGGCTGGGACCAGAAGATTGCTAAGCACAATGAACACTCTGGCGGCAAGATGCAGGAAGCGGTCAACGAGCTGCGCGGTGGTCTGGGCTGGATGGGTGCGGGCGCACCTGCGCCTGCTGCCAGCGGACCAGAGGACGCCATGTCCATCCGACAGCAACTGCTCAGCGGAAACTACGGCATGGGCACGTCAGCAAGTATTGGGGCGTGGTAGATCCACGGACCGTCCTATCCCAACGTCTGCCAACAGTCGTAAGCCCTCGTACAGCCTACTTAGCCGGACGACGCCTTTTTTCGTGTCCAGAGGCTGTCTACCGACCACTTCTTCGCACCCCCAATAGCCCTCCACAGCATGCCTTTACTCTGCGACATTGACGGCCGAATTTCACATACCAACGATACCATTGCAAGGAGGCAACCTCAGCTCTAACGACCTGCATAGCGATCCTTTGGCAAATACATACTTTACTGCATTGGGAGACTTGGATTTTGGAGTACTCGGCGCTTCTTGCACGTTTTCGGGATAGTGCATTGCTTTTCGCTCATCTTCTCCTTTGTCATTGTTAATTTTAGGAATACTGCTCGGTGGGCATGTGTCCACTACGGCTGCTCTACGGGGGGGGCATGAGGGTGGCGGAATTAAGGGCGATGCCTACGGGCTTTGCAGGAGTTGGAATAGACTGATGAATAAGATTGAAACTTGCATTCGAAGTACTGTCTTCTTGTCCTCATGTAACATGCTGCAGCGCGATCCCGTGCGCTACACAGAATATTGCCACTAATACTCGTACAATTTCCAATACTATCCGGACTCCAAAGATGCCTCCGAGGCCGGGAACCCTCCCTAGTAGTTGCTTGCTCAACTGCAGTACGAAGAAGTAGCTAGGTGTTTAAGGGTATACACATTAGACGTTGCGATTATCTGCTCGGTGCAGCAACTGACAGTCCATGGACACACACATGTTCTCTTGCCTGTGTCGATGTTCTCGAAGAAATGCCAGATCGCGCCGTCGTCGGGCTTACACCTGCAGGGCATGTTAATTACACTCACGTGGTTACGCGCACTAGCGCGAACACGCTTCCCCTCTTGATTCCCGGCCGCAGTTTGCTCCGTCTGGAATCTGATCACTTCTCACGCTCACTTCACCAGGCCGTTGTGGCCCTTTGGCACGGCCACTTGTTTTGCGCTTTGCTCGCCTGCAATTGTAACCTACACCAAACTGTCTGCTCAGCCTCGGGACGTGGCAACGCAGCTGCCATGGCAGTCACCCAAGATAACCCAAGCATCACAGCGTCGATCGTTGTCAATGGTGTCGCACTGCAAGAGTATGATGACGATGAAGGACAGGCCGAGTCGACTGCAGTCACCAAGTACGTCGAGGCTATCACTGGAGCAGAGTTCGCTATCCAGTATCGTTTCGATAAGAAACCGAAACATCACGTTCGTGTCAACTTCCTGCTGGATGGAAAAGATGTAGCTGGGCAATATGCCTTCCCAGAAGATTTCAAAGAGAGTTCGCTAGTGCAGACATCTTATGGCGTAATGTCGAATGAGGGCAGTAAGTGGCAGATGCAGAACTATGCCTTCGCTGATCTCCAAACTGGTATGTACGTAACCTGACTTGAGCAATGAGAAATAACCAGGGATTCAGTGGATTCAGAAGGCAAATCTGTGGGAGATCAGTTGGTGAAAGACTTGAAGCACATGGGTCAGATCACAGTCGAATTTCATTACGTCACCAGTCCACTGCCATCATCATCATCATCTGCTCTGGTGAACTACAAGCCTATGGATAAAGGCTTGAAAGATATTCCAGAGAAGGCACTCAAAGGCAGAGCTTTAAGTCATCAATCAACGTAAGCAGCGCGGTCTCATCGCGATTCCGTCGTGAACACCTTTCAAAATAAGCACCGCTCATATCAGACCAGGTTACGCGCTCCCAAACCTACTAAGGCAAACAAGATCGTCGCGACCGACTATCTGGATCCCAAGAAGACACCTTTCGCCACGTACCACTTCAAATATCGTTCAAGAGGCAAGCACACACCTACCCCATGACAAACACAAGAGCCTCACTAAATGCTCGCATAGATGCACTGAAGGCCCTCACGGTCATTCCACGAAGCCCCAGTCCAATGCCACTCGAGGATCGAGATGTCGATACCTTGACTGCTGAAGAGATGCGACAACTTCTGCGACGTCAGCGGGACCGCGAGCGGGCCGCTCAAGAGGTGAAGCAAGAACGAGGCGTCAAACGCGAACGTAGTAGAGAGCGCAGCCGTACCGCATTCGAATTCAATGGCGACGATGAAGAATTGTCGTTCGTCTCTGCGAAACGCTCACGACACCCAGTCATCATCGACGAGGACGGTGCGGAGACGATTGACTTGACCTGAAAGCAGAGACAGCCGGGGCTGCAGGGAGCATGGTTTCGTCATGTGGAAGCAAGACTACTAGGAACCTGAGCATACGTTCTGCTCTCTGGATGGGGATATTTTGGGAGAATCTGGAGTTCAAGGATACGCGAGATACCACGGTAATACCTTCTGCTACTAGTTCATGAAAGCGTCACATATTATATATCTTCCCTGCTGCTTGTGTGAACTGCCCTTTGAGCACCAACAGCAGGCGCCGGCAAAATTCGTGCCTGCCTTGTCGAATGAGAAGAAACGAAAAGGTAGCCTGTATATATTCAAAGATTCCTAATAGAGTGAGGCAAACCTTGGAAGTATCTTAGAGCCTTGAGTAAATCCAGGCTCCCCTAGGAGCTTGCAGTAATTTTACTTCTGATGACTAACAGCTCATGCTATAGGCACAGAGTGGGCACAAATTTTGCCGTTGCACGATGCTAGCATCGCATTAGTCAGGTAAGAGAGACGACAAAAGCCAACTCTTACCGTACTTCACCCAACAAATTCTCTCACCTTTGCAACCCTCGTCTTGGCCGCGGGTGGCGCTGATACTAAACAATTCCAACAGTTTACGTCTCACACTCCTACACAAACCTGTCGACCACGCCTTCATTGTCTAGAGCCATGGCCGTCATACCCGAATTGCCAGGCTTACAAGTCACTGTAGAGGTCGAGGGCACAGCTCTACCGGAATATGATAACGAAGCTGCCGATACGGGCCACGCATATCTCCAGAACAGAATCACGAAGTACATCGAGACGCCAGCCGGAGAAGAATTCGAGATTCGCATGTGTTATCAAGCTCCTTTCGATCCGCCTCTACCCGTTCATGCAGATATCATGCTTGACGGAAACTACGTGTTGGCTCCATATCTGGAGCCTGGTAGCAAGGAAGGCTGCGAAGGCTACAAGTTCGGCAAAGCGACATTCATGGAAGACGGCGAGGCCGAGACTCGGAACTTTCGCTTCTCTGCGCTCACGACCGGTAAGTGTCTCCACAAGTAATCCTCGTTCCAAGCTAAAGTTGTGCAGAGGAAAGCGATGATCTGGTCACGGAGGAAACGAAGCGCAAGATCTCGTGCATTGGTCAGATCACACTGTACATGTACTACATCGAGCATATGGACGAACCAAGATCTACTGCGATTCCTCGACCGATCTCTGACAGCGACGAGGCTTTGAGTCACAAGGCGATGAAGGCGGCCGTCAGCCCAGGCGACTCGCTCACTTACCAGACCAGGTGAGTTCCATGGCGCCTATTCGTGCACTGATAGAGCAGCACAGCTAAAACCCAGCAGCCTGTCAGCACCAGAGAAGTGCGCAACCATTACATACAACCAAGTCAAGACAACAGATAATGCCCCCTTCGCAGCGTTCACTTTCTACTACCGATCCACAGGTACACTCCCCCACCCTTTCGATGAGATATACACTAACTCACCTCCCAGCTGCACTAAAATCCCTCGGCATCATCGCGCGCACCCCTTCGCCCTCGCCCTCTCCCTCTCCCGAGACAAAAGACATTGCGTCCATGAACCAGGAAGAGCTCATGGCCGAGCTGCTTCGCATGCGCGTACGTTTCCTGCCCACCCTCGACTCGCAGCGACATTTACTGACGTGTACAACAGAAGGAAAACGAACAGGCGGCGCAGATCAAGAGGGAGCGGCAGGGAGAGCGCGAAGATAGTGCCGTCACGGTGGGCGGTGAGGATGATGAGGTTGAGTGGATTGGGTCGCAGCCGAGCAAGAGGCAGCGTCGAAGTCCGGAGGAGGGGGAGGAGGTTGTGGACATTGAGGATTGAGCGCATGAGCAGCATGCGATCCTGGAGACTTCATAAGAGAGCTGGGCACAGACAGTGCATTATTACAGCATCGGGCAGGTGCTGAATGCTCTGACCGACGAGGCGCAGTCGGTCACTGGCGTTCTACATATTATTTCCGCTTCTGAATATCTTCTCACACTTCACTTCTTCGATTTTTGTGGGTTTTGTAATTCCTGCTCTAGCGATTGCGTTTGATATTTTTGGCATCGATGGAAGGAGCCATCCACGTGGAAGGTACGACGCAGAGCATAACCTCACTCACGTCACCACAAGCTCGTCGATTCGTCCGTTTCGATATGCAGGGTCTGATCGTTTGCCTCTCACCTTTACTTCGCGATTCGGCTTCACCTCGCCTTCAACGCATCCCGTAGCAACGCTCTGGCCGAGGTGAATGAGCCTATACAGCACATCTCTCAGGCATTGCGATCATTTCCGCATCCTTTTCAATTCCATCTCCACCACCGCTACGCGATTATTGCTATCTTGCCCGTCTTCCGACCTTAGCATGGCCATCCTTGACGAAGTCCCTGCTCTGGACGTGCAGATCGCAGTGAACGGCGAAATTCTCCGCGAATACCAGGACCGCGATGCCAAATTATCCGAGAAGACCGTAGAGCGATACGTCGAGGCTCAATCCAATGCGAACTTCGAAATCCAATATGCATTCAAGAACGGCTTTCCGGCTGACCGACCTGTCCTCATGATTGTCACTATCGACGGCAAGGATCTAGACCAGCCCATCATCCGACCATACGAATTGTTTGAAGCTCAAGGGCATATGAGCCGCGGTCCAATCTCTCGGGAGGGTGATAATTGGGTTGTGCAGCCTTACTGCTTCGCGCCCATCGATATCAGTAACTTCTCCCAGATGCATGCATACAAACAGGTTTCTAATATCGGACAGGAGAGTGCAGTACACCAGCTATCCGTGAGGTACCCAAGACGAAGTTGCAGACCGTGGGAATCATCACTTGCGGCTTCTACTTCCTCAACAACCCAAAACGCAGTACAAGTCTCGGTGGTACGCACAAGAATCTAGAACCCTTGCCACCGGTCAGCGAGAAGGCGATTAAGGGAGATGCGCTGTCTCATCAAGCAATGTGAGCAGCCAAGATCTGTCATTTCGAGGCCTTCCACTGACATGATATAGCTTGGGCAAGACTGAGTCGACAGAGGAGGTAGAGTACTTCAGCGCTGACTACGCCGATAATGGAGAACCTTTCGCGACATTCCACTTCTACTATCGCTCGCTCGGTAAGCTACACTGCTGTGCAATAAAGTATGACAAAGACTAATCAAGCAACCCCAAAGCCGCACTCAAGGATCTACACATCATCGAGCGCACTCCCGACCCACTCGACCTCCTGGAAGACGACGACACGCCAGTCGGCCAGCTGAACAGGGAGCAGCTCGAAGCCATCGTTCGGCGTTTCCGGGTATGACACTTACAACCTTCTTTCCCTGTCCACACTGACACGAATACAGGAACGCGACGACAACCGGCTGCGCCTAAAGCGCGAGCGCTCTTCCTCTGAGACTCTCGTCGGCGATAGCGATGACATTGGCGACCGGTACCAACACAGCGATCCGGATCCAGACCTTCTCGAGCTTCGCGCGGTCGATCTGAGAGCTGAGAGGAAGGCGAAGCGCGTGAGGCAGTTGCCGACACCGGGGACGGAGGTCATTGAGCTTGATGACTGAAGTGCTGGAGCTCACGTGCATGTGCGGCAGAGGGCCGTATGGATGGTCGACAGATGAGGGACTTCTCGCTTTGCACTGGCTGAAGGCGATATCATTGATGGGGCGTTCTCGCGCAACTTGGGAAGGAGAGTCTGATTTTTGGCGCGGTATACTGATCTAGTGAGGAGGGAGCATGTCCTGGATCGATTTCTCGCTATTCTCTGATATATTCTACACTCATCTAATTTAGCTAGCAGAACAGCTTCCCACTCTGACAATTTATACCACCTATACGTTCTCTGCAGAAATGGCAATCCATCCCAAGCACCCTGGACTGAAGGCCGAGGTGGTGGTCGACTATCACCCATTGAAGGGGTACGATGAAGATGAGAAGATGGTTGCGAAGTATCTCCAAGTTGACGACGATTCAAAGTTCGCAATCCGCTATAAAATTCCCAAGGGCCTCAGCGGCGAATCCGGGGTACGAGTCAAGCTCAAGATCGACGGAAAGACTGTAGCCTCGCAGACCCAGCCTTCTGACCAGATCCTATTTGCTAATGAAGATCAGACGAACATGAAGATGATTTCAATGAGAAGACAAGCCAGCAATTGAAGTACATTGGGACCATCACTGTGATATTCACTTTCATCGATGGCAAGACCATGCGTAATATATGAAAGACAACGAGAGCACAGCCAGCGAAAGCACTCTCTCCGGACTTGCCAGAGCCCGATATCAAAGAGAAGCTGCCTTTACTCGGCGTGGTATCTGAGAAGAGCTTGAAGGGAGATGCAAGGTCTCATCAAGCAAGGTTAGTCGACACATGATGCTCAATATTTCTTCACTGCTGATATCGATAGCCTGGGTGCACCCAACTTCCGTGGAGTCTACAAGGCGAGCAGTGTAGCACACTCATATAAGATGGGCGAGACCTTCGCCATCTTCCAGTTCAAATACCGCTCACTCGGTAGGCATTCTTGCGGCACTACAAGCGGAAGCAATGCTGACATCCAACAGCTGCTCTAAGGGCACTATGCGTCCTCCCGCATACGCCGAGTTCGTCGTCGCTTTCGCCGGACCAACCTGAGTCCAAGACTACAGTCAAGAAACAGCAGCAGGAGAACAACACGCAGACTCCGATGATCAAGCCAGAAGTGGCGCCACGTGTTAAGCGCGAAGCTCCCGTTAATGTGACAGATGATGAGGTCGAGTTCGTCAGCAGCAAGCGTCTGAAGAGCGTGCCGAAGCACAAAGATGACGTTATCGTGCTGGACTAAAGGGCAGAGGGCGTTGCATCAACGAACAGGTGGAAAAGTGTGGCGGCTATGTGAGGATGAGGATTATTGTAGAAGCATGATATGTCAGCAACGTAACACGCAGGTAATACAGGCACAGAATATAGAATACATCCGCACAAGACCTATGTGATTTCAGCACAGCAAACTAACTTGGTGAAAATCTCGACTTCGTCTACAATTTGCAACAAGCTTGATATCTCTCAAGTCGAAGAAGAATCGAAGAATTGCTAATGCAGCTAGACGCGAGAAGGTAGGTAGGAGATCAAGCACGAGTTGAAGTTTTGAACAAGCTTCCCGTCACCGCACACTTTGGCCGATCCGTAACTTAGACGACGACAACGCCACAACTTCAACGTACAGTCTCGCAAATTCAGGAATGCAAACTATTCCAATGCGTGAGAAATCTGTCTAGATTTCCAACAGTATAATTGCACATACCGCGAGAAGTGCTACCTCATATTTATTCCCGTGCGGCGTCCTTCTACGTAAATTTCGTCACGGGCATCAACGTCACTGCCATGAATTCGAGAAGCATACATGTACCAAAGTGCACAGCGTCGTGCACTTGCCAGTCAATATAAGCACGTAAGCTCCCTGCCCCTGTACTCCTCCTCACAAACGTACCATTTCCAAACATGCCTCGATTTCTCTCTTTCTTGAGCACGCACCGCGGTCATGGACCCCAACCAACCCTAACCGCAAGATGCGCCAAACGCCACAATACGCCCTATACCAGCGCGACGACTTTTAGGAAAGCGAGCGACGGGCACGTGTCGCTCTTCAACACTGGTTTGTTTATTGTCGTCTGCTTTGTTTGTACGTGGTGCGGTGTAGACTAACCACCACCCCCCCCCCTCGCCATACAGACCCAGCCCGCCTCGAATCCCACGCAAAAGCCGCCCTCGCGCAAAACGGCTCGCTGTACGCCTCGTTCAACGCCGGCCGCTGCCGCGAACTGCCAGGCGTTTTATCGGCGCCGCGTCGTGCCGCGCATGCTTGTTGACACGAATCAGCGCGAGACGGCGACGCGCATATTCGGGCGCAAAGTATGCGCACCCGTTGGTTTCGCGCCGATTGGGATTAATAAAATCTAGCACCCAGAGGGGGAGCTGACGGTTGCGAAAGTCGCGGGCGAATTGGGGCTGCCGTATTATCTGAGCACGGCACGATGATGTCGCGACGTCGAATTACGCGCTTTATCACGGGCGCGGCGCGGATTTGGGACTGAGATCCCGTGTTTCAAAAGGGGTTGCGGGAGAAGGGGATTGATGCTGATAGACAGCCCGAGGAGGCGGGCGCCATGTGGATTGATAATGTGTGGCATGGGCGTGCGCATGCGTGGGAGAAGGGGGTATGGGCCATGGAGTTGTGGAAGGAGATATCCGGGGGTAAGCCGTTTTACTTCAAGGGGATTTAGAGTGTGAAGGATGCGAGGATGGCGGTGGAGAGGGGGTTCGATGGGATTGTGGTCAGTAATCATGCGGGACGGTAGGTTGATGGGGCGGTGGCAAGTCTGGACTGCTTGGAGAGGATTGTTGATGGTAAGTTTGCTACACTTTAGTAACCATTCTTGGATGTTTGCTAAATCGTGGGCCAGCGGTGGGGGACAAGACCATCAGTGCTAAACCATCCACAGGTACAAGACATTGGCGTATCCGGACTGACCCTTGGAGGGGGCATCTCTCACTTTGC
>Ga0265780_10008646_pt1 | contig 12341 bp, 13 predicted proteins | sample P1T30metagenome_FD_192432 | JGI IMG/M metagenome (GOLD analysis project Ga0265780, IMG submission 192432) | Plant litter microbial communities from East Loma Ridge, Irvine, California - P1 T30 | ecosystem: Environmental > Terrestrial > Plant litter > Unclassified | place: USA: California... | reverse complement strand
GGCTGCTTGTAATGCGAAAAATCATTGCCGGTGCGCAGCCTCAGCAACCGTATTATATGGACATAAATATCATCATCAGATTTTTTTAGCTCCTGTTCTTCATAAGCATGGCTGCTTTCATAAGCGGTATCAATTTGCTGCAGCCGCGCGGGTATCTCTTCAACTTCTAAAACAAAGTCGGCAGCGCCCGCCTTAATAGCGCTCAGCGGCATGCTGTCAAAATCAGCAGATTCAGGGTTTTGTACAAAAGTAGAGCCACCGCGCTCCTTAATGGTCTTAAGCCCCTGAGTACCGTCAAACCCCGTTCCCGAAAGTATAACACCCCTTGCAAAGCCTTTGTGCACTTCGGCCAGCGAATTAAAAAAGATGTCGATGGCCATATTTTTTCCACCCGTTTCTCGCTGATCCAGTTTTAGCCTGCCGTCATACACGGTAAGTATCTTGTTTTCAGGGATAATATAAATATTGTTGGGTATAAGTTTAATATCATCGGTAATTTCATGCACAGGTAATTCTGTTTCCCTGCTTAGTATTTCGGGTAACAGGCTTTCATAGGCCGGGGCCAGGTGCTGTACAAGTACATAAACCATCCCTGATTCATTCGGGATGCTCTGTAAAAACTTTTTAAATGCGTTTAGCCCTCCCGCAGAAGCGCCAATGCCAACAACGGGGAAACTTACTGAAGAAGTGGTATTTTCGATTTTTTTAGCCATAAGGTGATGAGTCTAGCCAAAGGTAATAAAAGTATAAACAATAAAAAGAATTCTCAATAAAAGCAAAATTCTTAAAAAAGCTATAAAATCAATTTACACCATTGTGCATTCGGTTTACATTTTATTCTAAAAGAAATGTCTGAGCATAATTATGTAAGCTTAAATAAAAACCATGTAAAACGTGCTTTTTGGTTATATGGTACTTTTATAATAGTAACGAATAAACCCGTTTACATAGTATAATCTTTTAAATTAATTCATTATGGCCGATAATACTTCTAAAACAACAGTAAACCACGATGAAATTCGCAAATGGGCGGAAGAGCGCGAAGGAAAGCCATCTATTGTAAAATCTACCGGTAAAAACGGCGGCGGCCTGTTGCGTATTAATTTTCCGGGATATGCAGAAGATAACCTTGAAGAAATATCGTGGGATGAATTTTTTGAAATTTTTGATGAAAACAACCTTGATTTTTTATATCAGGAAAATACAAAAGACGGAAGCACAAGCCGCTTTTTCAAGTTTGTAAATAAGGATAAGTAAGCTTGCACCTGTTTACAAATTTTAATTTTTTTGTATGAGCAATAAAGAAATACAAGACGAGATAAACCAATTAGGCCCGTGGTTTCATAACATCCACCTGCCCGATGGCACCCAAACGTTTCCTGATCACTTTTTAGGCGATTTCCCTACCTTTAAATGGCGCAATATCCAAAATAGCATACCTGCCGACCTTTCCGGCTGGAAGGTGCTGGATATAGGCTGCAATGCCGGATTTTATGCTATAGAACTTGCAAAGCGCGGGGCAGAAGTACTGGCCATAGACCTTGACGATCATTATTTAAAGCAGGGCAGGTGGGTAGCAAGGCAATTTGGCCTTGAAAACCGCATAACCTTTAAAAAAATGCAGGTGTATGACCTGGCGCATATTGATGAGGCTTTTGATATGGTGTGGTTTATGGGTGTTTTTTACCACCTTAGGTACCCTATGCTCGCGTTAGATATTGTATCGCAAAAAGTTAAGCAGCTTTTGGTTTTTCAAACATTATCAATACCGGGTCAGGAAGAACTAACTGTGCCCGAAGATATACCTTTTAACAGCCGCGAGGTAATGAAGGCACCCGGATATCCGGTAATGGCTTTTATAGAAAAAAGCCTTATGGGAGACTATACAAACTGGTGGGCGCCCAGCCATCAGTGCGTTATTTCGATGCTCAGGAGCTGCGGTTTCAAAGTTTCCTCCATGCCCGAAGACGAAACCTATTTGTGCTACAAAGACAAAAGCCTGCATACAGATTTTGATACCTGGAACTATTCTGAATATCTCTCGGCAACAGGAAAAGACTGGCAGCATACAGATAATGATAAAACAAAGTGGAAATAGCTTTAAATGATGCAACGATACCGAAAAAAGATGTAATTTTTTTAAGCGTGGATAAAAGAACTTTGAGGTATAAATTTTAAATATATACCAATGAAAAATCTTAAAATCAAACTTTCGGTCCTGCTTATCGCTATTAGCCTTTCTGCCTTTATTTCTTGCCGCGAAAAAAATACAGGCGAATCTCACTCGAGCGAAAGCGGGTCTTATGAAGAGTCAGGAAATCCTGCAGATGAGTCTGGCACACAAGGCACGCCTACAGATAGTACATCTACAGGAACAGATAACAGTATGCCGGCTCAAAGCTCAGATACCGTTGGTAACAACCAGGGCACTACAGCGCAGCCTGCTACCAGGCCATAATAGGTTATGAAATTTATTAGTGCCCAGATGCATGGTGCGCTGGACTATGTTACAGCTTTTTTGCTGCTGGCTATGCCATATATGCTGCATTATGAAACCGGTACAATAGCAGGGCGCATTTTTATAATTTTAGGAGTAAGCGCAGTATGTTACAGCCTTATAACTAAATATGAGTTTGGGATATTAAATATTATACCCATGCAGCTCCACCTTGTGCTTGATGTAGTATCGGGCACCCTGCTTGCAGCTTCCCCCTGGCTGTTTGGGTTTCATGATGTGGCTTATTTGCCGCACCTTATCATAGGGCTATTTGAGGTTGTTGTGGCAATAACTACAAAAACAAAGGCATTTTACGGCTCATAATTGTGAGGTTATTTTTTGTTTCTTGCCGGGGCCTGCATGCCCCGGTATTTTTTATAAAATTATTTATATGAAAAGAATATTAATTACCGGTGCCGCCGGTTTTTTAGGCTCGCACCTGTGCGACAGGTTTATTAAAGAAGGCTATTTTGTTATAGGCATGGATAACCTGATTACGGGCAACCTTAAAAATATTGAGCATTTGTTTAAGTTAAGAAACTTCGAGTTCTATCACCATGATGTAACAAAGTTTATTAATATTCCGGGAGAGCTGGATTATATACTGCATTTTGCATCGCCGGCAAGCCCTATAGATTATTTAAGGATTCCTATCCAAACCTTAAAAGTGGGGGCAATGGGCACACACAACCTTTTAGGGCTGGCACGTGCAAAAAGCGCAAGGATACTCATTGCTTCTACCTCTGAGGTGTATGGCGATCCGCTGGTACATCCTCAAACAGAAGATTATTATGGCAATGTAAACACAATCGGGCCACGTGGTGTTTATGATGAGGCAAAGCGTTTTCAGGAGTCGATAACCATGGCCTATCATACCTTTCATGGCGTGCACACACGCATTGTACGTATTTTTAATACCTACGGACCCCGCATGCGCCTTAACGATGGCCGCGTAATACCGGCGTTTATAGGCCAGGCGCTTCGTGGGGAAGATCTTACCGTTTTTGGAGATGGCCTGCAAACGCGGTCATTTTGCTATGTAGATGACCAAGTGGAGGGCATTTACAGGCTGCTGCTTTCAGATTATGTACACCCCGTTAACATTGGCAACCCCGATGAAATAACCATAAGGGATTTTGCTGAGGAAATTATAAAACTTACCGGCACGGCACAAGAGATTGTATACAGGCCCTTACCGCTAAACGACCCCTTACAAAGAAGGCCCGATATAAGCCGCGCCAAGGCGTTGCTGGACTGGGAGCCTACTGTAGACAGGGCAACAGGCATGGAGCTAACCTATAATTACTTTAAAACGTTAACACAAGCTGAACTCAGTAAAGAAGAACACAGGGATTTCTCTGAATATATCCATTAACAATGCATGCAGCTCAAAAAATATTATCTGATACGCATAACCGGCAATACCCTTTACCGGATGGCGGGTGGCAGTTATATCAGGAATGGCACAACGTGCTCATGCTGCACTGGAAGGTTTCTTTAGAGGAAATAACACCCTTACTTCCGGCAGGCCTGGAGCCCGATTTGTGCCATGGCGAAGCGTGGGTTTCATGGCTGTCTTTCACGGTAAAAAACACGCAGATAAGGAGCCTCTTGCCGTTGCCTTTTTCTGGTTTTAATGAGGTTAATCTTCGCACGTATGTCACGTGTAATGGGCGCCCCGGTATATATATGTTTAAAATAGAGGCTAACAAGTTATCAGCGGTTTTACTTAACCGCCTCATAACTTCTATTCCTTATACAAAATCCCGAATAGACGCTAATGAAGGTTCGGTTAAAATTTTAAATAGAGCTAAGGCTTATACCACAAACCTGAATTATTGTTACACCGAAGCGATTTCGTCAAAGTCGTACCTCGATTACTGGCTTACCGAAAGGCATTGCCTCTATGTACTAAACAATAATAAATTATGCGGGTATAATATACACCATAAAGAATGGAATCTTAACGATGCTATAGTTTCGGTATATAGGCTCAGGTATAAAGTAGGGGGGCTCACAATAGGCAAGCACAGGTTAGAAAAGAAACATTTTTCAAAAAAAATCCGGGTGCTTGTATGGCCTAAAGAATTAATAAGTACATAAGCATGCCTACCATCAATAAAAACGCGCAGGAAGCTATGTCGGGTGTTATGCAGCGCAATATCAGGGCCCTGATGGAACAAAGCAAACACCGGGACAGTAAAAAAACGCAGCAGGAAAAAATAGCTGATGCCATTACAAAATTTACAGGTAGCATGACGTTTGTATACCTTCATATATTAATATTCGGGTTGTGGATCGTATGGAATACCGGCCTCCTTAACTTAAGCCCTTTTGATCCTTCGCTGGTAGTGCTTGCCATGGTGGCCTCTGTAGAGGCTATTTTTTTATCAACCTTTGTGCTTATTAGCCAAAATAGTATGAGCAGAAAGTCAGAGGGAAGGGCTGAGCTTGATCTGCAGATTACGCTTTTAGCGGAACACGAAATTACCCAGCTTGCAGGTATGGTTAAGGCCATAGCCGAAAAAGTGGGTGCAACATTACCTGAATCAATAAATGTAGACGAGGTTTTAAAAGATATAAAGCCCGAAAAAGTAATGGATGAAATGGATAAAGAAAAATCCCAACAAACATAACTGCATTAATATTATGCAATTGCATCGCTAAATCGTGTAACAGCCTTTTTAATTATTTGATAGAAATTTGTGTATCACGTAATACCAAAACAGCATGTCAGCAAGAGGCCACATAATTATTATAGAAGACGATCATGACGATAAAGACATGCTTGTAGAAATTATTGAGGGAATTACAGTAAAACATAAAATAATATGGTTTGATACCTGCGATAAGGCCTATAACTATCTATGCCACACCCAGGATCCTATTTTTATCATATTTTCTGACATAAACCTTCCCAAAAAAAACGGGCTCGAACTTAAAGAGGAAATTGATAAAAACCCCGAATTAAAAATAAAAAGCATACCGTTTGTTTTTTACTCTACATCTGCAAGCGATAAAGATGTTACCGCAGCCTATAAGCACCTTAACATACAGGGTTTTTTTGAAAAAGAAAATGATTATAATGCTATAAAGTGTAATATCAAAACCATTATTGACTACTGGTCAATTTCTAAAAGGCCACAATATTACTAGTTAAGGCTCACGAATTTATGCGAATACCCTCCATAAATTTTAGCATTGTACTTTATCAAACTTTTAACGGCGCTTTAAAATACCGGCACCCTGATACTTTTTAATTTTAAAGAACTTTAAATTCTAAACATTATGAGCAAAGATAATACCATGACACGCCGCCAGGCAATAGGCAGTTTAGGCGCCGTGCTGGCCACCGCAGCCCTTAACCCTGTAATGGCAGACGGCTTTGATACCGACTACACGCCTGCATCAGGACCCGAAGACCCTACAACTAAATACGTGCGCCCACCATTTAAAGAACAGTCGCAGCCATGGCCCGGGCTTGTAAGCAAGATGGATCCGCGGCCGGACCATGGCGAAAAAACCTATAAGGGTTCTGGCCGCCTTAAAGGGCGCAAGGCATTGATAACCGGCGGCGACTCCGGCATGGGTAGGGCAGCGGCCATTGCTTATGCGCGCGAAGGTGCTGATGTTGCTATTAATTATTACCCTACGGAGGAGGAAGATGCTCAGGAAGTTATAAAGCTTATAAAAGCCGAAGGCCGCAAGGCGGTTGCCATTCCCGGAGATTTGCGCGATGAGGCCTTTTGCAAAAAGCTGGTTGATGAAGCAGTAAAGGCATTGGGCGGGCTTGATATTGTGGTGAACAACGCGGCCAGGCAGCAAACGCAAAAGTCGATACTGGATATTACGTCGGAAGCTTTTGATGCTACCATGAAAACCAACATTTATGCCCCGTTCTGGATTATAAAGGCTGCGCTGCCACATTTAAAGGCCGGTGCCGCCATAATAGGCACAAGCTCTGTGCAGGCGTATGACCCCAGCGAAGATCTTTATGATTACGCCCTGACTAAAGCAGCTACTACAAATTATATAAAATCGCTGGCAAAGCAGCTGGGGCCAAAAGGTATAAGGGTAAATGGTGTAGCGCCGGGGCCTATCTGGACACCCCTGCAGGTAAGCGGTGGCGCCACAATGGAAAAGCTGAAACAATTTGGCGGCGATACACCGCTGGGCAGGCCGGGGCAGCCGGCTGAACTGGCATCAATATACGTGCAGCTTGCCGCAGCGGATGCCAGCTATGCAAACGGCCAAATTTATGGAGCCGCCGGAGGGGCGGGCCAACCGTAATCAGTTTATGTGTAATGCACACCGAAAGGTGTGCATTACCTAATCAACCATATTATTTTATGAAAGCAATAATTTTACTGGCTACGTTAAAAGATAAAGGAACATCAAATACACAGGTGCTTACAGAGTTTGCTGTAAGCTATCTTGAAAAAGAAGGCATCGAATGCGAAATAGTAAGGCTTGCAGCACATACTATTTTGCCCGGCACATACATTAAAATGCCTGAGCCCGATGATTTTCCACTTATATATGACAAGATAGTAGGTGCAGACATCATCTTTTTTGCAACACCCATTTGGTGGAACAGTCATTCGTCTGAACTTCAGCGGGTAATTGAACGTTTAGATGAAGTATTCGATATTATAAACCAGGGCAAACCATCTCCGCTTGAGGGTAAATTGGGCGGTATAATTATTACCGGAGATTCTGATGGGGTAGAACACGTTACCGGCAATATTGCAAACTTCTTTTGTAGTATGGGTATAACGCTTCCTGCTTACGGATCATTAGGGGTAATTTATGAAGGCCATGCCAAAGGCAAAAAAACACCTAAAGCGGCTCTTTTAAAATACTATCAAAAGGAATACGCGCAGGATGCCGAAAGCATGGCTAAATCATTTGTTAAACTGGCGGCTGTTACACTTAAACAACTATAATAATACTGAACTTTGCGAACGGGCTAATTTAAGGTACCGGCATTATTTACATGACTGCACATACACAGGAAAAAAAAGAAGCTAACGCCACACATTTGCTGCCATGGGTAACCGCCGTAGCGATGTTTATCCAATCGCTCGACGGAACTATTTTAAATACTTCCTTACCATCCATCGCGCGAGATATGGAGTATTCTGCCACACAAATGCATTCGGTCATTGTAACGTATACCTTAACGCTTGCTTTATTTATACCACTCTCAGGCTGGCTGGCAGATAAGTTTGGCACCCGCACCATGTTCATGATAGCTGTGGCGCTGTTTGTAACAGGTTCATTGTTTTGTGCGCTCTCTGTAGATTTACGGACGCTTAACTTTTCGCGCGTGGTTCAGGCTATTGGCGCCTCTATGATGGTGCCCGTTGCAAGGTTGGCCATCTTATACCAATACCCGCGCAGCGAACTTTTAAAGACCATGAACTTTATAACGGTATTTGGCCTTTTAGGTATGGTGGTGGGGCCCAGCCTGGGCGGGTTTCTTTCAGATAACTTTTCCTGGCACTGGATATTCCTCGTAAACATACCCATTGGACTAATAGGTATTTGCATGGCCTACCGTATTATGCCCAATTTTAAACATGCCGTGGGCAGGTTTGATTTTAGGGGTTTGCTTTATTTTAGCCTGGCGTTGATTTTAATTACAATGGTGCTCGAACTGGTTAGCACCGGCCTAACGCACCTTCTGCTTATCATGGGGTTGTTATTCCTTTCGGGCCTGCTTTCGCTTTTTTACTTTATTCATTATAAAAGAACCGAGAAACCTATTATCGATCTCAGGCTCCTGAATATAAGAACGCTTAAAGTGGGCTTAACCGGCAGCCTTATTACAAGGCTTGGTATTGGCGGGCTGCCGCTGCTGTTACCGCTTATGCTGCAAACGGGCTTTGGCTACTCTGCCTCCGTCTCGGGCCTTTTACTGTTGCCGTCGGCACTGGCTAATGTGGCCATCAAACCCTTCATGGTGCGCATTATAAAAGCGTTAGGCTACAGGACAGTGCTCATCAGCAATACTATATTATTAGGTGTAGTGCTTATAATACTGGGCTTTGTAGAGCGCGATACACCACTTGTCTATTACATTATACTCATGGTTTTTTACGGGATTTTTACCTCCATCCAAATGTCGGCCATGAATACCATTACCTTGTCCGATCTTGATGAGAGCAATGCCAGCGGGGGCAACACCATGCTGGTTATCATGCAGCAGCTTTCGGTAAGCTTTGGCGTTTCTGTGGCCAGCCTGGTGCTATCGCTGTATCAGTCTGATGTATTTTCTATGGACGTACCGCAGGCATTTCACTACACCTTTATAACCCTTGCCATTTTTACGATACTCTCCAGTTTTACATTTTCTAAACTAAGCAAAACAGACGGCAGTGGTTATGTATAACGATGGCTAATAAAATATGCTTTTGGCCTTGTCAAGCGACTTTTCCATATCTATGCCTGCACCAAATGTTCCTTTAAAAAGGTCGCCTTCTGTTTTAATCCTCGCTATGGCATTTTCTATGGTAAAGTCTTTCATTTTCAGGCCTTTTTTTACTTCTTCCCAATGCAGGGGCATAGATACCGTGGCACCCGGCTTAGGCCTGAGGGAGTAGGCACAGGCAATGGTAGCCCCCGGGCGGTTCTGTAAAAAGTCCAGGTACATTTTTCCACCCCTGTTTTTTATCTGCCGTTCAAGGCTCGTAAAATCCGGCAACTGGTTGTGCACAATAGATACCAGCAGCTTTGCAAACATTTGCGACTGGTCATAACTATACTTACCCGCCAGCGGAATATAAATATGTATACCGGTAGAACCGGAAGTTTTTACGTAGCCCGGTACATGTATAGCGTCCAGTACTTTTTTGGTTTCCTTCGCTGCTTCAATTACCTGCTCAAATGTAGTTTTTTCTGAAGGGTCGAGGTCAATAACGCAATAGTCAGGGTTATCAGGATGCTGTATACGACTAAACCATGGGTTCATTTCGATACAGCCCAATGATGCCATCCACAAAAGTGTAGCTTCATCATTTCCTACCAAAAATTCTTTGTCTTCGCCGTCGCTTGTGGTATAAGGAAATGTTTTAGCCCATTCCGGCGCTTTCCCTTTTACATCTTTTTGATAAAAGCTTTTGCCGTGTATGCCGTTTGGGAATCTGTTGAGCGATAGCGGCCGGTCTTTAAGGTAGGGCAATATATAGTCGGCCACCTGGTAGTAATAGTTAAACATATCGCGTTTGGTGTACCCGTCTTCCGGCCAGTAAAGTTTACTTAGGTTGGTAAACTTTAAGTTATGCCCGTTTATTTTTTTAACCTGAGTTTCTTCGGTGGGGTTTAGCAATGTTTTTGTGTGGCCTTTTTTTGGGGCAGCTACCAGTTGCCTTTCAGTGGTTTCATTATCCGCTTCGTTTGACAAAAGGCTATTTGTTGGCGATGCAGTTTCCCTGATTACTTCTTTTGCATTTTTATCCGTTCGCATACCTTCAAATGACGGGTGGCGAAACACCCCGTCATCGGTAACTTCTATAAAACTAACTTCGCACACCAGTTCGGGTTTTAGCCAGGTTGCTTTGGCTTTTGGCGGGTTGGGCCGAAAACGCGACGGCTTATTAATATCGGGTTCGCTTTCAAAAGGAATTTTATCGGTTATAAGCGGGGTAAACAGCGCCATCATTTCTTTTTGTTTCTTTGCGGAAAACCCGGTTCCTACCTTGCCCGCATATACAAACTTCCCTTTTTCGTAAACGCCCAGCAATAGCGAACTGAACTGTTTTGAAGTGCCCTCATTTTTGGTAAAGCCGCCTATAACTACCTCCTGGCGCTGGTTTACCTTAATTTTAAGCCATTCTTTAGAGCGGCTGTCAGGTCTGTATGTACTTTCGGTTTTTTTAACCATAATGCCTTCTAACCCCATTTTTTGTGCAGCTTCAAAAAATTCAAGCCCATTTGCCTCAAATACCTGGCTCAGGCGTATGTTATCCTGGTTAGCAGGCAGAATTTCCTTTAATATTGCCTGCCTTTCGCTAAGGGGCAATCCCATCAGGTCTTTACCTTCATACCACAACAGGTCAAAAGCATAATACACAAGGTCGCCATCGGCTTCGCTGCGCCAGTTTTGCAGGCGGCTAAAGTCGGCTTTCCCTTCAGAATTTATTACCAATATTTCTCCATCCAGCACAGCGTTAATGGTCCAGCTGTTCATCGCTGCGGCAATGGGATAATATTTTTCTGTAAACGATTTATTATTGCGGGAGTAAATTTCTGCCTTTCCCTTATTAATATAGGCAACTGCGCGGTAACCGTCCCACTTTACCTCATAGCTCCAGCCCGGGGCATCAAAAGGCTCATTAACCAGCGTTGCAAGCATGGGCTTGACCAGGGTAGGTATTTTACTTTTTGTGGCTTTTTTAAGCAATGCGTCGGCCTGCAGTTTAACGGCCTGCGTTTCCTTCTTTTTGGTAACTTTTTTAGCCAATGGCTCCTGAGGCTCAGCCGGTGGTTGTCCGTAAATATTTGTACTGGTAGCGGCAACCTGCTCCAGCGTTTTACCCGATATTACCGATTTTTCTTTTTTAGTGATATCCTTATCGGTTGCATATTTATCGTTTAGTTTCATCAGCAGCCAGCCATTTTCGCCACGGCCATGCGCTTTAACCAGGGCGAACTCGCCTTTTAGCTTTTTGCCTTTCATGCTAAATTTAATCTTGCCACTGTAAAGGCTGTGCAGCAGTTCTTTTTCCTGTTCTTTTTTTGTTTTGGCTTCTGATGCTACAGGCTCATACGTGCCCTCATCCCAAACAATAACGGTGCCACCGCCATATTCTCCCTGCGGAATGATACCCTCAAAAGTACGGTAATCATAGGGGTGGTCTTCCACCATCATGGCAAGGCGTTTTATTTCAGGGTCAAGGGAAGGGCCTTTGGGCACAGCCCAGCTTTTTAGCACGCCTTCCATTTCCAGGCGAAAGTCATAATGAAGATGCGATGCCGCATGTTTCTGGATAACAAATCTCAGGCTGTTATCATCACTTTTGCCTCCAAAAGGTTCCGGTGTTTTAGACGCATCGCGTTTTTGTTTATATTTTTCTAAAGCCATGATAATTTACTTATTTGCAGCGTAATGCTTTTTACTTTACTTAAAGTTAGCAGGTTAAATCCTGATTTTAAATAGGTTTATCATAACTTTAGCTATCTAAAAACGTCATTAGCTGTCACAAATAACGTTTGACTTCACTTAAATGCCTTTTAGCGATAGACAAAAGTTTCCCGCAACTTAGAATTTATTCTCCAGAATGTGGTCAGGCGATGCAGGGGCCTGGTCAGGATCTACCACAACCTCTATAACCGCTGGGTTTGAAGACGCAAATGCCTTTTTTAAAGTAGTGGTAAGGTCGCTCTTTTTACTACACCTGTAACCTTCAGCACCACAGGCTTGAGCTATTTTTACAAAGTCAATGGGCGTAAGGTCTCCGCCATACAATTCGTTACCCAGCGCTATTTGCTCATAAACATCCTGCGATAGTGCATTGTTTTTAAACACCACCACCTTTATCGGGAGTCCGTAACGGATGGCCGTCGCCATTTCGCCCATAAGCATGGTAAAGCCGCCATCGCCCACCATGGCAATACACTGCCTGCCGGGAAAAGCAAGCTGTGCTGCAATAGCGTAGGGCAGGCCGGAACCCATACTGGCCAGGTTGCCTGATACTGCCATTTGCTGCTGTGCCTTTATGGGCCAGTGGCGTGCGGTAAATACGGTATGTGCTCCGGTATCAATAGATACTGTTGCATCATTATTAATCAGCCTGCCTACCTCCGCAACCAGGTATTGCGGCCTAACCGCCGTGCTGTCGCC
>Ga0265780_10008645_pt1 | contig 12342 bp, 10 predicted proteins | sample P1T30metagenome_FD_192432 | JGI IMG/M metagenome (GOLD analysis project Ga0265780, IMG submission 192432) | Plant litter microbial communities from East Loma Ridge, Irvine, California - P1 T30 | ecosystem: Environmental > Terrestrial > Plant litter > Unclassified | place: USA: California... | reverse complement strand
TAAGGCATGTACAGCAGCCTCACCGCCGGTCACCTCGATGGCGCGCCGCTGCACAAATTCGACTGGCTGGGCCAGGCGCTGGCCATCGTCAGCGGCGTGGCCGACGCGCGCCAGACTGCATCGATCCTCGCGCGCTACCCGCACGGGCCGATGGGCGCGCCGGTGATCTGGCCGCAGCAGATCGGCGCGCCGGTGTACCACAACCGCGCCATCTGGCCGTTCGCCACGGCTTATGGCTTGCGCGCCGCGGTGCAGGGCAAGAATGCACCGGTGGCCGATGCCGCCTACCAGAGCCTGATGCGCGGGGCGGCAGTGAACCTGTCGAACATGGAAAACCTCGAGTGGCTGTCGGGCCAGCCGCTGCTGCTCGATGAGCAGAACCCCGGCTTGAGCGGCCCGGTGATCAACTCGCGCCGCCAGCTATGGTCGGTCGGCGGCTACCTGGGCATGGTGATCGAGAACGTGTTTGGCGTCAGCGCGCAGGATGACGGCATCGCACTGCGGCCGTTCGTCACGGCGCGGCTGCGGCGCGAGACCTTCGGCGATGCGAACGCCATCACGCTGCACGACCTGCGCCTGCACGGCAAGCGCATCGACGTGGTGCTGCGCCTGCCGCCAGCGGCCCAGGGCGACGGCTATCACCGGGTCGAGCGCATCCTGTTAAACGGCAAGCCAGTCAAGGACACGCTGCGCCTGAACCAGCTGACGGACGAGAACCGGATCGAGATCGAGTTGGGCAAGCCGGTTGCAGGTGCGCAGGCCATCCGCCGCGTGAGCGCCAATCCGTACGCGGAATCGCCCGTCACCTTCGGGCCGCGCGAACCGCTGATCGAGACGCTGGCGCGCCAGCCGGCAGGCGCGGTACAACTGACGATTGGTGCGAATGGCAATGGCGCGAACGTGCAGTACCGCGTCTACCGCGACGGCAAGCTGATCGCCGACGCTCTGCCTGCCGGCGCCTGGATCGATCGCAGCGCCGGCGCGGCGGCCTGCTACGCCGTCGAAGCGCGCTTCGCCGACAGCGGCAATGTCAGCCACCACAGCCAGCCGCGCTGCATCGATGCCGGTATCGAGATCGGCGTGCGCGATCCGCGCGTGACGTCGAACCTGACGGCTACTGCAGCGGACACGCGCTTTGCGCTGCCTTCCCTGCGCGACTGGGGCCGGCCGCAGGACCGTTTCGCCGTCGACGGCATCCGCATCGACGGGCCGGGCGACTACCGGGTCCAGGTGCATTATCACAATGGCGCAAACCAGGTGAACCTGGGGATCAGCGGCGGCGTGAAATGGCTGGCACTGAAGGACCAGGCCGGCAAGGTGGTGGCGCAGGGCGTGATCCAGCTGCCGCATGCGCCGCTGTTCAAGGGCGCAACGCCGACGGTGTATTCGACGCCGCTGGCGGCGCGCCTGAAGGCCGGCAACTACCGCCTGGAGATGACGGACTTCTACAATATGAGCTACCTGGAAAGCAACCGCACGTTCACCGGCGCCGGTGGCGCCGAGACGGCGAACCGGTTCGATATTCATGGGGTAAGGGTGCTGCGGGTGAAGTGAGGTGCGGCTGCGGCATCACGCACCAAATTTTCGCAATGCGTCAGACGCGATCAACAACATCTGGCTCCGCCTGCAACCTGATGCCGCCTTACTATGTTTTACCAAAAGCAATGGGCTTGAAGTTGAAATAATCTGTTGTACCACCCAGAAAATATTTGCTGAATATAAATAATTTTATTGCAACATTAATGTGAGGATGAGAATATTTATCGCTATCGAGTCATCAGCATTCGCTGCTGACGCTGGATGCCGCGACCATGAACATTCTCACTTTCAGCACCTTATTTCCGAACGCGGCCAAACCCCATCACGGGATTTTTACCGAAACCACCTTGCGGCACCAGCTTGCAACTGGTGAAATCGCGGCGCGTGTGGTTGCGCCCGTGCCGTGGTTCCCCTTCAAGGGACATGTATTTGGTGCATACAGTGTGCATGCACGGGCTCCAGCAAGCGAAACGCGGATCGGCGTGGACGTGCATCATCCGCGTTATGCCGTACTGCCGAAGCTGGGAATGCATCTAACGCCCCTGAGCCTTGCGCACTCGGCCAAAGCCGTCATTGGTCGCATACTTGACGAAGGCTTTGATATCGACGTCATCGACGCGCACTATTTTTATCCCGACGGCGTCGCGGCCGCGCTCCTCGGCAGATATTTCAACAAGCCTGTCGTCATTTCAGCGCTCGGCACCGATATCAATCTCGTCCTCCAGTATGCGATGCCGCGCCAGATGATCTTGTGGGCCGCCGAACAGGCTACCGAAATCATCACCGTATGCGACGCACTCAGGACCGAGATGATGAAATTTGGCGTTGACGGTAGCCGCATCACCACGCTTCGCAATGGCGTTGACCTTCAGCTGTTCCGACCTGTTCATCGTGAGGACACCCGGAAGATGCTGGGTATGGAAGAATTTACCTTGCTGTCAGTCGGGCACCTGGACCCGCGCAAAGGCCATGGACACATCATCGATGCGCTACGTCAGCTTCCTGGCGTGCACCTGATGATTGCGGGCAGCGGGCCTGGCCGCAAGCGCCTGGAAGCACAGGCAAGGGATGCCGGTGTTGCCAACAGGGTCAAGTTCCTCGGGCCGTTGAGTCAGGACGTCCTGCGCGACTATTACGGGGCGGCCGATGCACTCGTCTTGGCTTCCAGCCGGGAAGGATGGGCTAACGTCTTGCTCGAAGCGATGGCGTGCGGCACGCCGGTGGTGGCCAGTAACGTCTGGGGCACGCCGGAAGCAGTGCGCTCCCCGGCAGCCGGCGTGTTGATGAAAGCGCTGACACCGCAGGGGGTGGCCGATGGCGTGCGGCAATTGCGGGCCGACTATCCGGACCATGCCGCTACGCGCGCTTACGCAGAAAAGTTTAGCTGGGGCGAAACGACGCGGGGACAGATCCAGCTGTTCCACAAGGCGGCGCGGAAGCCATTGTCGCAGACAGGCGCGCTTGTCTATGAAGCGGGTGCGATTTGTGAGCGGCACTGATACGCGCGGCGCGCCCCACCTGGTCGTCCATGTCCTGTACTGCTTCGAAATTGGCGGTCTGCAGACTTTGTTGGCGCAATGCATCAATCGCATGTCGGCCGAGAACTATCGGCATGCGGTAATCTGCCTGGCGGGCTACACGGATTACACGGCTCTCGTGCACAAACCGGATGTCGAATTTTTCACGCTCAACAAGCAGCCTGGGCAAAGTGTGTCTTCGCACATCACACTCTGGAGGCTGCTGCGCCAGCTTCGCCCTGCTGTCGTACACACTTACAACATCAGCACAATTGAATATTGCTTGACTGCCTGGATGGCTGGCGTGCCGCTGCGCATTCATGCCGAACACGGCCGCGACAGCGTCGAAATGGACGGCCAGCATCGCAAGTACAACCTGCTGCGGCGCCTGCTTGGTCCGGTCATCGACAGGTTCGTTCCCGTCTCAGCCGACCTTGGTCAATGGCTCCGGTATACGGTCGGTATTCCGGCGCACAAAGTCAGGATGATCGCCAACGGCGTGGACACGACCCGTTTCGCACCGGGGCGCGCGCGGGCGCCAGCGTGTCCTCCGACCATCTGGATCGGTGCGGTCGGTCGGATCGACCGTATCAAAAACCATAGCGGCCTGCTCGCTGCTTTCGCTTTGTTGCTGGTTAGTTTCCCGGCACCGGAATACGACCTGCGCTTGGCGATTATTGGCGACGGGCCGTTGCTGGCGTCTTTGCGCGAACGTGTGGAGCAAGAACAATGGGCCGATCGGGTCTGGCTTCCTGGTGCGCGCCATGACGTGGCAGACATCATGCGCAGCTTCTCGGTATTCGTACAGCCTTCGTTGTCCGAGGGCACGCCGGTGACGATCCTGGAGGCGATGGCGACCGGTCTGCCGGTCGTAGCAAGCCGTGTTGGCGGGGTACCTCAACTGGTACTTGATGGCGAAACGGGGCTGCTTACCGATCCGGCCAACCCCAACTCGCTGGCCGGAGCCGTTGCAGCCTACATCGCGGATCCCGCGCTCGGCGTCCGGCATGGGAATGCCGGCCGTTTGCGCGTTCAGGCCGAACATGACATCGATGCGATGGTGGCCCAGTACGCCGTCCTGTATGCCTTGCGCCAAGCACAGCCGGTATAACGTCGCCGCCAAATGCCTGGTTCCACTTTTCAATCAGCTTTAAATCGACCCATGTACAGCGCCAACCAACTTCTCGATCTCAAACTGCAATTCGACACGCAAGGGTTCGTACATCTGAAGGGGGCACTCACGCCCGAACTGACTGCTCGTGTGCGCAGCGGATTCGAGGCAGCATGCAAGCGCAGCAGCGCGTTTATCGCGCAGCAGCAAGCTGGAGAGGCACGCTTTATCGACCTGCCGGCCATTCTCGACGCCGACCCGGTATTTGTTGACCTGGTGGATTTGCCAGCCTTGCTGCCTCTGTTGCGACTGACTGTGGGAGAAGACTTGGCGTTGAACGAAACGAACGCGCGCTTGTTTTATCCAGGACGAACCTTTACCAGCCCGTTTCATTCGGATCTTGCCAATGTGCTCGGCGTTAATCACGCCCACACACCGAACCTGCTGGTCAAGTTGCATCTTTTTTTCGAGGACTTGGCGCCCGAGCAGGGTTGCTTGGCGTTCATTCCAGGGAGCCAGCATTTCCCACCAATGCACGTCAATCCGCATCGTCCCTCATTGGCAAGCTCTTCTGCTGTTACCCGGATCGTGCCCCGTGCCGGAGATGCGGTGCTGTTCAACACGCATGTGCTGCACATGGCAGAGGACAACCTTACTCAGCGCGTCCGCAAGTCCTTGATCTATACCTACGGCCATTTTTGGATGAAGTCACATCGGAACGCGGCGCCATCTGATCTGGCGAGATTTGCCAGTTCGCCCCGACGTCAGCAACTCTTCGGTGTAGAACTGCCAGGGGTCAGCCACTTTGCTCGCCGCCTGGACCAGCTTGAGTCGCCTTCGAGCCTGGAGCGCTTGCAGGGGATCGGGGCACGCGCGGCTTACCGACTTTTCCCCTCCAGCCGCATACCACCACGCGCCTGACGCCGCAGATCATGGTTCAACAGTAGACGTGTTACTCGCTGGCCGCAGGTGCAGCGCCGGGTTCCGGCTCGGCCAGCAGCAATTTCAGCCGCCCTTCGAGCACCCGGAACTCGAACGGCGTCGCCATCTTGCTCACTTCGCCATCGACCGCCACCTTCAGGCGCTTGCGCCCGTACAGAGACGGTGTGCGCACCGTCATGCGCTTGAAGCCGAAGCCGATCACGTCGTCGGCCCCGCCGAGCTTGCCGAACGCGCCGCGCACCAGCAGACCCAGCAGCCCGAGCTTGCCCATCGGCTTGGGCGCCAGCGCCGCCAGTTGACCATCTTCCACTGCCTCGGTCAGATTTTCCATGCCGACCTGCTCCATCTGCAGGCGGTTGTTGCCGACGAACAGGGTCGTCGTGCGCAGGCGCCGTTCCTTGCCGTCGAGCTCGAGGGTGATGTGCAGGTGGCGGTGCGCGCGCAGCGCCATCTTGATGGCCGACAAAAACGCGACCACGCGGCTGCGCCCGTATTCGCGCTTGTCGTGTTCGCGCTCTTCGAGCAAGGCCGGATACAGCCCGACACTCGCATTGACCAGAAAAATCTTGTCGTTGAGCATGCCGACCTGCACCGGCTTGATGTTGGCGCGCAGCAGCGCGTGCACGGCATCGGCCAGGTCTTCCGGGATGCCGTGGGTCCGGCCGAAATAGTTGAACGTGCCTTGCGGCAGCACGCCGAACGGACAGCCGGCCAGCACCGCCTGGTGCGCCACCGTATTGATGGTGCCGTCCCCGCCCGCCGCCACCAGCACGCCGCCGCTGGCCACGGCCTTGCCGGCCAGCTCGCGCGCGATGTGTTCCAGCCGGCTTGGCTCGTCCACCACTTCCATATGGCACACGCGGCCGGCAGCTTCCATGACGTCGTTGATCGTGGAAATGCGCATCTCGGTTTCGGCGTGGCCCGACCCCGCGTTCAGGACAATGAAGAAAGGCGCGTCAGGTAGCAACTCGGTGGCAGGCATCGCGGGCGTCGTTTCAGAGAAAGTTGGTCGATTGAGAATGCAGCCATCCTATCACCGGCCTTCGCGCCGCTGAGTGCGCTACTCAACCATCGCGAGCGGGCGCCAGCGCGGTCATGTACACATTGACCATTGGCTGCCCCGGCGCCAGCACCGCCTGGCGCTCGAAGTGCAGGCCCAGGCGCAGCAGCAGCGCGATCGAGGCCGCGTTGTCCGGCGCCGCGAACGCCGCCAGGCGCGCGATGCCCAGGCCGCGCGCATGCAGCATGACTGCCTGCGCCGCCTCGAACGCATAGCCGCGCCCGCGGTACTCGGGCAGGAACGCGTAGCCGATATCGACATGCTCCAGGAAATCGCGCTTAACGAGGCCCGACAGGCCAAGCGGCGCGCCGCCCCCGAGCGGCTCGACAAGGTAGAGGGAATGCCCGTGCCGGGCCTGCATCGCAATGGGACCGTCGCGCAGCGCCGCCTGCGCGGCCCCGACCGTGTGCAGATTGCGCTGGCCGATATATTCGATGAACGCCGGGTCGTTCACCAGTTGCAGAAAGAACGGGGCATCGGCCTCGGTCACGAGGCGCAGCCGCAGCCGTTCGGTGCGCAGGATGTCGGTCACGGCGTCCTGGGTACGAGCGGGGCGTCGTCGGCCGTCGGCCACTGGTCGGGATCCTGCAGCAGCTGGTACATCACATACGCATCCACGTAGCCGAGGCGCTTGTGGCGAAATGCCTTGGGCAGCGTGCCGACAATGGAAAAGCCGAGCTTTTTCCACAGGCCGATGGCCGGGGCATTGGTGCTGACGACGTGGTTGAACTGCATGGCCAGATAGCCGTGGCTGCGCGCCTCGCCCAGGCTGTGCTCGCCCAGCATGCGGCCGATGCCCGCGCCCTGCACCGACGGCGCGACCATGAACGAGGCATTGGCCACGTGGTGCCCGCGGCCCACCTGGTTCGGCACCAGGCGGTACATGCCCAGCACCCGGCCCGCCAGGCTGACTGCCACAAAACTGCGCACGCCAGACCCCAGCCAGTACTGATGACCGGCCTCGCGCGACGTTGCCGTGGTGAAGACATAGCTCTCACCGGACATGATATGGGCGCAAAAAATGGTCCAGATCGCCTCGAAATCGGCTTCGAGGGCAGGACGGATAACAATCTCTTTCACAACAATCTACAGTAGTGCCGGAACGTGGGCGATCCGCTATTTTGCCTGAAAATACACAAATTATCACGCCCAAGGTTGTAACCTTAACCACGGCCGAGCCTGAAGTCGGCGCTCTCAGGCCGCCCCGGCAGGTGTAGACGGCTGGCCGCGGGCGGCGCTTCGGCCACGATCTGTCCGCGCCGCAGCACCAGCCGGCGCGCGGCGCGCAGGCGGATCGCCTCCACGGTCGAACCGGCGTCGAGGATCACCAGGTCGGCGTGGCAGCCCGGCGCCAGACCGTATCCTTCGAGCCCGAGGATGCGCGCCGGCGTCTCGGTAATTGCGGCGTAACACGATTGCATCGCTTCCAGCCCCGTCATCTGCGCCACGTGCAGTCCCATGTGCGCCACTTCGAGCATGTCGCCCGAGCCCATGCCGTACCACGGGTCGAGCACGCAGTCGTGGCCGAAGGCGACAGCGACGCCGGCCGCCATCAGTTCGGGCACGCGCGTCATGCCGCGCCGTTTCGGATAGGTATCGTTGCGCCCTTGCAGCGTGATGTTGATGAGCGGATTGGCAATGGCCGCCACGCCGCTGTCGGCGATCAGGGGGATCAGCTTGCTCACATAGTAGTTGTCCATCGAGTGCATCGAGGTCAGGTGCGAGCCGGCCACCCTGCCCTGCAGGCCGAGGCGCTGGGTTTCGTAGGCCAGCGTCTCGATATGGCGCGACATCGGATCGTCGCTCTCGTCGCAGTGCATGTCCACGTACAGCCCGCGCTCGGCGGCGAACTCGCACAGCAGGCGCACCGACTCGGCGCCCTGCGCCATGGTGCGCTCGAAGTGCGGAATGCCGCCCACCACGTCCACGCCCAGCGCGATCGCGCGTTTCAGGTTGTCGAACGCATTCGCGCTGCGCAGCAGGCCGTCTTGCGGAAATGCGACCAGCTGCAGGTCGAGGTACGGCGCCACCCGGCGCTTGACGTCCAGCAGCGCCTCGACCGCCAGCAGCCGGTCGTCGCAGACATCGACGTGGGTGCGGATCGCCAGCAGCCCGCGCGCCACCGCCCAGTCGCAATAACGCAACGCGCGCTCGACCAGCGCGTCCTGGGTCAGTTGCGGTTTCAGCTCGCCCCACAGCGCGATGCCCTCGAGCAAAGTGCCGCTGCGGTTCACGCGTGGCAAGCCGTAACTGAGCACCGCGTCCATGTGGAAATGGGCGTCCACGAACGGCGGGCTGACCAGGTCACCGGCGGCGTCGATCTCCCGCGCACCCTGCGCCGCCAGTTGCGGCGCGAGCGCGGCAATGCGCCCGTCGAGAATACCGATATCGATGCCGGTGCGGCCATCGGGCAGCGTGGCGTTGCGGATGACGAGGTCCATGGCGGCTCCAGATAGATGTTGCCCGATTGTAGCAACGTTAAGGCGCCGCAACCGGTCCGGCTTCATAATGCTGCAGCGCAAGATTACCCGCACAAAATAAGCCACCGTAACGCGTTGCAACACCTTTGAATCGTGGGTACACTCCATATATTGCAGCGCGCCATACTTGACAGATAGGAACCTCCATGACCTTACTTTCCGAGCAATTGTCTGCAGCATCCAACAAATACCTGACAGCACCGCTGAACGCGCAACTCACGATCTTCAGCACGCTGGCCACCCAGGCGCTCGACAGCGCCAGCCGCATTACCGCGCTGAACCTGTCCACCTCCCACGATGTCATCGAACGCTCGGCCCAGACAGCGCGCCAGTTGATTGGCGCCCGCGACGCGCGCGACCTGACCGTGCTGCGCAGCCATGCCGAAGAACAGGTGCGCAGCCTGTTCGCCTACAGCCGCGAACTGTTCGGCATCGCCACCAGCGCCCAGCCGGCCATGCTGCGCACAGTCACGCCGGCGACACTGGCGGCGCCGGCTGCTGCCGCGACCGAAGCCGCTACCGACGCTGTGACCCAGGCGACAGAGAAGGCGATCGCCACGACAGAGCAAGCGATCGCCACCGCGCAGGCCGCGGCCGAGCGCACGATCGACGCCGTCGAGACTGTGGCCGCTGCGCCGGCGCCGGAGGCAGAGCCCGTCCCAGCGGCCGAGGCCGCGCCCGCACCAGTTGCCGACGAACCGGTCATGGTGCAGAAGCCCGATGCTGCCGAACCGGTCGAACCTCCAGCCCCCCAGATCGCCCCGCCGGTCGAGCCGACGCCGATCGCCCAGGCCGTTGCCAACGGCGCTGCGCTGGCAGCGGCGCTGCTGCTGCCAGTGGCCGCGCCGGTCGAGCGGCGCGACCCGGATACCCCTGCCACGGTCAGCACGCCGAGCCGGCGCCGCAAGTAAGCGGGGCGCGCCTTGAAGATGGTGCCGCGCTGCGGCGACTAGGCAAAACGACTACACTAGCGGGCTCTGGCCCGCTTTTTTTTTCGGGCGCATCTTCAAGGAATTCGAATGAGTTTGTCCAGGCTGATCGGCGGTTTTGTCCGCCGTCATTGGCAATCCTATGCCTCGTCGGCCGTGATGCTCGTCGGTGTGGCGATCTGTACGGTTCTCATCCCGCGCAAGGTCGGCGCACTGGTCGACGCCCTCGCCGCCAATAGTCTGAGCCAGCAGGCCCTGCTGACCGGCATCGCCCAGGTGATCGGCCTGGGCGTGGCCATCTACGTGCTGCGCGTGTGCTGGCGCATCCGCCTGTATTCGGCCGCCTACCAGCTTGGCGTCGAACTGCGCACGCGCCTGTACGCGCGCCTGGCCGCGCAAGGCCCTGCCTTTTATCAGCGCCAGCGCACCGGCGACCTGATGGCGCTGGCCACCAACGACATCGACGCCATCGAGATGGCGGCCGGCGAAGCCTTGCTGGCCGCGTTCGACGGCACGCTCACGCTGGTGATGGTGCTCGGGATCATGACGCTGGGCGTCGACTGGCGCCTGGCCCTGGTCGCGCTGCTGCCGTTCCCGCTGATGGGGCTCGCGTTCTGGTACATCTCGATCCACATCCACAAGGCAGAAGGCGATGCGCTCAAGGGCTTTTCAAAGCTCAACGACCACGTGCAAGAGTCGCTGTCGGGCGTGCGCACGCTACGCGCGCTCGGCCTCGAGGGGCGCAGCGCCAGCCAGTTCGGCGTCCTGACCGGCAATGCGGCCGAGGCCAGCCTCACCGCCCAGAAATGGGAAGCGGCGTACGAGCCAGCGGTGGGCCTGGCCCTGACCGCGGCCACCGGGCTGACGCTGGGCCTGGGTGGCTACCTGGTGTGGCAAAACCAGCTCACGGTCGGCGCGCTGACCAGTTTCACGATGTACCTGGGCCAGCTGATCTGGCCGATGTTCGCGGCCGGCTGGGTCTTGACGCTGATCGAACGCGGCCGCGCCGGCATGGCGCGCCTGCAGCCGCTGCTCGAAGCGCCGCTATCGGTCGAAGACACCGGCACGCTCGATGAGGTGGGCCAGGGTCCGCTGGTGCTCGAGAACGTGACGTTTACCTACAGCAGCGGCAAGGACGGCGAGCCGGGCGACCAGGCGCAGGCCCCGGCGCTGGCCGACGTGTCGGTGACCCTGAACCCGGGCCAGACCCTGGGCCTGGTGGGCCCGACGGGCTCCGGCAAATCGACGCTGCTGCGCGTGCTGCTGCGCCAGGCGACGCCGCAGCAGGGCCGCGTGCGCTGGGCCGGCCAGCCGCTCGACGCCTACCGCCTCTCCGCCCTGCGCGGCGCGACCGCCTGTGTGCCGCAAGAGTCGTTTTTATTCTCCGCCACGATCGCCGAGCACAGCGCGCTGGCCCGGCCCGGCGCCTCGCGCGCCGAGATCGAGGGCGCGGCGCGCATGGCGGCCATCCACGACGATATCCTGCGCTTCCCGTATGGCTACGACACCCCGGTCGGCGAAAAAGGCATCACGCTCTCGGGCGGGCAGCGCCAGCGCGTCGCGATTGCGCGCTCGCTGCTGGCCGACAATCCGCTGCTGCTGCTCGACGACGCCCTGTCGGCGGTGGACACCGGCACCGAAACCAGCATCCTCGAACACCTGGCCGAGCTGCGCGCAGCGCGCCCCGAGCGCGCCGCCATCATCGCCAGCCACCGCCTGTCGGCCGTGGTCGGGGCCGACCACATCGTGGTCCTGCGCGCCGGCCGCGTGACCGAAGCCGGCACCCACGAACAACTGCTGCAGCTGGACGGCTGGTATGCCAGCCAGTGGCGCTATCAACAACTGGAGGCCAGCCTTGACGCAACCTGAAGCAACGCTGGAATCGACGGCAGCCGAAACGCCGGCGACACCCGCGACACCCGATCCGGAACAGGACAAAAGCCTGGAGCGCGGCGAGATCCGCGACCAGGCCAAACTGGCCACGCGCCTGCTGCGCCGCGCCGCCGCGCCCGAGCAGCGCCACCTGGTGATTGCCACGCTGTGGCTGATCCTGGCGGCCGCGTTCGAAGTGGTCGGCCCGCTGCTGGGCAAGGCGCTGATCGATAATCACCTGCTGCCGCGTCATCTCGACTGGCCGCAGATGGCGCTGCTGCTGGGCGGCCTGGTCGTCACCGGCTGGATCTCGAGCTGGGTGCGCTACCTGCAGCTGATTCGCCTGTCGGGCGTGGCGATGCGCTCGGTGCAGCGCCTGCGCGAATGGGTCTATAGCCACGTGTTGCGCCTGCCGATGGCATTTTTTGACCGCGCCATCACCGGCCAGCTGGTCAGCCGCGTCACCAACGACACCGAGGCAGTCAAGACCCTGTACATCCAGGTCTTGTATGTCATGCTCGACAACTCCATCGTCCTGATCGGCACCATGATCGCGATGGCCTGGCTCGACTGGCGCCTGATGCTGATCGTGCTAACGCTGGTGCCGGCCGTGGTCGGCATCGTCTGGCTGTACCAGCGCCTGTCGGCGCCGGCCGTGACGCGCGCCCGCGCCCTGCGCAGCGACATCAATGCGCAGATGGCCGAATCGATCGGGGGCATGAGCGTGCTCCAGGCCAGCAATGCCGAACAGCGTTTCGGCGAACGCTTCCTGGTCACCAACCGCACCCACTACACGGCGCGCCTGGCCGAGCTGCGCGCCAATGCGTTCCTGCTGCGCCCCGCCCTCGACCTGCTCAATGTGGCCCTGCTGGCGCTGGTAATCTTTGCCTTT
>Ga0265780_10008644_pt1 | contig 12342 bp, 7 predicted proteins | sample P1T30metagenome_FD_192432 | JGI IMG/M metagenome (GOLD analysis project Ga0265780, IMG submission 192432) | Plant litter microbial communities from East Loma Ridge, Irvine, California - P1 T30 | ecosystem: Environmental > Terrestrial > Plant litter > Unclassified | place: USA: California... | reverse complement strand
CTTAGGGTCGATACCCGGAATGGTTTCGCTCTTAATTTTAATGTGCTTGTACTCTGCACCGCCGCCAAGTAAAAACCGTTGTGCAAAAATGGTTTGAATGTAGGCCTGCGTGGTAAAATCGCTATAATCTACGTTAACCGACTGCAGCCCCAATATTTCGCTGAGTTCGCCCACGGTATAATCTGCCGAGATATTACGGTTAAAACTATAAAAATAGCTTTTAAGCCCATAGCTTACATGAAAGCCGTTATCTATATAATAATCAAAGTTATACCTGAAATTATCACCCAGTATTATATCTAGCGATGCCACATCATTACGCCAAAAAAGGTTTTTTTGTGTAAGGTTTACCAATACGGCGCTTTTGTAAAGGCCATCATAATGCAGGCCGAATTTAAGGTAGCGGTTTATGGGGTTTTCCCTAAGGTTAAGTACAAGCACTTCGCCCTGCTGGCCCTGGTCAAAACAATAGTTTATAGAGGTAAAGTTTTGCGTGGCGTTAAGGCTGGTTATGCCGCTGTTAAAATCTTCGTACGTTATTTTTGTGCCCGGCTTAAAGTTAAGTTTTCCAATAACGTAAGACCGGGTGTAATTTTTAAGCCCGTTAATCCGAATTTCTTCTACAAAAAGTGAATCCTGTGCCGGTATGCGTTTTTTAACCAAGGGTGCTCCGGTGCCCAGTGGTGCTAATTCGGCTATAATTTTGCGGGCAGCTTCTTCTCCTTTGTCTATAATGGCGCGGCCATCATCAAAAGATATCACGGTAAAGCCCGATATATCCGGCTTTATGTAAATATCTGTTGCTGCACTTTTGGCCTCCATCTTCTGGATCATCTGGTAATTGTTTATCTGTACCAAGACGCCTGTGGCGCCTTTTATCTGGTCGCGTGTTTTAAGAGGGTCCTGCACATCAACGCCAATAATAATATCCGCGCCCATTTTGCGCACTTCTTCAATAGGGTAATTGTTTGTAACGCCGCCATCAATAAGCAGGCGGCCGTCAATTTCTACCGGTGCATATAAAGATGGAAACGCGCCACTGGCCAGTATGGCATCGGGCAATACACCTTTGCGCAGCACTACCTCGCGGCCGGTTTCAATATCTGTTGCTATACACACAAAGGGTATGGGTAGCTTGTTGAAATCGCGAATGTGGCGCACATGCTCGGTTAGTTTATTAACGGTAGTGTAGTTGTACAGCCCTTTACTGAATGCTGTAGGGAAGCCAATCTTGAAGTTTTTAAAAGGCAGCTGTAGCGCATACATTTCATCATTACGCTTTTCGAAAAAGTTCTTGGAGCTCCTTGGTGTAAAATCGCGAAGCAGGGCATCAGCATCCAGCGAACGAAAAATAGAATCAAGTTCATTAGCCGAATAGCCACTGGCATATAATCCGCCTACAATGGCACCCATGCTTGTGCCGCCTATATAAGATATTTCTATACCGGCTTCTTCAAGCACTTTTAGTACGCCTATATGTGCTAAGCCTTTTGCACCACCACCACTAAGCACCACGCCAATTTTTGGTTTTGTTTTTTTCTCCTGCGCAAAAACAGTCCCCAAAAAAGAGACACAGAATAACAGGAGAAACAACTTTTTCATTTAGCTGGTTTTGGCTTGGTAATATTCTACAATTTTTTTGGCTTTAGATGGCCCCACCACTTTTGCAATATCTGCTTCTGCGGCTTCCTTTAGCCTCTTAACCGATTTAAATTCTTTAATAAGCGTAACCATTGTTTTTTCGCCAATGCCCGGAATTTCCTCTACGCTGGTTTTTAATGCTCCCTTGCTGCGTTTATCGCGGTGATGGGTTATACCAAAGCGGTGTGCCTCATTGCGCAGGTGCTGTATTATTTTTAGCGTCTCGCTCTTTTTGTCAAGGTATAGCGGTATGTTATCGCCCGGATAAAAAATTTCTTCCAGGCGCTTAGCTATGCCTAAGATAGTTATTTTTCCGCGAAGCCCCAGTTCATCCAGGCTTTTTAATGCCGATGATAACTGGCCCTTGCCTCCATCTATAATTATGAGTTGCGGTAAAGGCTGGTTCTCGTCGAGCAGGCGGCGGTATCGGCGGAAAACCACCTCTTCCATACTGGCAAAGTCATTGGGGCCTTCTACTGTTTTGATGTTAAAGTGCCTGTAATCCTTTTTGCTCGGTTTGCCATCTTTAAACACCACGCAGGCACTTACAGGGTTTGTGCCTTGTATGTTAGAGTTGTCAAAACATTCTATATGGCGGGGCTCTTCGGGCAGGCGCAGGTCTTTTTTCATTTGCGCCATAACACGGTTGGTATGCCTGTCAGGGTCTACAATTTTAATCTGTTTCAGCTGGTCCATCCTGTAAAAGCGTGCATTGCGCTCGCTCATGTCCAGTATCATTTTTTTATCGCCCAGTTTGGGTACGGTAACCTTTACATCCTCACCCAGGTTTATTTCATAAGGTACTAATACCTCGCGGCTCATCAGGCTAAAGCGCTCGCGCAGCTCTACCACGGCAATTTGAAGCAGTTCTTCATCGGGCTCGTCCAGTTTTTTCTTTATCTCCATGGTATGGCTCCTTATAATAGCGCCGTGCGATACCTGGATGAAGTTTACATAAGCCATGCTTTCATCGCTAATAATGGTAAAGCAGTCCAGGTTATTAATGCGGGGGTTAAACACAGTGCTGCGTGCCTGGTAGCCTTCTAAGGCCTCTATCTTTTGCTTGATGCGCTGGGCTTCTTCAAAGCGCATGTCGGCAGCCAGATCCATCATCAGTTTTTTAAAATCTTTAAGGCTTTCTTTAAAATTACCCTTAAGTATCTGTCTTATGGCATCTACGTGGTGCTGGTACACGGCAAGTGGCTCATGACCCTCGCAAGGGCCTTTACAGTTACCCAGGTGAAATTCTAAACATACTTTATACTTGCCGCTTTGCACGTTGTGGTGGTTAAGGTCATAATTGCAGGTGCGTAAGGGGTAGAGTTCCTTAATAAGGTCCAGCAGCGTGTGTACCGTCCTGAAACTGGTATAGGGACCAAAGTATTCGCTGCCGTCTTTAATTACATTACGCGTGCTGAAAACGCGTGAAAAAGGCTCGTTCTTAATGCAAATCCAAGGGTAGGTTTTATCGTCCTTCAGCATCACGTTGTACCGTGGCTGTAACTTTTTAATCAGGTTGTTTTCAAGCAATAGTGCCTCGCTTTCTGTAAGCACCACTATGTGTTTTACAGTTACAATTTTGCGTACCATAACACGGGTGCGGCCTACCTCGTGCACCTTGTTAAAATAAGACATTACCCGTTTTTTAAGGTTCTTGGCCTTACCTACATATAAGAGTTTTTCGTCTTTATCAAAATATTGGTATACCCCCGGGCTATCCGGCAAGGTTTGTATTTGTAATTCCAGCGGCGTTTGCATGTAACAAAGTTAACAAAGAAATTGTTACCTGTAAACGGCATTAACTATGGTTTGTTATAGCCGGCAAAAACAAAATGATAAAAGAGGGCGGTGTATGGCATTTAAAAAACTTTATTTTAAGGTAATAATTAACCATATTTGCATTAGGAGCAACAATAATAACCTATGCCTAATAAAGACATTACCATTCTTGGTGAAACTATAAAGCCCGGCGAGAGTAAAACCATAAACATGGAAATTGCCCGCCTGCACACCATGACCAAGCTTAAAATTCCTATAATTGTAGAACGCTCTAAGTTAGATGGCCCGGTAGTGCTGTTTTCGGCCGGTTTGCACGGCGATGAGATAAATGGCGTTGAGATTGTGCGCCAGCTTATTGTGCGCAAAATAAACAAACCCAACCAGGGTACCATTATTTGCATACCCGTTATTAACATATTTGGGTTTGTAAATAAAAGCCGCGAGTTTCCTGATGGCCGCGATCTTAACCGGGTGTTTCCGGGTAGTAAAAATGGGTCGTTAGCCAGCCGTTTTGCTTATCATCTGCTTAAGGAGATCATTCCGCATGTTAATTATGTTGTTGATTTTCATGCCGGTGGAGCCAGCCGTTTTAATGCGCCTCAAATACGAATTGTGCCTAATAATGCTGAATTAAAAGAGCTAAGCGATGTATTTAATGCACCGTTTACACTCTACTCTAAAAATATAGCCGGGTCATTTCGCAATGCAGTGGGTAAGCTGGGTGTAAAGATGCTTTTGTTTGAAGGCGGTAAATCGCTTGACATAAATGATAATGTTACCCAGGAAGGCGTACATGGGGCAAAGCGGCTGCTGGAGCACCTGGGCATGCTTAACCCACGCAAAAACGCCAGGCTGAAAGAAGGCAGCCCAATTTATATAGAAACCTCATCATGGATACGCGCACGCCACAGCGGCATGTTGCAAAACCGTACGGCTACCGGAAAATATGTTGAAAAAGGCGAAGTAATTGCTTGTATAACAGACCCGTTTGGTAAGTTTGAACAAAAAGTTAAAGCACCAAACAGCGGCTACATTATTAACAGTAACGATGCGCCCATTGTATACCAGGGCGATGCTATTTTTCATATATCGCAAAAGGTGGTTTAGTTAGTTTGGGGATAAGGTTTAGGGTTTAAAGTTGCTTACCCATGCGGCAATTCATTATCACAGCAAGAGTGGCAACTTTGAGCCCTAAACTTTGAACTTTGAACCGCTACGCGATTTCCTGGGTCAGCTCAATAAGCACCCCATTCGTACCTTTCGGATGCAAAAAAGCCACCAGTTTATTATCGGCGCCTTTTTTAGGAACCTCATTCAGCACCGTAAAGCCTTCCGCTTTAAGGCGCGCAATTTCGGCAACTATATCTTCTACATCAAAGGCAATATGGTGAATGCCTTCGCCTTTTTTTTCTAAAAATTTGGCAATAGGGCTGTCAGGACTTGTGGCTTCCAGTAGCTCTATCTTGTTAGGCCCGTTTTGAAAAAAAGCCGTTTTTACACCTTCGCTCGCTACCTCTTCGGTTTTGTAGCAATGCGTATTGAGCAGTTTTTCAAACAACGGGATGGATACATCAAAGCTGTTTACAGCAATGCCTATATGTTCTATTTTTTTCATGGGGTTAGTTTTGGTATACCGCAAAGATGCATAAAGTACCTTAAAGTTCAGCAAAGGCGGTGTCGATTCTTCTTAACATCCACAGTATGTTGTCTTTGTATGTCTACGTGTGTTGTTTAAGCATCTTTGTGTTACAGCCTATTTTAAAACCAAGTCATTAAAAATTTCAGTACTTTTGCAAAATGGAAACGAATAGGCAAAAAAAAATAGGCGGACTATTGCAAAAAGACCTTGTAGACATACTACAGGGCGAGGTGCGCAAAAATGGCGTGAGTAATCTTGTACTCTCTATATCTAAAGTGGCAGTAACATCAGACCTTTCTATTGCAAAGGTATATTTAAGCGTATTTCCCACCGAAAAAGGTGCCGAAATACTGGCAGCGGTAAAAAGTAATGCGCCGCTTATTAAGCACGACCTTAGCCAGCGCGTTAAGCTGCAGCTGCGCAAGGTGCCTAACCTTGTGTTTTATATTGATGATTCGCTTGACCGTATAGAAAAGCTTGACCGCGAACTGAGCGGCGAAAACAACCCAATTACAAATCCTGAATTGCTGGAACGCCGCAAAAAAATGTAAAGCCTTTGAGTTTTAGCACCTACATAGCGCGCCGCTACACCATTAGCCTTAGCAAAAGTACTGCCGTAAATATAATTACAGGCATTGCTACTGCTGGCATTTTATTGGGCACGGCTGCGCTGTTTATAATCATGTCGGTGTTTAGCGGGCTGCGCGATTTTAGCCTCTCGTTTGCCAGCGCTACAGATCCTGATGTTAAGATTACTGCCCTGACCGGCAAATCATTTACACTTTCTTTACAGCAAAAGCAACAGCTGGGCAAGGTGCAGGGCATTGCTGCCTACAGCGCCATTGCCGAAGAGCGTGTGCTGTTTTATTATAATGGCAAGGAGCAGGTGGCTTACCTAAAAGGTGTAGACAGCCTGTATACCACGGTTAGTACCATTAGCGATAAAAAAACGCTGTTGGGTGGTCAGTGGCTGCAAATGCATAGTGGCGAAGTAGTTATAGGTGCCGGTACTTATAACAAGCTGGGTGTGGGTTTATTTGACGTTAACCGGGCGTTAGAGGTATATGTGCCAAAGGCAGGCGCAGGGGCCATAAACTCAGAAGAAGAGGGCTTTAGCAAAGAAGAACTTATGGTTGTTGGTGTTTATTCTGTAAACGAAGATATAGACAGTAAGTATGTGTTTTGCAGCCTTGACCTGGCGCAGCAATTGCTGCAGTTTACGCCAAACCAGTACAGCGCGCTGGAGTTTAAGCTTAAAGATGGCGCCAACGAAAATGCCGTAAGGAAATCGCTTAGCCAGATCTTTAAAAACAAGATTGAAATAAAAAACCGTGCGCAGCTTAATGATTCCCTTTATAAAATGCTTAATGCTGAAAACCTGGTTACCTACCTGTTTTGTTCGCTGGTGGTGGTGTTAACGCTGTTTTGCCTTGCCGGGGCTCTTATTATGCTTATACTGGATAAAAAAGAAAATATAAAAACCCTTTTTAACTTAGGGGCTGAGGTAAGAACGCTGCGCCGCATATTTTTTTTACAGGGTACTTTTATTACGGCAATGGGGGCTTTTTTAGGATTGCTGGTGGGCGTGGGTATTGTAATTTTGCAACAGCAGCAAAACCTTATCATGATTACCCCAACCATGCCTTACCCTACAGCTATTACCGTTTTTAATATAATTGTAGTGCTGGCCACTATCTTTATTTTGGGTGTACTGGCATCTTACATTGCCTCTACGCGCATCAATAAAGAGTTACTTGAAAATTCTTAAAAGGCAGCCCGTCTTTAAAAAAATCTGTTATATTTGCCGTTCAATTTAAAGACTATGAGGGTGTTGACCATTGTACGTATCCGTTAAGGATAGTACACTTCCGCAAAAAAACAAAGCATGCGCCCTGCATGTTATATCCCCTATTCAATAATTTACAAAATATATAGTATGACACAACCAGGAAAATCTCCGGGTGCCGTAACACGTTTTTTTACATTGCTAAAACAGTCGCTTAGCGGCGAAAATATAGATTTTACCACCGGCAGCATCAGGCGTGCTGTGCTGCTGCTTGCTATACCCATGATGCTCGAAATGATGATGGAATCAGTATTTGCGCTGGTAGACCTTTATTTTGTAGGCCATCTTGAAAACAGCAGCTATGCCGTACAAACAGTAGGGCTAACAGAGTCGGTACTCAGTATACTTTATTCTATAGCCATGGGTGTAAGTATGGCGGCCACTGCCACGGTTGCGCGCCGCATTGGCGAAAAAGACCCGGTTGCAGCTGCTAAAGCAGGTATGCAGGCGGTAATTGTGGCCCTGGGCATCAATACGCTCGTAGCTGTGCCCGGAATTATATTTGCAACCGATATCCTTATTGCCATGGGCTCGTCGCCTGCCTCGGCAATATACGGTACTTCTTTTATGCGTATTACCTTTGGCAGCACTTTTATAATCATGCTGCTGTTTTTGTTTAACGGTATTTTTCGTGGGGCGGGTAATGCCGCTATCGCCATGAAAAGCCTTTGGATAGCCAACGTATTTAATATTATACTGTGCCCGGTGTTTATCAATGGGTTTGGCCCCATACCGGCGTTTGGACTTACCGGTGCTGCTATCGCCACTACCATAGGGCGCACCGTGGGCGTGTTATACCAGGCGTGGAATATGTTTAATGGCAAAGGCAAGCTAAAGGTGGCCCTGGCGTATTTAAAGCCGGATATTGAACAGATAAAGGCTGTGGTTAAAATTGCGGCACCGGGTGTGCTGCAGTTTGTAATAGCCTCATGCAGCTGGATTTTTTTAGCAGAACTGGTTGCCGAAACCGGCCATGATGAGGGCTCGGCGGGTTACCAGAGTGCCTTGCGCATTATGATGTTTTTTATGCTGCCGGCATGGGGGTTAAGTGGTGCCGCGGCTACGCTTGTAGGGCAGAACCTGGGGGCTATGAAAGAAGACAGGGCAGAACGCAGTGTGTGGGTTACCATAAAGTTTAACGTGCTCTACATGGCGGTTATAATGGTAATAACGTTACTGGCGGCCGATAGCATGATGTGGTTTTTTACAAACGACCCCGCGGTTCACGATATTGCTGTAAAGGCCATACGCATCATGAGCCTGGGCTTTGTGTTTTATGGTATAGGCATGGTTATGATGAATGCCTTTAATGGCAGTGGCGATACCAAAACGCCCTCATGGGTTAACTTTTTTGGTTTCTGGCTCTTCCAGGTGCCCATGGCTTATGTGCTGGTACGCACTTTCAGGATGGGGCCAACAGGTGTATTTATTGCCATACCTGTCGCCGAGACCTGTATGAGTATAGCAAGCTTTTTCCTTTTTAGAAGAGGGAAGTGGAAGAAAATTGCGGTGTAGTTGATTTGTAGTTATCCAAATGGTTTTGCCGTACACAATGATACCGGTCTATAAATGTAGAATACTTATAGATAAAAAAACCGCCCTTTAAGGGCGGTTATAGTAATCCTGTTATCGTTGCATGTTTTTAGCTTCGATGCTCATAGTAGCATGCGGAACTAATTTAAGGCGCTCTTTGTTTATAAGCTTGCCTGTAACTTTGCAAATGCCGTACGTTTTGTTTTCAATACGCACAAGGGCATTTTTAAGGTCGCGGATAAACTTTTCCTGGCGGATGGCCAACTGAGAGTTTGCCTCTTTGCTCATGGTTTCGCTGCCTTCTTCAAAAGCTTTAAAAGTAGGAGAAGTATCGTCAGTGCCGTTGTTAAGGTCGTTCATATAAGCTGAACGTATCAAATCTAAATCGGCTTTGGCTTTATCTATTTTATTAGTAATTAATTCCCTGAACTCGGCAAGGTCTGCATCCGAGTATCGTATTTGCTGCTCATCTACCATTTTTCAATCTATTTTGAAATTAATATTAGGGTTGTTATATCATCAAACTCAATTTCTGTACCATTTTCTACTACCGGACTGAAAACCAGCGAATCAGTTAACGTTTCGCTTTTTATATAAGCCTCATTTGCCATAACGGCTTCCTGTAGTATATTATTATCTTTTAGCGTAACTGTTATCCTGTCGGTTACTTCAAATCCGCTGTCTTTACGGATGTTTTGTATCCTGTTTACCAGTTCTCGTGCTATACCCTCTTTTTTTAATTCTTCGGTAAGGGTTATATCCAGCGCAACGGTTATGCCGCCTGCATTGGCTACCAGCCATCCCGGTATATCCTGGCTTGATATCTCTACGTCATCCGGTGTTAGCGTTATGCTGTTTCCGGCTATCTCAATGCCCAGGCTGCCGTTACTTTCAAGTTCGGCTATCTGTTCTTGTCCAAAACCTTTTATGGCATTGGCTACAGCGCCCATATCTTTACCAAATCGTGGCCCAAGGGCTTTAAAGTTTGGTTTTATCTGTTTTACCAGTACACCGCTTGCATCATCAAGCAATTCTATCTCCTTAACATTAACTTCTGCCTTTATCAATTCGGCAACCGCAGCTATCTCGGCTTTTTGCTTAGCATCTAAAACAGGTACCATAACACGCTGTAATGGCTGGCGTACTTTTATGCTTTCTTTCTTTCTTAAAGATAACACTAAGGACGAAATTGTTTGGGCTTTTTGCATCCTGCTTTCTAACGATTTATCAACAAAGTTATCAGCATAGGCAGGAAAATCGGCCAAATGTACACTCTCAGATGCATTTTTGTGTGAAGCCTGTGTTAAATCTTTATACAGCCTGTCCATAAAAAATGGCGCTATCGGCGCACTTAGTTTTGCAACCGTAACAAGGCAAGTATACAGCGTTTGATATGCGGCTATTTTATCCTGCGCATATTCACCTTTCCAGAAACGGCGGCGGCACAGGCGCACGTACCAGTTGCTCAGGTTTTCCTGCACAAAATCGCTTATTGCCCTTGCAGCACGTGTAGGCTCATAATCGGTATAATAACTGTCTACGTCTTTTATAAGCGTATTTAATTCAGATAGTATCCAGCGATCTATCTCCGGCCTTTCCTCAAGCGGAATTTCTGCCTCGGCATAGGTAAAGTTGTCTATATTGGCATAGAGCGCAAAAAATGAGTAGGTATTGTATAGCGTACCGAAGAATTTCCTTCTAACCTCGGCCACGCCTTCAATGTCAAACTTAAGGTTGTCCCACGGGTTGGCGTTGCTTATCATGTACCAGCGTGTGGCATCGGGGCCGTACTCTGCAAGGGTGGTAAACGGGTCTACCGCGTTGCCCAAACGTTTTGACATCTTCTGGCCGTTCTTGTCTAATACAAGTCCGTTAGAAACCACATTTTTATATGCCACCTGGTCAAATACTAAGGTGCCTATGGCATGCAGCGTGTAGAACCAGCCACGCGTTTGGTCTACCCCCTCGGCAATAAAGTCGGCAGGGAAAGCCTCGTGGTTGTCAATTAACTCTTTATTTTCAAACGGGTAGTGCCATTGCGCATACGGCATGGCGCCGCTGTCAAACCATACATCTATAAGGTCGGTTTCGCGGGTCATGGGCTTGCCCGATGGCGAAACCAGCACAATTTTATCTACCACATTTTTATGTAGGTCGATAAGGTTGTAATTCTCCTCGCTCATGTTGCCGGGTTCAAATCCTGCAAACGGATTTTCCTGGGCCACACCGGCGGCAATAGATTTTTCTATAGCGTTATACAGCTCTTCTACAGATCCGATAAGTACTTCTTCAGTCTTGTCTTCAGTCCTCCATATTGGCAACGGGATACCCCAGTAGCGTGAGCGGCTTAGGTTCCAGTCGTTAGCGTTTTTAAGCCAGTTGCCAAAACGGCCTTCGCCGGTAGCTTTAGGCTTCCAGTTTATGGTGTCGTTAAGGCCAAACATACGGTCGCGCACATCGGTCACTTTAATAAACCAGCTGTCCAGTGGGTAGTATAATAGCGGCTCGTCCGTCCTCCACGAGTGCGGATAGCTGTGTACGTATTTCTCTACTTTAAAGGCTTTGTTGTTTTCTTTTAGATAAATAGATATCTCAACATCGGCACTGCGCTGCGGTGCCGTGTCTTTATCATAATATTCGTTTTTAACGTACTTGCCTGCCAGTTCCAACGCATCGCCGTTAGGGTTGGCCAGGCTGCCTACGTGGCTGGTAAATTTGCCCTGAAGGTCAACCAAGGGCACAGGGTTGCCATACTCGTCTAATACCAGCATTGGCGGTACTTCCGGTTTAGCTTCTTTAGCTACTTTAGCATCATCTGCTCCAAAAGTAGGAGCGGTGTGCACAATGCCGGTACCATCTTCGGTAGTAACAAAATCGCCGGAAATTACCCTAAAGGCATCCTGCGGGTTTTGATACGGCAACACAAATGGCATTAACTGCTCGTAGCGAATGCCTACAAGGTCTTTACCTTTGGCTACAGCCAAAAGTGTATATGGAATTTTTTTATCGTTTTCGGTATAGTTGGTAAAATCGGCTTCATCAGTACTTTCAAAATACTTGCCGGCAAACTGCTTGCCTACAAGGTTCTTGGCCAATACAACATTGATAGGCTCAAACGTATACTGGTTGAAGGTTTTAACCAAAACATAGTCAATGTTTGGCCCAACAGTAAGTGCCGTATTACTAGGTAGTGTCCATGGTGTAGTGGTCCATGCCATGATGTCGATAGCACCAAAGCCTTTGAGGGCTTCCGGTAGCGTATCAGCAATGGTTTTAAACTGCGCTACAATGGTGGTATCCGTCACATCACGGTACGCGCCGGGCTGGTTTACCTCGTGGCTGCTTAGCCCCGTGCCCGCCTTAGGCGAATACGGCTGTATGGTGTAGCCTTTGTATAGCAGGCCTTTGTCATATATCTGCTTCAAGAGCCACCAAACCGTTTCCATATACTTGGGCTTGTAGGTAATGTATGGGTCTTCCATATCTACCCAATACCCCATCTTTTCGGTAAGGTCGTTCCACACGTCAGTATAGCGCATTACAGTGCGCTTACAGGCTTCGTTATATTCTTCTACGGTAATTTTTGTACCTATATCCTCTTTAGTAATGCCAAGTTCTTTTTCTGTACCCAACTCTACCGGCAGGCCGTGGGTATCCCATCCTGCTTTACGTTTTACCTGGTACCCTTTTTGGGTTTGGTATCGGCAAAAAATATCTTTAATGGCGCGGGCCATAACGTGGTGAATGCCGGGTAGGCCATTAGCGCTGGGTGGGCCTTCAAAAAATACATATTGCGGCTTGCCCTCGCGGGTGGTTACGCTTTTTTCAAAAATGTTCTCTTTCTTCCAGAAATCAAGTACTTCGGTGGCCACGGTAGGCAGGTCAAGTCCCTTGTATTCAGTAA
>Ga0265780_10008643_pt1 | contig 12343 bp, 8 predicted proteins | sample P1T30metagenome_FD_192432 | JGI IMG/M metagenome (GOLD analysis project Ga0265780, IMG submission 192432) | Plant litter microbial communities from East Loma Ridge, Irvine, California - P1 T30 | ecosystem: Environmental > Terrestrial > Plant litter > Unclassified | place: USA: California... | reverse complement strand
CCAGCCACACCACGGCGGCATCATCGAGCGCCTGATTGGCACCGCGATGATGCAGACGCGGCTCCTTGAAGGAAATACTCGCTTCAGCAAGGCTAAACGGCACGAAGACCGGGTGGATCCGTCTAAAACCGCCAAGCTCACACGTCGTGAGTACACGCGCGCGCTGATCGAGTTTTTCGGGCGCGAGTACCATCACCGTGTCCACCCGGAACTCGGCATGTCGCCTCACGACATGTGGCAGCTAGGCTGTTTGAACGGGGGCGAGCCGACCAAGGTCTCCGACCCGTTCGCGTTTTACCTGGACTTCCTGCCAACGGTCACGCCCACCGTGCAAAAATACGGCGTGCGCGCGTCATTTCTCGAATATCGTGCGCCCGAACTCCAGAAGATCTTGAACGCGGCCAAGAGCGTGCGCGTCGACGTCAAGATCGACCCCGCCGACGTTACCCGCGCCTTTATCAAGCACCCGATCACAGGCGTCTACTTCGAGGCGCAGTCGGAGCCGATCTGCGTCGCAAGCGTCACGCGTGAGGAGTGGGAGCACCACCGACGCGAGTGCCTGAAGGCCGCGCACGGCCGGAAGATCTCCCGCGCAGTCGTCGAATTCAGCATTCGGACGGGCCGCCTCTCGCTCGACGAGGCCAAGCGTCAGCGCCAGCAAAACGAGCTAAAGCGGACACCGCCTAAGTCGCTGCGTGCCGCCCAACGGAAGAAGGACACAGCCACCCAGGTCGCCGCGACGTCGGCGGAGCGCCTGCCCGCTCCCGACCCTAAGAGCTTCCAGGTGAAACGTTCGCCCATCGACTTTGCCAATCTGACGTCCCTTCCAACTCACGGAGATGTTCGGTGACCAAGATCGTAGCCGTACCGGTCTGCTCACCCGATGAGCCCGACCGCGGACGGATCGCCGCTATCAAGCGACGCTACCTGATCCAGTACCCACGCTTTACGTCACTAATTGATGAACTCGTAAACGTAATCGAGGCCGGCGACCCCGGCAGCCGCTACCGCGCCGTGTTCTCTAGCAGCTATAACGGGAAGTCGTCGCTCGCGAGGGAACTGCTCCGGCGATATCCGATCGACATGAACCCACTCGGCGACGCGGCTGAGGCGCCGGTCGTCTACACGTCGCTGCCCGGCATCGCGTCGGTGCACGAGTTCTCGACACGCATTCTCGACGCCTTGGGCGAGTCGTACAACCGGCGCTCGTCCAAGGCGTCGGTACTCTCTTCGGCCTTCGCCTGCCTCAAGGCGATGAAGACGCGTGCGCTCATCATCGACGAGTTCCAGCACCTCCACACCGGGCACTGGCGCGAGCGTGCGGGCCTGACCAACACCATCAAGGAAATTGGTGAGGCATGCGGCCTGTCGGTATTCGTGTTCGGCGTGCCGAGCGGAATCGAGCTTATCGAGCGGGAACCGCAGTTAAGCCGCCGATTCGAACACTTGTCGCTGCCGCGGTGGAGCTACGACGAGGATATGCTCCGCCTGCTTATGACGATGGAGGAGCGGCTTCCGATTCGCCAGCGCTCGAACATCGCGTTGAACGACGAACTGATCGTCCAGATTCTCGACCGTACCGACGGCGTGTTCGGCCATATCAGGGATCTGGTCGAGAGCTGCGCGATCACCGCAATCACCACCGGCCGCGAGATAATTGACCTGACGACGCTTAACCAGTCGCCTTGGGTGCCACCGGCGCATCGGCGAGACCGAACGCTCACCGACATAGACGCCAGACCCGATGAACTCGTCCCTCCCCGCGCGGCTTGAGCCTTGGCGCATCCGGCCCAGGCCGAAGCGGGGCGAAGCGCTTAGCTCGTGGCTGGTCCGGATCGCCGAGGCACGTGGCAAGCTGCCGCACCAGCTCGTTCAGGAGCTTTGCCCCGGCCTCCAGTTCTGGAACCGCGATGGCGATCTGCTCGCGCCGCCCGTCTTACTCGACGCTCTGGCGGTGCGGACTGGTACGCCGCGACCCGAGATCGAGCGGCTGACGCTCGGCTCCCTCGCCGGCGTTCTCGACGAAGCGATCTCAGGCAAGGAGCAGTCGTCGACGGTTCGACCACTTGGTGTATATCACCGTACTCGGCGCGGGCATGGACAGCAATATTGCGCGCCGTGCTTAGCAACCGATACACCGTTCTTTCGCCTGCGATGGCGTCTTACTCTGTTCCCCGCCTGTACGCGCCACGGCCTGATCCTGAACGACGCCTGCCACAGCTGCGCCGCTCCGGTCGTGCCGCACCGCGGCGCTCTTCATGCTTGCCATGCGTGCGATGCTGACCTCCGCCTAGCCACACACGAGCCGGCGTCCGCGCCGCTTATGCAGCTTCAACACCACAATCAGCGCGTGCTCGACGGACATGCGGTCACTTGGCCGGGTTTTTTGGGCAAGCACCCGTTGGAATGGTTTGCTACCCAACACATCCTTTTTAGCCGCTGCGCTAGTCCGGGTCGTTCCGGTCGGCTCCGCCAAGCGCTAGGCGACCATCTGCCCGTCCAGGCGATCACTACCCGGGCGGGGCGCAGCGAACCGAGATTCATGGACACTGCCTCGGCGCACTACTGCATGAGCCTACTGGAACTCCTTCTACGCGGCTGGCCCATGATGCTTGCCAGCATCGCCTACGAAGCGGGCGTATTCCGATCGTGGATCATCGGAGACGAACGTGGCCGAGTTGTTCCAATCACCTTGGCGGACGCGTGCGCGACATATCTTACACCGGGCAGTGCGCCTCGCCCTGACGTCAGGGTCCGTCGGACGGCCGAAGAAGGTACCGCGATCGCTCGAGCAGCTTTGTCGCCAGATTAATATAATGCGCCCGCTCACGCGTATGCCTAACCGACGCAAGCCGCACATCAAAAAACTCTGCATCCGGCCACGTCCCGCGCGGGTCATCGCCGCGCTTGCGGGCGCTTCGCCGACATACCGCGTGAAGGACGGCGTTGAGCAAAGTAATCTCATCGAGAACTTCTCGTATGGCCGACACGATCCCGATTGCGAGGTGCTCGTCGGGCCGCCGCCGCTCGATCTCGATCGCCCATACGAAGCCGTTCTCGAACGCGAACGGCAAGGCGCCGATACGACGTGGGCCTCCATCCGCTCCGGTGCGCGCGATGCCGCCCCATTCCGGCGGCAACTCATAGACGACGACATCGCCAGCTTGACGGGGAATGTTGGGCGAGAGCGCTTCGTCCTGCCAGTTCATCAATTCGACACCGGCGCGGAAGAAGGTTCTCAGGCCCGGCGTGAGGCTAGCGGAAGACACGACCTGCGGGACGAGGAATATTGCCGGCTCCGGATCGCAAAACGCGACTGGTACGCGTCGGCGAGGCGACACCGAGCCGAGAAAATCGGGCGACACTTTTGGCGCGTGCATGAGCCGGGTTAGCTTGCCGGAGGATACGCCAGGGAGGTCCGAAGCCTCTCTCGCCTCCTTTAAACCGCCTGCCGGTCGTGACCGCAGCCTCGGGACCTTGATGCGACCCTTGAAGTCATAGCGTACCTTTGCGCCGCGCCAGGCCGGAAACATCGAACTGAACCGGCCCTTGGTCGAGCCGACGCGAAAGGGACGCGGCGCCGGCTGCTCCTTTTTTGTCAGATGCGTGGAGCCAGTGACCGCCTCTCTTCGCCTGTCCTTCCCGTCTGGGTTTTGTTGCTCGTCGTCATCCGCGTCCTCGTACTCGTAAGCGTTGAACGGGTACTTCACGACGAGTTCGGCAAAAGGCGGGGGACGCAAGTCGGCCACGATCTCACGGACCATGAATCGCCTGTGAGATGGTACGCCGTCGGCCGCAAAGTCAATCGCTTCGCCAACCACGGCAAGGTCAAGCGGTCCTGACGGCACTCCGCGAGGTAGCGCAAAGGGATGGGATCGCAGCTGTTCCTTCATCTGATGAAACTCGAGCTGCAGCAAGGCTCTCACCGTCGGATCGGTTAGTGCAAGGGCCAGCTGAAGCACTGAGCCCGTGCCGCAGAACGAACGCCGAGGCGCAATCACGAATGTGTTACCGTCCCAACCCGATTCCCCTGGGTTGATGAACAGGTCGATCGGCGAGCCCTCACCCACGACAACATTAAGCAGCGGTTCAACAAGCAGGCTGATGCCACCGCAATAAAAACGGAAAATCTCGGCAATATCGATAGCGACCTCGTCGCGCCCGTTTCCATACACGGCGATATGGCTATTTCGTTCTAAGATGTGCTGGACCGTTTCGCGAGGTTGGAACAGATCAACGACGTAAACTCGATTCTCGCGCGCTTCCTCGCCAAATTCGACCTTTTGCGCCCCAAGGATTTTGACGCGTCTGGCCGTATCGACCAACTTGCCCGGCCGCTTTCCGAGTAGCGATCCGATCGGGTAGCGACTGATGTCGGACAGGGGCATCCAGGCCGCGAAAGGCGGGTCCTGCCTCGCCACGTCGAGCAGGCCGCAGTGGATCTCCCACAGGCCATCGAAGGTCGGCGATCGCCGTATCGGGCCATAGCCGACGACCATGAACTTGCCGTCGTTCTCGTTCGTCCGGAGAAAACTCACCGACGACGCCCTTGGTGCGAACGGCTCCGTCGAGCGGCTAGCAGCATCATGGTCAGGGGACGTGCGCCAAGTGCAGCAATTCACCGGTGGTGACGAACACAACCAATCCTGCTGGTATGCCTGTCACCTCAAGATAACGTCGGACCTGCGATCGGTAGTGCTCCATTGCCGCTGCACTTGGGATCACATCGCTTTTCCAGTCGATAACCAGCTCGGGCTTGCCGTCTTCTCCAATGCAGAGCGCGTCGACGATGCCAAAGGTAGCGAGCTCGACGCCATCATCCTCGCTGAGACCGTAGACCGGCAGCTCGGGAACCAGCCTTCTTCGAATTGCCGAAATCTCAGACAGGGCTAGCGTCTTTGCCACCGTCCCGGCCATCTCATCCGCCGACAGGCCGTTGGCCGGGTCGCTGCCGGGCTCTCGGCCCAAATCCCGGGTAAGTTCGCCCGCCCGATGGATGAGCGCTGCTACGTCGTCTGCGGTTTCGCCAGTTAGCACCTCCTCGAAGAGTTTGTGGATGATGAGCCCTCGCTCGCGTCCACCCTGAACAGCGACAGCAGCGTCCGCTGCCCTCTCGCCATCGGCACCCAGATCGATCCGAGGTACAGGTGGGACATCCAGCGGACCCGCAGGATCCTCATCGCGGCTCGGTGCAATCCAACGCAGCTTGGTGGTCGCTGACGTCACCAAAAGTGCTTCGTTCGCGAACACCTCGCGCGTCTGTGCATTCTCGGGGTCGCCGTCGATCATTTCGAACCCTGGCGGATGCTGATCGATCTCGATCTCCGGCAGACCATTCAGATCGAAGTCCATCAGCGCGTTCCAGCTGCTCTTTGACGCTGCAACGTCGAGTTTGGGCAGAACCAGAAGTTCGCGCGCCCGCGTCGCCGCGACGTACCAAAGCCGCAGTCGCTCTCGCTCGCGCTCCGCCACTTCAGCCGCTTTGGCTTCCTCGTAGCCTGCCGGAGCGACGCCAAAGATCGGCAAAAAGATGGTCTTCGTATCGCTGTCGATGATGGGATCGCGCACGTCCATGCCGGCCGTCATCGTATTGATCGGCACGACAATCGGCCACTCGAGCCCCTTGGAGGCATGCATCGTTACCAACGACACCGCCTCTTCCTGAGCGTCCGGACGACCTTCGGCGGACCGCGTTTTGCCCTCCCAGGCCGCGATCATCGCATCGGCGAAGGCCTTCAGCCCTCGAACGCCATACGGCTGAGAGAGGCTCAGAAAGAGATCAACGTTGGCGAGCGGACGCTCGGCCTGCCCTCCGTGTAGCTGGAGCAGGATCGGTCGGACACGAAGCAGGTCGATCGCTTCTGCAAGCAATTGGTGCGGCGTCGTGCCGTTGATACCCCGGCGAAGCGCCTGGAGCTTTTCGATGATATCGCGGGCGTAAGGATTTTCGATCGCTTCCGCATCGAGGTGGATGCTGAGCCGCGGGCGAGCATCGGGACGCTCTGGATCACGGGGCTGGCTCCAGACGAGGTCGAGCAGCTGCTCCTCGCTCAACCCGACGAGCGGCCCTCGCAGAAGTGCGATCAGCGCCAGGCTGTCGCGGCTGTCGGCCAGCACTCGCGTGATCGCGATGAGGTCCTGAACCTCCTGACGTCGGTAGAAGCCCTTACCTGCCTGCGTCGCTACCGGCACGCCTCGCTTCTCGAGTGCCTCTTCGTAGCGCCATAATTCGGTACCGCCGGGCGCCAGGAGTGCGATATCGCCGGGCCTGCAGGGCCGTTTCGTGTCGGTTTTGCGGTCGACGATGATCTGGCTGCCGATCAGCCGGCAGCACATTTCAGCGACGGCTTCTGCCTCGCAGTCACGCTGGACACTCGACTTGGCCTTGCCGTCCTCGCCCGCGCACGGAACAGGAAGTGCGGCCACACATAGCCCTTCACCGTGATCGGGATGAAAGCTGTCGAGCGCGGTAAAGCCAGGTTGCCCCTTCTCGACCGTGAGGTGCGGCGCGAAGCGATCGTTTACGTATGCCAAGATCGCAGCACAGGATCGGAAATTGGTCGAAATCGTCAGCAGGTCATCCGGACTGAGTGCGCGGATCGCTTCGCGTGCCCGCACATAGGCGGCGACGTCCGCGCCGCGGAAACGGTAGATGGCCTGCTTCGGATCGCCAACGAGAAACAGCGCCCCGGGCCTGATCTGGTAGCCCGCCCAATCCTGCGGATCCGCAGCCTCAACCTGTTCTCCGGTCAACCGCCAGAAGATCTCGGTCTGGAGCGGATCCGTGTCCTGAAATTCGTCGACCAAGACATGGCGATAGCGCTTGGCCAGCGCATCGCGCACGGCCGGATGATCGCGCAGTAGGTCGCGCGCGGCAAAGATGAGGTCATCAAAGTCCAGGAGCGCTGCCGATCGCTTGTAGTCGCGAAAGCTGTCAGCGATCGGCTGGATGGCGGTGATCAGGTCCGCCAGGACACGTCCGGCGACAGCCTGGAGCAGCGCGGTCCACCCTTCGCAGCAAGCAAGATGCAGCTCTTCGGCTTGACTATTGAGCAGGCCGCCATCCGCTTTGGACAGGCCCACGATCTTTGCCGCGGCCTCCCACTTGCCCTTCTTCTTGTAGGCGCCGAACGTCCCCTTCGCCGTGCACAGTGAGGGATGTGGCACCGAGGCGAGCAGGCGAGCGAGCGCGGGAGGCGTGTCGCTAGCGGCTGCGAACGCAACAGCGTCGCCCATCTCGACGAACGCGCTGGCACCGGCAATGCTCTCAGGTTCCTGCGCAGCCGATCCGACGACGAACGCGCGATAGTCTGCGGCGGCTTGGCGGAAAGCGGCGACCAGAGGCGATATGGCTCGCTGTTGCGGTGCCATGAGCACTCGGTTGTCGCGCAGTGCACCTGCCACCGTCGCGACCAACTCGCTCGCCTTCGCCGGGTTGAGGAACACCAACTCCGAAACAAGGCTTTCTTCGCCCGAGTTGAGCGTGTCGCGCAGCCAACGGTCGACGGCATCGCCGAATACCAAGTCCGCCTGCGCCGGATCCATCAGCGAGGCACCGGGGTCGATGTTCGCTTCGACCGGATAGGGCTTGATGAGCCGCTGGCAAAAGCCATGGATCGTCGAACAGGTTATCTCGTCGATCGCGGAAGCGGCGTTGTCGAGATTTGTCCGCTGATCGGCCGAGAGGCCGTCCGGCAGCGCGATCCGGAGCTCGCGAGGAACTCTGCCGTCGAGCAGTTCATCGACGAAATCGCGGACCCGGGCTAGCAGTTCGCTGGCGGCGAGCTCGGTGAACGTAACAGCCGCAATCGCCTTGGGTGCAGCGCCGGCCGCGAGCAACAGTGCCAACCTGCCGGCCATCACCGCGGTCTTGCCCGACCCGGCTCCGGCCTCGACCAGAACAGACCGGTCATGGGCGGTCATCGCGACCAGGCGCGCAGCTTCGTCGCGAAGGATCGGAATGGCGATGTTCATCAGATCACTTCCCAGACGAGCGCGGCATCGCCCAGCACTTCGCGTGCGAGCTCGAGCTTTCGCGGACAATAGCCGTTGCCCGCATTGGCCGGGAGCGCGAAGCTTAGATCGTCATAGTCGCCACCGTTGTCGGGACCGATCAGGGCACGTCCCGCGACCAGGCTCTCCCGCGCCGCAGTTAAATGTCCTGCCAGATTCTCCAGCACGGCTGCGGGTTCTTCAAGGTGACGGGCTTCGGTATCCCGTGGGTAGAGCAGCGCCGCATCGATTTCGATGTCCTCGCCGAGCAGTGCCTTGACCGCATAGGCATAGAGACAGCGCTGCAGCTCTTTCCCGCCATTCAGCGTCACCGGCTTCGCCGGGAGCTTGCCGCCCTTGTAGTCGATAACCCTCGCCTGCCCGCCGTCACCCGAGAGATCGAGCCGATCGATATAGCCTGAAATCTGAAATCCGGTGCCGGCGATCTCAACCGGACGGGACGGGTCCCATGGCAAGGCGCCGTCAGCCTTCCCGTCCTGCCCGCCGAACGGAACCTCGGTGAAAGATCTCTGGCCGCTAAGCGCCGGTGCCGGATGCTGGAGCGCGTTCAGTGCGGTCTGCTTCGTTTCCTCTACCGTGCGACGCCAGACCACGAGCGGCGGCACGGCCTGCTCGCCCTGCCACTCCTCCGCGACAGCCGCCGCGGCCTGCTCGATCGCCGCGAGGATCTCATCCGGTTGGGCGCTGGCAAGGCTTCCCTGCGCTTCCAGCAGGCGCACCGCATGATCCAGCGTCTCGTGGAGCAGGTTGCCGCTTTGGCGCGCATCGAGCACCAGCGCCTCTTCGGCGCTTTCAGGTGCCCTGATCCCCAGTGCATAGCTCCAGGTGAAGCTCAGCGGATTGCGCAGCAGCTTGGCGAGCGAACTCGCCGACTGCACCCGTTCAAGCGCCCCAAGCACCGCGGGGTGATCTGCCCGGATAAGCCCGTCGTGGGGGGTAACAGCGGCGCGCTGCCAGTCGCGCCAACACTCGGCTGCCGAGCGCGCCTGATCGCTACCACCGAAGTCCGTTGCGCGCGCTAAGAGGCGATCGGTTTCGCTCATCACATGCGCTGGCCGTCGGTTTCGGCGCACGTAGCGAGGCTCGGGATGCCCGCGTAGCAGCGGGCTCTTGCCGAGCAGCCGGCCTTCGTTGTCGCGCCGGGCGCGGGACAACACGACTTGATCAGTGGTGGTGCACAGGATCGTTTCGAAATCGCGGCGATCGGCAGCGGTGACGGGTAACGGATCGAGTTCGCCGACGGGTACAATATGATCGGACAGCAGCCGGTCCTCGGCAATTCGCCGCGGCCATCCAGTCGAAGTCAGCCCAAGCAGGCGCACGAACTTACGGGGTGAAGCGGCGAGCGCAGAGGCTGGCATCCAGGCGACTGAGACGCATGCCTCACAAGCGTCTTCTTGGCGCAGACTCTCGATCGTGACGTCGATTGCCGCCGCACTGCTGGCAAGCAGTGCCTTTCTCCAGATGCGGAGCGCGCCGCCCGACAGGAATGCCCGTCCGATCTCTTCCGCGTCGTCGGTGCCGCGGCTGAGCTTCTCGATGATCGCGCGCAGCTTGGCGCCGTGGTCGACGCCATCAGGCCAGCGTTCTGGGGTGAGGCTTCCAAGGAGTCGCTCCCAGGCGTCTGCAGAGGACAGTGGGGCGTCGGGCGGCAGCACGCGCTGCCAGCCGTCTGGCAGCACCTGGAATGGCCCGGATCCAGCAAGCAGCGTCGCGAGCCGCCGCAGGTGCGATTGCGACAGCCCGCGCACCAATATGTCGGCAAGCGCTGCGGCTGTCTGGCCATCGCGGGTGGTCACGACCCGAACGCTGTGAACGAAGTGAAGGTCTATGTTGGCGTCTGCGCGCAGGGCCATGAACTCATTGTCGTAGGCGGCGGGCGCTGCGGCCGCGATCGCGATCTCCGACGGCTTGGCGGTGCCGCTTGCGATCAGCTCGCGCGCCCAGCGCAGCGCCTCGATTGCCTCGTGATAGCCGCTGGCGGCGCTCATCGCCTCTACCTGGGGCGTGGTCGGCCCCGAGCGGAGGATTTGGACGGCGGAGCCCTCAAGCCACGCGGGCACCGAGCGCGGACCGGCGATCCAGCGCACAGGCAAGGTGCGCGCCAGAGCCAGCAGCAGATCGCGCCAGCAGGGCGAGAGCTCGCTGATGCCAACGATCTCGATCTCGCCAAAGAGCGCTGGCGCGTGGCGGAGGCGGGCCATCGCGTTGGACGCAAGATCGACCGGGCGCAGCATCGATGAAGGCAAACGCGCGAGGACTGCCTCCTCAAGTGTCGCCATAGCGGCTAGCCGAGGATGGTCGCCTGCCCTCTCCGAGAGGTCAATCCCGGTCCGCCAAACCTTGTGCAGGGTATCAGCCGCGGCGCCTACCATGCCGGGCAAGAGCTTGATGGCATCCAGCTCCCCCAGATTGGTTTCCGGCAGAGCCTGCTGAATCGCATCGCGGAGCGTCTCCGCGTCGATCGCTTGCGCGAAACCGCCGGCAAGACGCGCCGCTAGCTGCTCAAAAGCCATGACCTGCACGCCGTGGCGCTGATTGCGGGCAGCATCGAGGCGGATCTCACGAGACGCGAGGCGGCCGTGCGCTATGTAGGTCTGCCGCTTCATGAGGTACTTTCATCGGTGCCCATTGATGATGATGAGCTTAGATGGCGGGAGAGTCGTGATCAACGGCACGATTAGCGAGGCCGCACTAAGCGGCGATCGATCATTTAGATATTTCGTTCGCCTGCCGAACTTCAGTCATCCATTCATATCGGCTTATAGGCACTTAGGATCTCAGCCGAAAGAAGAGAAAAGCCGGTTCGTTGCGAGGCCCGATGATGTAGGCGGCGTCGATTCCTGCGCCGGCGGCAAAACGACGGCAAGTATCGATCCGGACTGGCTCGCGCGCGACGGTCACTAGGCACGCGGCGGCATGGTGATATTCGTCTCGATCGACGCACTCAACGTCTGAGAAGGCTTGTTCAAGGCGCTGCCCTAGGTAGCCGGTCGTCACAGGTCGCCGCGTTCGCTTGAATTCGAATGAGTAGCAGCGGGGCCCAGTGTCGAACCAGAGGTCGGCCCTACCTCGTACCTTAGTCCGCTTGTCAGACTTACCACGCTTAAAGACGTCGTATTCGTTTATCGGCAAGTACCCTGCCATCGCTGCGGCGTTAGACAGGAAACCTACGGACGCAACCTCGTGATAGTCGAACGGTGAATCTCCCTCCAGTCGGTCGGCAAAGCGCCCGTAAAGTTCGTCGGCGCTCCGAAGCCACTTCTCCCAGTCGAACAGGATACCGGTTCGTCGAGCGTCGCCGGTTCTGATGCATTCGTAGCTCAGGCTAACCTCCATGGCGTGGACTTTGGCACCGCCAGTCCGACAGGTTACGCCAATACCTTCTAGGCGAATTTTGTCACCGTCGCGCGACCCCGCTGGAGCGCGCCGTGACGACCCACAAAGCGACATTCGTCGCCAATGTCGGCTTCCCAAAACCTGCCATTCATTCAAGTGGCAACAGGTCTTGCAGAAATCTAGCCACTGCGGACTAGTAGTGCTCACCGATGCAGGAATTGTTGGGTGAGCCACGGAGATTATCGGTGACGGAAATCGCGCGAGCAGTCATCGAGCAGCATTGGTTGGATCTCACCCGCATACGCCTTCCCAGGCGCGTAATCGAGGTGCGATGGTCGTTGCGGCTTGATCACTGTTTCCAACGTATACTGCTCGACGACGCCTGTGGCGGGTGTTGGTACGACCATATTGTAGGTAGACCCGCTTACGCTAACGCGCCCGACGCGGTGCTGGCCGGCGCGATCGCCACCGGCGAGGCGCTGCTAGCCGGAACGGCTGACTTAATTGCCCTTAACGCGCAGTCGCTGGCATGGAGGGGAAAGGGCGGTAAGCTAACGCGCGGTGAGCATTGAAAACCGCCGCTCAAAACCCTGAAAGATGGCTTGAAACAGTTGACCGATACGAGCGACTTACTGCACGTGATGGAAGCATTGGCCGCTGCAAGCGCCGCGCAGGGCGCAAACGCAGGCGATGTTTGTTGAGCGAGCTAATTGGGTTCGACAGAAGCCCCCCTGACCGCCCGTAGTCGGTTTGCGACCGGCAAGACCCATTTTCAGACGTTCAGCCTCCCCCGCGCACTCCCCGATTCCGGCCATCCGTTAAGCCTAGCCCTTTAAATGGTACAGCGTCGCCACTATGGATCAGGCCGATGCCTGCTGTGTCCAAGCTGCACCGTCTCCAACGCCGCTTAAGCGAACCCCTCGCCCGCGTGGTTCCGAAAGGCCTCCTGATCGCGCACATATTCGCTGAGCATCTCGAGCGACTTGTGGCG